>LXOW01439519.1_pt1 | contig 25737 bp, 32 predicted proteins | sample 1368591 | NCBI WGS metagenome assembly LXOW01 (sample SAMN04884650, study PRJNA319009) | bovine gut metagenome | isolation source: Cow rumen | host: Bos taurus | place: Italy: Legnaro (PD) | collected 2014-07-09
AGATGTGTATAAGAGACAGGGATGTACTCGCCCCATTGGAGCAGGTTGCGGTTTCCCTTGGTGTCGTCGTTCGGGGTATCCATGCCCGTGTTGAACGAGAGCAGCTTGACATTCTTCCAGTTAGGATAGTCACGCTTCAAACCAGATTCAAGCACCATAATCGGAGAGTTTGACCACATGCCTCCGTCACAGTAATAGTTTCCGTCCTTCGAGAGGACATCGAAATATGTCGGGGCCGCCGTAGAAGAAAGTACCGCAAACCACTTGTCCTGGTCGTCCTTGTTATCCCATACCTTTTCCACGGACTTTCCGTTCATGAAAGTTGTCGTGATGTAGGTAGGCTTCTTCCAGTCCTTGCACTTTCCCTTCAACTTCTCCTGCAACAGCTTCTTCAGGTTGCTGTTGTCATAGGTCGGACAGCTAGGCTGCAACCTCTTGTACCACGAATACTTGGTGAATATCTTGGAAAGGTTCTTGTCGTACAGGTCGAACAGGTTGGTAGCGTTGATGCCCTCGGACAGGCATGCTGCGATGATTGCTCCCGTGGATGTGCCAGCATAGGCAACGGACAGCTCGGTAAGCGGCTTTCCAAGAGCCGTTTCGAGCCTTCTCATGAAATGCAGGGGACCGATACCAAGTGCGCCTCCACCATTGACGCTAATAGCAAATTTAGCCATAATAACTCCTCGTTTTTTACAATAGTTTATCGGGTCGCCGCCCTATAAACTTTAAGGTACGCACTGGGGGAAATATGAAGAACGGAAGGGTTATGTTTGTTCCGACAATCGAATGGATGAGGGAGTCATACGACAAGTTCAACACCATGTTCTTCAAGGGAAAGCTCCCTGCCAATATTGAGTTCAAGCTCGTAAACGCAAAGACCTTCGGCGGAGACGCAAGATACTGGAAAAACGAACGCCGCACGAAGGAATGCACGATGAAAAACCACGAGTGGTACGTCGGGACATTCAGGATAAGACTCTCCACATTCTACAACAACATCACCCAGCACGAGGCTGAACAGCTTCTCCTTCACGAGATGATTCACATATACCAGTTCTCACGCATAAAGTTCAGCGAATGGAACGGGAGCGGAATACGAGGTTGCCACGGGTACACCTTCTCCGAATGGATTGAACGAATCAAGGAAATGAGCAACGGAAAGTATGTCGTGTCAGTGTACTGTAACGAGGGAGGATTCCCGAGACACAGGTTCACCGAGGATGACTACCTCAGGACGATGAAGTTCAACCGGGGAGAGTTCGCACTCGTCATCAAGCCGAACGTGACCGACCCCGACGACAAGTACCTTGTCTGGTACAAGATATTCAAGAACAAGGACTTGTGCGGAAAATCCATCCTCCATGTAATGAAGAACTACACCCGGTCGCATGTATTTTCTATATTTAAGCCGGGTCCGAACATAAAGGGTTACACCAAGTCGTTCTGGGAAGACCCTAGACACTCCGGCGTTGATTCGGGAGATTGGCAGGTAGGAGATTACAGCAAACTGCTTAGACTGAGCGAGAACGGGGTCATAACCATGAAAGGGTTCCCCAAGGAGACAACAAAATGAAACGCAGCTTTTTAGAAGCAATCGAAGGTTCGGAAGAACTCAACGACATTGACAAACAGACGGTAAGCGACCTGTACAACACCGTATACGGGGAAAACACCCCTGACGCAAACCTCGTTGACATTGCCGACGAGGAACCCCCGTCCCTTGCCGAGTTTGAAACCCTCGACGAACACAAGGACGACAACATCCGTATAACAGAAGAGGGCCTGAAAATGACTCAGACCCTTCCTGATGGAACCGATGTAACCACGGTTCAGTAATCTTCGTTTACTTCCGGCTTAGCCCTAGCGATTCTTTCCACATTTCCAGTGTCACGGATGAACGGGTCCTTTCCGACCTCATCGTGAATCATGGCACGGGCTTCTTCGGGAATGGGTTCCTCATCAACGCCATTGTCTGCGGGAGCCTCATCGACAACGCCCGTGTCTGGATTACTTCCATCGGCGGCATCCATGTCAGCAAGAGGTTCATCTTCTCCAGGGTTACACTCGCCATCGCAAAGTTCGTATTCCGAAATCGATGCAAGAATTTCATCTTCCGTCGGAGGTGCTTGTTCCTCAGGTTGTTCTTCTTCAACGGGTTCTTCGGCCATGTCACCTTCATCTTCAGCGGGAAGCGCCTGTTGCATGATGGATGACCACTCAGCGATGAGAGGGGCAAGTTCAACGATAGGTTCGCATCCAGCACAAGTGCCCGTTCCGCTAGCCATATCGCTAAGGTAGTCTATCGGAGTGCGCCCGGTTACATCCTTGATATCCCAAACGCTTTCCTGACATGTTTCCCCGTCCTCGTTAATCTTGTACTCGAATACCATCGGGTTTTCAAGTAGCTTTTTAAGGAAATCGAAATTGATTTGTTCCGTCGTCTTTCCGATAGCGTACTCGACAAGGTTCATCAACACGGTATCACCATAGGCGTTCTTGGCACCTAGATAAATCGGATTGATGTAAAGCAGGTCTTCAAGGCCATTATCCGCCCATTCATGGAGCTGAGTCGTCCAAAGGCCGTCCGCAAGTATCTTCTTCACCATGAACTGGGCAGGGTTCTGATACAGGGCGACAAGGTTCTCCCTCGAAATCGACGGGACTTCACGGTTAAATGCACGCTGTAAACCCTCGATAAGTATCAACTTGTCGGGGAATTTGTCCTTGAGACCGTTCAGCCCAATGTTAAACCCTCTCTTATCCATAACAAAGCCCCTTAGTTGCTGGTGAATAGCTCCAACGCTTTCTGATATTCGGGCACGCTGAGACCGTTCTTTCTTGCTTCTTCCTGGATATCAATGCCATCTTCACCTACGGCTTCGTTGATACCCTTCTTGCCTTCGCACTTGTCATCCTTGCAGTCGCATTTGCCGTCTTTGCATTCACACTTTCCGTCCTTGCATTCACCTTTGCAGCAGTCGGCATCATCATCGCATTCCACTTCCTTACCCATCTCGGACTCGAAATACAGCTTGTGCAGATTGTTGATTGCCTCAAACTGTGCCGGGGAATTACAAATCGTCTTCAGATAGCTTTCAAACAAATCGTTTGCTTTTACTTTCATGTTGATATCCTATGGATTCCAATTAAATATAGTTTATACCATAGATGAACCTAATGGATTGCAAATGTTTAAAATAATGGGAATAGACCAGTCGCTGAATTCGAGCGGCAAGGTCATCATGACTCTCGACGAGGACAAGAATCTGGACATCGTGGACATACAGTTCTATGGCTACCACCAGGTAAAGAAACGCTGTTTCGAGACCAACAAGATACACCTCAGGCATCTGCCGAAGGACTGGACAAAGATAGGCCTCATCCACCGCCTGTCGTGGATTACGAACTACCTTATGGAAGATACCGAAGGAGTCAAGTACATGTCGATGGAAGACTTAGCCTACGGTAAGTTGAAACAGAAGAAAGTCGATACGAACTCGATTCTCCAGCTTGCTCAGGTGGCGGGTTCCCTCAAAGTCTCCGCATTCGACCGGGGCATAGGAGTCATAGCGTACAACATCGACCAGAACAAGAATTTCGCAACAGGAGACGGCAAGGCGGGCAAACCAGCTATGTGTCAGGCGTGGGAGGAACTGTATCCGCAATGGTTCCCCGAGGAGTTCAAGGACAACTACCAATCGCCAGTGAACGATATTGCCGATGCATTCTGGCTTTGCGAAGTACTCAGGTGCCACATCATGTACGACCGTGGTTACGAACTGGACGCTACCACCAAGGGCCTTCTCGAATTTTCCACCAGCAACAGGCATGGAAGCCTAGTGGAAACCCTTATGGAAATCAGGAACGTATAAACTACTGGTATAAAGTCAAACACTCGGAGTAAGTGTTATGAAAGAATATCAGAAGACCATGAATGCGTTCCTTGAAGGAGTATGCCGAAAGTTCAACTGCATGAACGCACTGCCAGCCCTCAAAGAAGGTTTCAATGTATTGTGCGAAGCAAACGACAAATCCATTATGGAAGGAACTGGTGCTGGCTATGCATCCTTTCCATTAGATAGCAAACCGTTTCACGAAGACCCTCTCTTTAAAAAGACGATGGAGTATCATGACCACCCGCATATCATGAAACAAAGATACGAGTGGTTATTTAAGAACGGAGACTGGGACGCTGACACCAATGAAGTACGAGACAGGTCACTATCCAACTTGGCCAGACACATAAACCAGTTACTTGCATCCCGTAGCGGAAATGATGACGTAACGGTGGAATATGACGATGAAAAACACGAATGCAGTGTATGGTACAAGACCGTCTGCTTGGGCTTCATTTATCCAAACCATGGAATGGACGAGGCCCCTGATGACAATTATTCAACACATCTCAGCGGAATACGCTACGCATCTTTAGTTGACTTCCTTGACGAGGTGAGTCCAGAAGAGAAAGAGGAAATCCTGTACAGTTTTGACCCAATGAACGGCCCTGACGCAGCAGACGTAAAAGCTGTTTTCTACGGCACGGATGGTCAAGAAGATAACAATGCTGGAATGGATAGCGTAATCGAACCAGAGCAATGCGCCTGGAGAATCATGCGTGATGTGCATAGGTTTAAAACTGAATGGAAAAATGATGACCTTCCATATACTAGCAAATAAAGTTTACTAAAATATACAGAAAAGCCGTTTGAAACTAAGTTCAAACGGCGTTTTTGTATCGAAATTACGGACGTTTAAATCTATCCCAGCGGTTTACGAAATGGCCGCCCTCTTTTGCCCACTCCCTTCCTAGCCTAAGCTCGTCATCGGTCATCTCGTCTATGCGGAAGGCATTGAAGTTATTGTACCTTTCTGGGTGGTCTTCTCGAACGTCACGATACAGCTTGGCATATACTTCGTCGTTCTGCACGTTATCCCAGCGTTCTTTTCTCTTGGAATCACGCATCGACGGGCTCATGGACCATTCTGGGTCCGTGTTCTTTGTTTTGCCTACGAATGAAGCAACCTTAACCACATAGTACTCTACTCTAACCCAGGGGGTTCCGTAACGGTCGAAGACGGAATACATGCCCACTTTGGTCGGGCTGTTTTCAATTATTGTTAAATCGCCTTCCTCGGACAACTTCTCCGCTATGCTACGGTGTTCCTTCATGATGTCAAAGGCGTAGTCACGCTTGACATTGGACGCCCACACCCCCACATCAGAGAATCTGCCTTTCATCTGCTCCCGCAACTCTTCATTGCTCATGGCAGCCAGATTCTTTGCCTTATTTATGTATTCTTCAAGATTCACATAGCGTGCTCGGTTTTCCATGCTGATATAGAATACGGTATAGAGGCTATGGTCGACCGTAAGCGGCTGCCCGTTGGAATCGTATATCGACTCCATCAATGAATTACCAAAACATGCATTGTATAGAGCCTTGACCGATTCCATCAGCAAGGCGTCTCCTCTGTCGGTAACAAGTTTGTCTAGGCTGTCTGCAAACAATTTATAGTTTGGACCCATAATAGTAGTCGGGAAACTTTCGATTATAGTTTATCAAACAGAAAAGCCGTTTGAAAATCAAACGGCTTTGTTATTATGGAGTTACACATTAAATGTTCACTCGGTCACCCCATTCATTTATCTTACCCTGGTTCCAGGCGTCAAATATCGACTTCTGCGGGGCGCCCGTAAGATAACCTGTTATTCTTCTTACACGAATGATATATTTTTCCAACATATTACCGCACTTCGGGCAACGGCCATTGATTACACCGTGGAATCCGCACGGTTTTCCATTAGGCTGCGGAGCGATGCACGTATCGGAATCCATGGTCACCGTGAAGTAACCCATGCCTCCCTCGTACATTGCGTTCATCGCCTGTTCAACACCTTCGAGGTTCTTGCTGAGGTCGCCATCCATCTTGTGGTAGAATATGTGCCCAGCGTTGGTAATCTTGTGGAACGGAGCTTCCCACTTGATTTTGTTTGCAAGCGTGGTCTTCAAGCTGAACGGAAGCATATGGGAGTTGGTAAGGTAGCCCTTGCCCCACATGTGGTAACCGAAGTCGGTCCAATACTTGACACCAATCTTCTGCTTGCTGATGGAGTCGATGATACCCCACTTTCCATCATGGCAATATTCGTACTTGTCAACATAGGCAGACTTGTTTTCGAGAAGTTCAGGATAAGGAACAGACACCTTGTTCTTCGTAGCAATACTTCTTACGGAAACACAAGCATTTGCATCCTCGACATCGTAGCTTTCCTTCGTGAACAATTCCTCTTCGAGTGCAGCGTTCCTCATGAACTGATGCATGTCGATGTTGCAGAACCTTCCACAGACGGCTTCTGCAGGAGTTGCAAAACAGCTCCAGTTCATGTGGGTTTCCTTCTGGGTCTTGTCACAGAAGTCACGGATACGCTTAATCATGTTGTAACCGACATCGAACACTTCCTCGTCCTTGCCCCAGGTCTTGCCCGTGAGTGCGAGAACAGCTTCGTAAACGCCGATGTAACCGATGGAGAGAGTACCCTGACGGAGAACTTCTGCGATGGTGTCATGGATGTCGTGAACCTTGTCGTCGGACGTGAGATACAGGCCCTGTTGCATCGTGAACGGGAAGTTCTCGTACGTCTTCTTTGCGATGACTTCGAAACGGTCTTCAAGGGACTTCTTTGCGACAACGAGCATACGGTCAAGCTTCTCGTTGAAGAGCTTGATGCGGTCAGCTTCCGTCGTAGCCTCGATATGAGCCTCGACTGCGAGCTTCGGGAGGTTAAGGGTGTGGAACGCAAGGTTGCCACGGCCAACAGTCTGTTCAGGGCCATTCACGTTGCCGATAACACGGGTGCGGCAGCCCATCGTGGAAACCGTGCTTTCAGGAATGATGCGTTGGAGACGGCCATTACAAATCTGCCAGTACTTGCCGTCAACAAGGACTTCCCAGCGAGGATAGACATCGTTTTCGGAAGCGACTTCACCATACTTGGCAACACGGTCGCTACCAATCTTCTTGACAATGGTGTCATCGGCAAGCTTGAAGTTGTCGTTGTATTCGTAGCGGATGTACGGGGCGTTGAACTCGTTGTCAACTGCGACACCGTTCGGGTAGAAGCGGCGGGCGAGACATGCGATACCAGACTTCTTCAAGTCGTAGTTCGGGTCGTCCGGGAGATAGGTGACACCCTTCATGTACTTGAAGATAAGAATCGGGAAGATTGCGGTAAGTCCGTCGCCGAGGCCTGCCATCTGTGCTGCGATAAGGTTGCTCGAAACGAGACGACCGCAACGGGAAGTGTCAAGGCCAAAGTTCAAGCTGCTGAACGGAACCTGGTTGCCGGAGCGGGACTGCAAGGAGTTTAGGTTGTGTACGAGACCTTCCATTGCCTGGTAGGTATCGTCCTTGGTCTTGATGTAAGCCTGAACGACAGCCTTGCGGTCGTACTTTGCGACGACATCCTTGAACGGCTGGTCGAGGCTGAGGCCGTCCTTCGCCATCTGGCTGCGGATAGCGTGGGCTTCCTTCTTGATTGCCTTCTCGATTTCGGCATTGTCGATGTCATCGAAGGACTCGAAACCGAGACTTCTTTCGCCCAACACCTTTTCGGAAGCGATAATCCACGCAAGATTCTTCTTGAAGGACATGTCCACATAGGGTGCGAGTTCGAAGTCGAGGTTTGCGGAAGCGATGCCACCGAACTGCTGGTTAGATTGAAGCTGCAGGATTACAGCGGTGATAGATGCGGCAGACTGGATTGACTTGGGGGCACGGATGAAGCCCGTACCAGAGTCGAAGCCCTTTTCCAGCAACTTCCCGATTGGGGCAAAAAGACAGTTGAAAGTGAGGTCGTAAAGGTTCAGGTCATGGATGTGCATGTAGCCCTTGGAATGGAGCTCGGCGATGTTACGGTCCACGACATTGAGCAAGTTGTAAGTCTTGTTGGTCTCTGATGCGATTTTTCCGTATGCTCCTGCGGGAGTGCAACCAGATTCATTTGCGTTATCACGGAGGATGTTGGAACTTTTGAGGTCGGCTGCCTTGATTTCCTGAATGGTGCTGATAATCTTGCTCTTGGATTCACGCTTGCGGGTTCTTTCCGCCCGGTAAAGGATGTAAGCCTTGGCAACTTCCTTGTACTTGTCCTTGGACATGAGTACATCTTCCACGATGTCCTGGATAGTCTCGACGCTGACCGTCGGCTTCTCCGTAGAGGCTTCAATCTTGTCACAGACCTTGTCGGTCAGATTTTCTAGTTCCCTCTTCCCGACCTGCATCTCCTTGTCGAGGAAGGCACTCGTGATTGCGTCAGAAATTTTAGCTGGATTAAACTTGGCACGTCGGCCATCTCTTTTAATTACGTACTTAATCATACAGATTCCTTAATGTGTGCTTGTAGTTTATAGACCTTTTCCCACAAGTATCCACATTTTTTTGATGAATGTTTAATGCCGTCAGAACATAGCAAAAACCTAGTTAAATAACTAGGTTTCATGTTTTAGTCCGAAAGGCTCCCCTTCTCGAAATAACCGTTCTTAGTCTTCATGTTGGCGTACTTGATGGACATGATGCGGTCGTCGATTCTCTTTGAAAGTTCCTTGATGAGAGCGTCGCCCTTCGTCTCGGAAAGATAGATGATGTCATCGATGATTCCGGCGATGTGGGCGTGAGTAAAGTTGGCGTCGATGCATTTCTGCATGCATGCCACGAACTTCTTGTTCTTCATGCTGAACTTGGACGGCATGTCGTGGTCCGCCCTGACATACCTCTGAGTGATGACATCGAATACGCTGTCGATGGACTCAGGGTTCTTGATGTAGATAATCTTGTCGATACGACCCGGCCTGGACTTGATTGAAGAATGGACTCGGGTCGGCTCGTTGACCGTCATGATGACAATTCCGTTGTAGGCAAGGCTGTCGTCCTTGCAGTCCATGCATTCGATAAAGGCGGTAGTCTTGTCAGACTTGGCAGTGAGGTCCAATGCGTCGATATCGTCAAAAACACAGATTGACTTCGGGAAGTAATGCAGTGTCTTGAACACGTCATGAATCGCCGTATAGGAACTCAGAGACGAGCTGTCCACCCAGAACACAGGAATGTCGGTAAACTGTTCAAGCAGCTTCTGGATGGACTCGGTCTTGCCAGTGCCGGGGTCACCCATGAACATGTATCCACGGCGCTTACCCTGTTCGAGACATCTCTTCATCTCGGTGATGACAGAGTCCTTGTCGAAGTTGTCGATATTGAACGGGACGAGGCGTCTGGACGTAGCCCTAAGGTCTCCGTAAGGGTCGAGCTTCACATAATTGTTGCTGACATCAAGGCTCTTGACATAGTTCTGCAACGCCACCATGAGCATAGAATGGTAGACAATGAACAGCCCGTCACCGTTGTTTTCAATCTTGTCAATATACGGAGCGTTGCTTCCAACCATGTTGACTGCGACAAGGAACGAACCCTTCGTAGAAAGGTTGACCGACTTTGCCGCATTGTCCGTAGTATTGAAGTATGCACAGTGGACGAAAATTTCCATGCCCACAGCATCCCGAACGTCACCAGTGTATTCGAGGAGGTAGTTCACGGACACGTCGTGCCCATTGCTTTTCGACTTAGGGTCGTACTCCATCTTCTTGATTTTAAACGCCCCGCTCTCGGAAATCTTCTTGATGTTCTCAGCGAATGTTCTCACGATATCCGAGTTGATACTGGCGTCGTTGATGAACAAGTCGTCAATCGACTGGCAATGGACCCATTTCAGGATATAGTCGTACTGCGTACTTGCGATACGGGTTTCCTTCGTAAGGATTTCCTCAAGGCCAGACAGGAACTTGGTAGAAGACATGGTGATTTTGCCCAGGTCTACCATCTTCCTGTATATCGTGCCACGGTTGGATGCCGCATGAAGAACATCAAACAGGTCATTCAGGTTGTCGCTGATTATGCCCTTGATGTTCCCCACATTGTCACGGAATACGTGACGTACCCAGCCAAGCTTTTCCTTCCATCCGAACTTCTTCCATTCGTCAAGAGTCTTAAAATCTACTTTAATCAGTGGTTTTGGAGTCTCGTTGTTACTACTCATACTTGCACCTTACTCTTCTTCGGGGAACGGAACATCGCCTTCATTGTCTCCGTAATTTCCATAATCGCCGCCTTCTTCATCGTCGTCCACACGACGCTGAATCTCCTTTACATACCCGTTCTTGAACACCCGGTACGACATGTAGGCAGTCCTGCCCACGATATACGCTATCAAAGCGCCCATAAGAACACGGTAGAGTTTAGACAGCTTGACTTCATCGCCGAAGAAGTCCTTGAATATGCCCAAAATGCCTATAAATTTGGCTATCCTGTATAACTGTGTAGTGATTCTCTGCATATTGCACCCATATTTTACCATTAAAATACATTTTGCAACCCACCCTCGGCAAGGGTCAATTTTCGGATTTTTCAAAATTGTGGCCACTACATAAACTTTATTATGAGTAATGACCAAATAGAGGGTATTATGGCTAGAAAAGGAAGTCCAGGCGTGGCCATCAAGATTGAAGACCGTTCAGGTTATTCTTTCATTGACAATCCGGCTCTAATCGGCGGTGTTGTCGGCTACTCACCCAAGGGCGAATTTAACAAAATCCTGAAAATCACCAATACGGCGAACCAGGATTCAATCCTCGGCCTCGGCTTTAACCAGGCCAAGTGGAACATGGGTATGTACGCTACCCGTGCCGTGCTTAACAACGGCGGCCACGTACACTTCGTTCGTCCATACGGCGAACAGGTGGAAAAGACCGACGTTCGCAAGTCCGACTTGAAGTCCGACGCTTTCGTCGTGTCTTTCGACCGCAATGCGTCAAAGAGCGACTACTACGACAAGTCTCGTAGCAAAGATGAAAACAAGACCGAAGTGATTCACACTTCCTTCGATATCCGTCACTTTGCTGCAACCCGTTATATCGCTGACGGATTCGCTGGTTTTGGCGGCAAGCGCAAGATTAACACCATTCAGGAAACCATAGCAGAGAACTCCAATGTGGACTTCCAGCTTACCGCTGGTGAAGAGTTCAACGAGGAAGGCAAGCCGTCTGATGTGCGTTCCGACACCAACGTGGTGCTCTTCGCTCTCGTCAACAGCGACCCGACATCGGCAAAGCGTGCAGCAGACCGTTACACGGCAACCGTACGACAAGACATCGGCGGAGAAAACAAGAAGCTTGTAACACTCGTTTGCGACTCCGTTCCTGCATTCAGCGTTGGCGACGTAATCTACTTCCCTGCTTCAAACTTCGGTGATAGCGAGAAGGGTCTGTACGCAACCGTCAACAAGATTTTGGACACCCTGGTTGTCGCCGAGTACGAGACCGAGCAGGAGAACATCCCGGCACTAACCAACACTAAGGCAACATTCTTCTGCAATAACGACGATGCGACAACTGGTGTAGACTACCTCGAAGTCAAGACCGCTGTTGCTAACCGTGCTGTCAAAAAGTACGGCGAGATGAATTATGTCGAGAATGGTGAAAAAGTCGATTTTGACAATGTAAAAATGGGCTCCGCTATCATGTTGAGGAGACCAGATGGAAGTATCACGGTTACCCGTATCCATGGTCTCGAAACTAATGAAACGGTAGATGCAAGCCATATCGAAGACAAGGTTTTCAGCTTCACTCCACAACATGCTGTGCTGGAAGCTGGTGATGCAATCAAGTTCTTCTATACTGTCGGAACTGGTGATGACGAAGTGGAAAAGACAGTTAAAGGTACGGTAGATTCAGTTACCGTTGAAGGTTTGGTGACTGTTACCCTTGAAGCCAACATTGATGCTGGCATAAATGAAGACACGTTCACTAAGTATGCTATTACTTCTGTTGGTAAGGACAGCTGCGATGCCGATGCAGAAATCGTAACGCTAAGCGTCACCAATCGAAAGAAGGTATTGAACACAGTGGTACTCGATAACGTCACCAAGGCTCTCGATAACGATAAGGAACTTGTCGCATCGTTCGAGACTGAGGCTGATGCAAAGGAGTTCAAAAAGTCAATCAATTACGACGACTCAGTAGTTGCAACCTTTACTAGCGGCGACAAAGAATATGTCGGCATTGTTGTAGAGGGCCCGACCGCTGTTCCTCACCAGACAACGGATAAGACTGCCACGGCAACTCTTACCATTACGGGATATGACTCTGCCACTCATAAGGCAACAGTAACCAATGTGGCATTCCCTCAAGGAACAGAAGTAACTGAACAAGACAGCTATACATGTGACAAAGGTGTGCTGACTAAAGGCGCCAATAACACATGGTCCTTCACATACAACGAAGCGCCGTCTTTCGACCCCGCACCAACGACGGAGGACCCAGTTACTGATACCGTTACTGCGACTTACACGACGGATGAACCGCACACGACATACGAAGTATCGCTCGTATTCCCAGAGGACATCCCCGCAGTACCCAGCGCTCTTAAAACAAGGGGCACAGTTACTGTTGGAACAGTATCGGTTGGCGACATAATCAAGCTTGATACAGCAGGCAAGAATGAATACTACGTCACTGCCGTAACTGGCTCTGGTGCAGTAACTCTTACTGAAAAGGACGGAGATAAAGTACCAGACGCAACCTCACTCGGTTCGACGATTATCAACCTCACCGCTACGACGAATAACATCCTTGCCGCATTTAACAAGGCTGGATTCGCAATCAACACATACCTCGGAAACGATGTAACACAGATTGCCGACCTTAGCGACAGGACAAAATACAACACATCCTCAACATTCGGTGTGCAAGTCCCGTTCGGAACTGCTACGCAGTACAGCATCGGTGACCTTGTAACCTTCGTACGTCAGAAGTCCAACAAGCCAGCTGATGCCAAAGTGTTCGACACAGAGGTCTATGCTGTACGTAACATCAATACGTTCAAGGACATTGTGATTCTGGAACAACCCGTTCCCGATAGCATCGAATATGATGATGAGCTAAACATCAAGAAGCTTGGCACATACAGCACATGGAAGCTTGTCGACCTGACGGCATCCAATGCCAACATCTGGACATCTGGAAAGGACGGCCTCACGTTCAACATGCTCGGGGCTTACGACCTGACGGTTCCTGCAAGCGTACAAGAAAACAAATTCCTTGCAAACGAGGACGGAATCCTCACGTTCCAATACACTGCGGATAACGACGGTGTCGTGCAGCGTACCGACAAGCTCCTCGTGAGCGACGAAATCGGTGCTTCGTTCAACGCAATGGGTCTCGCATCCGTCAAGTACGAAGATGTGAACTTTAACGGAACGGCAAAGCAGGTGTATGTGCTTTCTGCGGAAGGCGAGGCCATCGCAAGGATGTACCTCTACATCACCTACCACTTCAACGGCAAGAACTACGAGATGGAAGGAACCATCGTGCCTTACGTGCATGATGACGGAAACCTCTACATTGGTGACGTGGCCGACTCTGTTCTCACGGACAGCGGTGCAAGGCTCCTCATCAACGACAGCGGCATCCTCGACAACTTCCTCACGAACAACGCATACGACCTCTCTCAGAGCGTGGAAAACGGTCATCTCGACTCTGTCTCCACGATGCTTTCCTACGATGAACGTGACCCGGCCATCATCAACGACGCAATCTGGGAATACACGCCAGCCAACAACAGCGACTCGGCAACCCTGTCCAACGCATGGAACCTGTTCCTTGACAAGGACGGCACTGACGTGTCGATGCTCATCGGTGCTGGTACTGGTGTCAAGAACCTGTTCAAGAAGAACCGTGAGGTTCTCGATGGTACGGTCATTTCCGCAATCCTCAATGTTTGCGAACTCCGTAAGGACTGCTTCGCTATCCTTGACGGCGTAGGCGAAGCCAACATCGAGACAACCCTCAAGAAGATGATTGGCGCACAAGGCTTCGGAGTGAAGGGACGCTGGGGTGCTATCTATGATGGCCGTGGCGTATTCTTCGACAGCTACTACACGCTCATGAACGTGGAAGTGGTGAAGTCCGTACAGCTCGCTTCCATCATCACGGCAAACGCTGCCAACGGCATCTGGTGGTTGCCGCCTGCTGGTGAAATCAACGCTGTCATCCCGACTGAATGGGGTGTAACCGAAAAGTATCCGAGAACCTTCAAGTATCCTGAAGACACGGATTCCAACATTGCCCGCTTGACTGAAATCAGGGTCAACCCGACTCGTTTCAACAGCCGTGGAATGTTCATCTGGGGCGACTTCACGATGCAGAAGGAAAGCTCTGCATTCGACCAGATTCATGTCGCTATGCTCTTGGCTGGTATTCACAAGATGTTCTATCACTACCTCGACAGGAAGGTCTTCCAGTTGAATACGACCAACCTGCGTACGAACATTCAGTCCGATTTGCAGGCTCAGTTGGATGCAATCATGAACACTAACCCGGCTGGTTTGTACTCAGGTACGGCTATCTGCGACGACACGAACAACACTCCTGACGTTATCGACAGGAACGAGCTGCACGTTGACCTCCGCTTGAAGCCGACCAAGACCTCTCGCTGGATTACACTGAGAACTATTGTTGAGTCCAATGGTTCTAGCAACACTCAGACCACTTCACTTTATGTGTAATGGGAGGTAAACTATGGGTATTAACCAGACAATAGACGACGAATTGAAGAAAAAGGTGTTCTTTGGCGCTGCCATCGACACCCTCGCAGACCCGTATAGGACCAGCCGTTGGAGGATGTTGATTTCTACGGAAATCTTCCACGCCTTCGGCATGGACCTTCAAAACCACGACCAGTTCGACATTCAGGATGGCGAAGCGTCCTTTGCACTCTATGTGCAGCAGCCGCCTACCATCCCTGCTGTCGCCCTGCAAGAAAGGTCGTTCCAATACATGGGCTTCAACAAGCACTACCCCGTTGGACAGACTGGCCTTGATGGCGAGTTCTCTATCGGTGGTGTTTGTACGGAAGACATGGCTCCGTATGAAGCCATGATGGAATGGCGTAACCTCATCTACAACACGGGTGAGATGACCTTGGCAAACCGTTCTGACGCCAACTGGCAGACGAACCGTATCGCACAGGATTCATCCAACCACATCCACCTCGGTTTGGGCCAGCAAGCAAACTGGTCTAACCCAACCGTACAGCTTCTCCGTAACCAGACGGTTACGCTCGAATACTACGACTGGATGTACGGTGACTGCATCTTCTCCATCACGTATATCAACGCATGGCCGAAAAAGGTCGAATTGCCCAAGCAAGGAACCTACGGTGTAGCCGAGCTCGGTGAATGGAGGGCGACCTTCCAGTACGACAGGTTCACCATCTGGATTCCGCCTGGATACAAGTACGTCTAATAGACGGGAATTAACAAAGGGCAAGCAATGCTTGCCCTTTTCTTTTTGCCTGAAACTAGGCCGGGAGTATTAAACGCAAAGCGATATAACCGATGATTCCACCGCCCATTATTGCGGCAAAGCCGTAGATGAAGGTTTTCATTATACCCCGCCGTAGGTTTCATAGTCGCCTACAATCACTTCCAGAGAGCATGGGGAATTATTGAAGTCCAGTTCCTCGCCGATATCTTCTGGCTGGATTGTGTAGTCATGCTTGTTCGCAATAGCCTCGTCGAGTGCGTCGGACAACATTTCATCGGCCTGCTTGCCCGTAATTTCGTCGTCCAGATACTTGGCTCCCTCGAAATAACCGTTGCTTTCCTTATACTTAAACGGGTTCTGGAACTTAACCTTTTGGTCCTTGCACCAAAGTTCCTGGTAGTTCATGAATGCACGCTTTGCTTTTTCTGGGTCTCTACCTATGTAGATTTTACGGTCTTCGACATCCATGTCGTGCTGATAGGTCACGGTGACGATGAACAGCGGTGCCTGCATCTCGGCTTTCATGTGTTCATAGATATCCTTCGCCAACGCCTTCAACGCATCGACATCACCTTCCGTACATTTTTCGCCAAGCCTGTAATTGGCAAAGCGTTCGGCGGCGGTGTCAACCGCTTCAATCACCCGCAGTTCAAGCTTTTCGTCAGACTCTCGCTTCTTCTTGAACTCAGCTGCGAGGTTTTCCTTTTCCCGCTCCAAGTCAATGCGGTTGTTATTCCACATCTGCTTGGTAACTTCCTTGCGGGTCTTCTTGAGCGCCTCGGTATTGTTCTTGTTCAGCTTTTCCTTGAACGCATCAATCATGTCGCCGATATTGTCGGTCTGCCTACGCAAATCTTCTTTGTAAGCATCACGAATCTTGTCTTTCTGTTCTTGATTCAGCCCCGTCGATTCAAGGGCAGCTTCTAGTTTTGAACTTGGGTTCATGTCACCTCTTCCTCATTTTAGTGTTAACCTTCAAACGGAATCGGATTGGTAATATCCTCACCGACCCAGTTGCCCCTTATGCGGGCATCCACACACATTTGACGAGCATTGTCCCATGCCTCCTGAGACACCTGGAACTTCTCGGGAACCTGTGTAGGAGAACTGAAAATCAGGGTATCGTTGCAGTAGAAGCAAGTACGCCCTTCCTTTTCAATAACGTCAGTAACTTCAAGCTTTGCCATAACGTTACTCCTGTGCAGCATCTGCGATTTCGACCTTTGCTTCCATATTCAAGCGCTGCCGTATGCTCTGGTCATAGAACGCTCCACGCTTTGCATGCTCGTTCCTCTGGCTGCTCTTGCAATCTCGGGGAGTCGGCCTGTTCAGTTTTCTCCCGTTCAGTTTCTCGTGCTTGTTTTTCGATGTCATAGCATCCTCATTACTACACATACTCTTCGCCAGGAAGTTCTCCATGCTCCTCGTAATATTCCAGAGCTGTAATAGCTTGTTTCACCGACTCGACAGGAAGGGCGGCAACACAGTAGTCGTTTTCATAGCGGTCAAGTTCCTGGTTGTCCTCGTCGAAAATAACCTGACCCTTGTCACCGCAGTAGGCACATTGGTACTCACGGTCATAAAACTTTTCGGTCACGCCCAGTTTGAGTTTGTCGTTTTTAAGCATTGCCTCGGCAAGTTCTTGTCTAGTTACCATGGGTTACCACCTTTTGTTGATTGTTAAGCGTTTCATTTCTTCCATGTTCTTTACCGATTTGATATGCGGCTATTACGATATTTTCACATTGGCGCCATGTAGCCGTCAGAGATGACTCGGCCCAATCTTGAAGAACATCAGTAATCGTATGGTCTTCCTTGACCTCCGACTTCATCTGTTCAGCAAGCTCATCGATTTCTTTTTTCTGGTCTTCACTAATCATCGTTATCCCTCCTTATCCCTCATTGGCTTACGTGGTGTACTAGACTGTAAACGGTCTTTCATCTCCTCAGCAAGCATAGAATGGAAATAGTCTTCCATATCGGTAGCAAGCTGATGAAAAATTTCCGGGCTGTTCTTAGTAATGCTCACAAACAGGCCCCTATAGAACGACCTTATATCATCATAGCTGGAAAACTCCACGTTAGCCAGATAGTGGGTAACCAAAATAACACAGGCCCTGCTATTAAGGTCAGGAAATTTTTTCGTGATATCGTAATAGATATCGAACAGTTTCTTACGAGTAGACGAACTCAGCTTGGCCGCCTGTTTAAGACGGCGTTTTAATGTGAAATTGTAGTGTACGTCGATACACACATTCTTAATCGATACCCAGCAGGATGTGCTGAGGTCATCATCACGGATGGTTAGCTTAGCCACCTTCGCACCGTCCACGAAGCAGTCGATATAATGGTAAACTATGGTATCACGGTATTCCTTGAACTCACAGTTGGGTTCACCAAAAACTTCTGTACAGGCTTTCTTGAAACTCGATGGGGTAATCATACATTTCCTTTATTCGTTTGGTTTTCCGTAAGTTAGGACATCTTCAAGAATGCTGCCTATATTATTGGCCATGTTAACTAGGGCCTTGTCAGAACCCCAGTGCATCCTGGAGACAGCTATCATGGCTTCCTTCGCATTAGCGAGATTGGCAGCGGCAATGCCGAGAAGCTCGGCTTCTCGTTCATGGTCTATCATTGTACGCCTCCCCAGTTGATAGGATACCACATTTCGACGGCATCCTTGTCGCACATGTAATCGTCGCCGTCCTCGGTATCCCAGCAGTCGCATTTCTTGTTCCACACAGCGAAGCGCTGACTCTGGAACGGAGGCCAGATGGCGACAGGTTCATCGTCTGGAGGGAGTTCGTCCTTGACAAGATGCCAACCGCTACCGAGACAACCCGGCTTGCAGTTCTTCGGGAGCATATTGTTGTTGACATAGGCGAAATGGGTAAATTTCGTCTCTTTGAGCGGCAAGATACCGCCGAGCTGACCCGTGATTCGGAACTGGCCGCCAATACTGTATCCCGTATAGATGAGGTCGGGTTCCTTTTCGCTTACGAGGAAGATAAGGATTCCGTCACGGGGAGTTTCCTTTCCCACTTCGTACCAGTTGATTTCCATTTGGCATCTCAATGACATATAGGCCTCTTTCAGGTTATTATTTTTCCCGATAGTAAAGGAAGACATCGTTCTCGCAATGAGAGATAGATACAACCTCTATTTTATTCTCATTTACAAACTCGCAGCATTTCGCCGCCGTTCTAGTCCTAGACTCATACGTTCCATAAAAATGTTCAAATTTAAGCGGTTTCATTTTCCCATTCCTCCTTACTTCATGTAGAGTTCTTCGAGTTCGTCGGCTACATCACGCATCGTATGGGAAGCAATCCATTCAGGCTTCTTCTCGATTAAGTCCCGTACAAGTACGGATTCATCGTATGCCTGACGGGCGAAGTTCAAGACTCCGTCACTGCATTGGAGGTGCATCACCTTTTCACGTTCATCGTTACACATATTCCTGTCCTCCTGTTACGGACACCACCACGGTGTTTCACATCCTTCCTTGTCTGCAGGAGGGTCCCAATACGGGTTTCCAGAGTCTTCACCCGAACCAGCAAGCAACTGGGTCTTTACATCAGTTTCGAGGATTTCCATGGTTGGCTTCACATATGGTCTTTTCATATTTTCTCCAAGGTATCAAAGATTTTAAGGGTTTCCGTAAGCTTTCCTTCATCGTACTGGAAAGTCTCCGTGGCGTTGCTGCATTTCAAGCCGTACGGTTTGTCTGGATAGACATAGTACTGGCTGTACCTGTTTACGCACGATGCGCAAATTTCCAGCTTTTCATCCTTATACTTGAAATCGCAAAGAATCCGCTTGTCAGGCTTGCGCTTGTTGCAGAGTTCCGCCCGATAGGACAAGAATACCGTGTCCATTTCGATAATAGAACGAAGTTCATACCCTGCGGGCATGGACTTCTTTACGAGCGTCCTGACGACGGATTTCAGTTTAGTTTCGGTTAATACTAACCGCTTGGCTAGGCTGCAAAAATACTCTGGGTTGTTAGGCGTAGTCATATTTCATTATCCAATATAGATAATTTGTTTCTCCTTGACAAGGCTCAACCTGTAATTTAGGTAGCATTCCAAGTCGTGGGAGCTGAAAGTGTAGTAACCGCCGCTCTTGTAGTTCTTCAATAGAGCCACATAGTCGGTAAATCTCTTTTCCGTCAACAATGCGGTCAGGGTCGGCACTGGGACTCGGCACTCGTTACCCATGATGTACAGGCCGGAGTAAACGCCCTTTCCCGGCTCAACGAGGTTCACCTTTACCGTGTCCGGGTCCTTGATTACCGTATTCACGGCAAGTTTTCCCTTGTATACGTCGCCTATGGCCTGTGTTCTACCAAAGTGGGTCCAGTCAAGCCCAGGCTTTTCCTTCCTGCCCTTCAAGAGTTCAGCCTTGTGGTGGATAAGGAATGCCTCGACAGAGTCGTCCATCGAGTCGCCGAAACGATGAGGTTTCAACAGGTCTTCCTGGGTGATGGCATGGCCAGTTGCATCATACGGGTAGAAACAGGTTCCCCACTTGCCCGTAGAAGCTTTCAAGACGGGAATGCAGTACATCCTCGGGAGGTCATCAGCATCAATGAAAACCTTGTCGTTGAGTGTGGCAAAGCCGTTCTTGACGACAACCTTCTTTTCGTAGTTTCCTGTCCTGATTTCACGGAGTTCTTTGAGGTCGCTGTAATCGCCTATGTAGAACTTTCCTTCGATATTCATGTCTTGGAGGGACAGGCGCCTGCACCGTCCGTTAAGGAGCTGGTCGAGCTCGTTGATGTTAGCCACATTGACATACGAGTCTTTAAGGGTCTTGTCGATGCAGGTAATCATCGAGTAGGTCGTGATTCCCTTGAACACTTGCTTGTGGCCGAAGTCGATAAGGCACGAGAGGTTGCCGTTCTCAAGGAGGTAGTTCCTGAAACCTGTGCCAGAAGTGGAGTGCATCCATGACGACGGGGTAATGTAAGAGAGTTTACCCGTATCGTTGAGCATCCTGATGCCAAGCTCGAAGAATGCAAGGTACAAGTCGCACATTCCCTTGTCGGCGAACTTGTAGTTCTTGACTTCCTTGTAGAGCTTGCCGAGATTGTGAACACGGACATAAGGCGGGTTGCCGACGACATAGTCCATCTTGCCGTCGTAGTCATGGACGGAGAGGGCGTCTGCAACTCTGATATCCCATTTGACATCCGTGATGCCATACATTGAGGCGGCCTCGTCCAGCCTGCGTTTCAACTGGCGGAAGTTAGCCTTGTTGAGTTCGATGGCGTGGATATAGGTTTCGAGGGCATGCTTCAACCCGTCCTTGGTGCTGTTGTGACGGATATGTTCGACGCAATATCTGGAAACTGCGGCAACGACGATGTTTCCATCGCCTGCGCTGTTGTCCATGAAATGCTTTTCGAGGATACTTTCTGCTGTCGTGTACTTCGCCACATCGAGGAGGATATTCACGATATACAATGGTGTAAAAATCTTTCCTTCTTCTTTCAATGCGTTGTTAATCATAATTTCATACCCACTTTTTCAAGCACAATAGCCTTGGCCGAATTGTAATCCATCCCGAATTCCTTCATGTAGGCCCTAATCTCTTCCTTGATATCAGCAACACGCTTACCCCTGTTCGGGTTGTACTGCATGTTCAAACGCATTCCCTGCAAGCAGTCGAAAGCATGGGCTTGCAGCTTCTTCGTAAGATGGAAAAAGCTTCTCGTATTGGTTTGGAGAAGGATATCATTCACTGACGGGTCATGTTCGAGAGCAACCTGTACAAGGAACGGCTCGAACACGTCCTCCTCCTCAACAGAAACAGGAACTCCTGCCATTCGGTTTCTAAGAAACTGTGAAACACTGAACTTCATAGTGAATTACCTTACGGCTTGCGGCATTTTCAGAACACCGTACTTATAGAGCAACAGGATTACCTTGGAGATATAGGCGTTTACAACAGTGTGCGGGTTCACCTGGAACTCGCTCATCTGCTCGTACTGGCCCGTAATCACGCAAAATTCAAGCCTTCCCATCGGCGGGAAAACATTCTTGTCGATAATGGTTTCAGCGAAACGATGGAACAAACTGTCAAAATCCACATAGTTGTCAAGCACGAATTTGCGTGCCCCGAGGTCATCACCAGCAAGGACAAAGTCAACCAGCTTGTTCGTATACTCAATGCAGACAACCTTGACTTCACCCTTGATGGAGCAACGGTTTTCCAGGAAGTTGTTGAACATTGTGGAGGTCATCAATCGCATGTCGGGATAGCACTTGGCCACAATTTCCGCTACAGTATTCGGGTCAACCGTACCAGAATACAGGGCGGTTTCCTCCTTGGCGATTTCCATCATCTTCGTGTACATCGCATTTTTCAAGTCACGGTCGTCACGAGGATAGTCGAAAGATACCGGGAAGCATCTCGACGAAATTGCGTTAGGGAGACGATGGAATTCGTTACAGGTAAGTATAAAACGGATGGTGCTCTGGCTGTCTTCGATAATCCCCTGCAACTTACGGTAGAAATCATCGGGTTTATTCGGGTGGTCAGCCTCGTCAAGAACGACAAAACGGGGAACGCCATTCACACAGGCCTGTGCGGCATAGCTTTCGATGTCGGTAAAAACATCGGACTGTTCTCGTGCAGAGAAAAACTTGAACGAGGTTCCGAGGGTGGCAGGAATCGCCTTGGAAAGCGTGGTTTTGCCAGTACCAGACGCAGCCGAGTAGAACACATAATGTCCAAANNATCGACTTCATCCATTTTACTCTCTCCCTTCCTTTTCGGCGGTTGACGGTTCTTCCAACGTAATTTTCTTAATATGGACTGTCGGTATGAGGGACATTTGGTTACAGTTCTCGGAACCCTTCTGGATGAGCGCAGAGAACTCTATGAAAGGGCGTCCAGACGCAAGGTCACGTTTCAGGCCCTCGTACACTTCTATGCCGACATTCCTGAACTCGATTGGTTCTAATCCTGCCATATGAATCTTCAGGATTAGACCCTTGTCGCACTTTTCGCTCATAACCGTTCTTCCTTGATGAACTCTGACAGGTCGGTTGGAACAACCTTGTCGCAGTCCGTGATAAAATCGACGCCATCCTGTGCATACAGGCATCCCTTGGCGAACATCATCCCGTGGTTCCCGTTCCCGAAATGCACCAGCCTTGCCGATGAACGCAGGTAAGTGTCAAGCACATGGAACGAATGGTTCTGCGGGACGACGACAGAGATGCCTTTTGCATCCAGTGCGTCCTTTATCCTGTAAATATAGTCTTTTTCCCCGATATTGGCAAGGACTATTTTGCCGCCAATCTTGCACAAAGTGTCGATATACTGCTCCGCCTGTTCCAACGTGCGGAGCTTTCCGTAAGCGACCGTCTGGTCAACTTTGGGGAACAACCTGTGGTAGTTCCCGGCAAGGGGATATGTCAAATATTGTTTACCTTCGCCAAACTCGATTATTCGATAACCAGACGGAATATCGTATTCCGCCTCCGAGTCATACTTGATATAAACCCTGCGGTAAGAACGCATCATCGAGGATGGCGTACTAAGGGTTCCACCCTCACAGAAACCATAGAGTCNNGATACCGTTCTTTGCGTAGAAATCTTCGACAGCTTTCAACACTTCGGGGTAGGCACTTTCTTTCTTGACATATGTTTTAACGAAATGTTTTACATATTCCGGGCCATCCTCATAAAGCACCTCGGTGAGAAATTCTGTCATTGTAGGATTAAGGCTAGGGACGTAGTAAATCGACGTGTTTATGTTAAGCCTTGTGTCAGGACTAACACTCAGCTTGGCATCGCCCTCGATACCTCCACGCTCCACAAAATTCGTGTAAATCGTGTCAAGGGTAGTTTCCTTGTTCAAATATTGTTTGAACTCATCGTCAGTCATACGACGCATCAATGAGCAATATGCCCTGTTCTTCTTATATTGCAAGCTGTCAAGATAAGAACGGTCGTTGACCTTCGGATGCCACAGATGGAATACAACGCCTCCCTTGCAACGCATTTCCTTGGTTCCCGTAACTCGGCGGATTTTATATACAAAGGCATCGTCTTCGGCGCCCCATCCGACAAACTCGTTGTCGAACCCACCGACACGATTGTACGTTTCCCGGCTAAAACAGTTGATTAGACCTGTTTGTCTGGTTATTGGTATGGGACTATTGTATTGCAACGGGATATCAACCATGTCATGACGGCATTTACGACGGGTCTGTGCCTCGGTAAGATACACGCAGGTTTCGTAAGGGAATACAAGCGGTGCGTCGTCACAGTGGTCATGGATATTGTCAACAACTCCCGCATCAATCCAGGAGTCGGCATCAATCATGACATAATGCGTGTATTCGGGATGATTCTTGACCGCATAGTTAAGGAGTTCCGTCTTGTGGAATTTCGTATCGTCGATATCGACCTTGTGATGGAAAGTTGTCTCGGGGATTTCGGTGAGACCGTTCTGTTCGACGACACAAATATCAGCTTCCGGGTCTACGGTTTTAAGCTGTTCGATTGATGCAGTGAAATTTCGGAGGCGGCAAGGGGCGGTCGAATAAAACGTGTAAATGTATAGGAATTTGTTCATCCTATTACCTCATCAAATTTAAAATATCCGCTTCGGATATGTTGGCATACATGAGTTCGTTCTTGAAGGACTGTACCATGTTCATAACCCTGTCACGGTGGCCGGGGTGGGTTCCGTACTGGTTGTTGCGGTATTTCGAGTCGTCCATGAAGAAGAATATGAGCGTCACGAACACGGGGCCTCCAACAAACGAGCTGCCGACGCCAGTGCCTTGCAGGATTGAGCACGAGAACAGGTCGCACGAGCGTTCGTTGTTGCGGGACACATTGTTCGGAATATGATTCGTGCGGTCCAAATGCCCAAGCATGATGTGACCGATTTCATGTCCAAGGACAAAGGCAATCATCTTTCGGGCGAGTTCTGTATACTGAGGATAGTATTCCTTGACAAGATATTCGGGGAACTTCTTGTAGAATAACTCAATCTTAACCTCATCGACGAAGTCCCATGTGCGTCCATACGCCTCGGCTTCAACCAAAACATGGCTAAACAACCATTTAAGCGCTCTCTTGACCTGATTCGTCTTGTGAGTCTTCGTGTATACCGTGAAGATAGAAGCACAAGTGCATATCAGGAGACTTAACCCGGCGAATGTATAGACGTGATACCTGTTGTTTCCGCCATAGTTGGCAAACGAGTTGGCTATCAACTCTGGGGTATATTCAAACGACACCCTTTCCATCTTTTCAAGGTACGCCCTGTTTCTTGAAATATAGCCGGACGCCATTATCATGTTGATTGCATCGTCCACCATATCCTGTATCTGGTATGTAGGCGGGTTCGGAAGTTTCTTGTTACCGAATAAAGACATTTGCTCCTCCTGTAATTACTTTTTGGCACTCCATGCCAGCCGTATTTTCCTTCGCATTCGATTCAGTAGAAACGAAGCTTTCTCCTTGCTGCAATTATGGCACTCTGCATATACTTCCATTGCATCCTTAGATGACTCCATCGTCACAAGGTATCCGTATAGTTCCTGCATCTCTGGTGATAGCGAGTCAAGAAACTTCGATGCGAACTGCAGTTTTCCCTGAGAGTCGGCATCAAAAGGGTCTATCGAGCGTAGGTATTCTATTTCATCCCCATCCTTCCCCTGCATAGTCATGCCGACATAAGTCAATGTTATTTTCTTTGCCGGGTTGACATGCACCAAGGACTCATCCGATATGAACTTCTTGATGTAGCCATGGAGACATAGCACCATATAGGAATTGAACGTCACGCCGCATTCAGGGTTGAAATTGTTCACCAACGTCCTGAAATACACATACGGCAGATGCACAAGGTCATTTGCGTTCATTAGATACTGTTTTGCATAATTGTTGTATAATCTGATAAGATAAAGCGAGTAATTGCCGATTACGATATCTCGATATGTATTATACAGGCGCCTGTTGGTTGCGTTGTCGTCCGACAATAGCTTCTTGCACATCCTTACGATTGCATTTATTATGTCGCCAGTATTCTCCATATTCAGTTTTGTCTTTAATGCACTTAGATATGTCTGTGATTTGTTATATGATTCGGNNGCAGCGTCAGATGTGTATAAGAGACAGACATACACCACTTCCTTTTTTATCATATTTCCTCATACAAGAGGTACGGCAACTGGTTGTTTTATTCACGATTAACAATTTGATTATATTGTGCCGTCATCTTGCCATTAAACAGTATTAACCCTGTTGTCCGAATGAACAGGTTTAATACTATTATAAATATAGCACCAAAAAATATGAATTGCAAGACAAAAAATTAAAGTCGGGA
>LXOW01206258.1_pt1 | contig 25720 bp, 27 predicted proteins | sample 1368591 | NCBI WGS metagenome assembly LXOW01 (sample SAMN04884650, study PRJNA319009) | bovine gut metagenome | isolation source: Cow rumen | host: Bos taurus | place: Italy: Legnaro (PD) | collected 2014-07-09
ATCCGCATGGCCTCAAGGGTCACTTCCGCCGCGTGCGGCTCGGCACTGACCGCCATGACCAGCGTGTCAAAGACCAGATCCTTCGGCTCGATCCCGTAACGCGCCGCTGTGAGAATGATGTTCTCCGCAATTTTCACCCTGCCCTGCGCGGTATCGGGAATCCCGTTTTCATCCAGTGTTAAAGCAATGACCGTACCGCCGTATTTTTTCACCAAAGGGAAAACTGATTCCATGCTTTCCTGTTTTCCCGTCACCGAATTGACCAGCGCTTTGCCGTTATAACGGCGAAGCCCCCGCTCCATCGCCGCAGGCGAAGAAGTATCGATTTGCAAAGGCAGATCGGTCACGGTCTGTAAAGCGCAAACCGTTTCTTCCAACACGGAGGCTTCGTCAATTTCAGGAAGACCCACATTGACGTCCAACACCACCGCGCCGGCTTCCTGTTGGCGGATCCCTTCGTTGAGCAAATATCCGATATCATGGTCGCGCAACGCCTGTTTAAATTTCTTTTTCCCGGTGGGATTGATTCGTTCCCCGATCAGCACGGGATTCTCGTCAAAGACCACCGCTTTTGCATAGGAAGTCACGACCGTTCTGTTTTTGATGGATACCGGAACCGGATCGAGACCTTTTATGCTTTCTTTTAACGCCGCAATATAAGCCGGTGTGGTTCCGCAACAGCCGCCGGCGACGCGCACCCCTTCCCGAATTAGTTGCGACACCGTTTTAGCAAAGGCGGGCGGCGCAATATCGTAAACCGTTTTTCCGTTTTCACTGCGCGGCATACCGGCGTTCGGTTTCAGCAACACCGGAACCGAAGCGATCCGCAAATATTCGCGCGCGACGTCCGCCAGTTTATCCGGCCCGAACGAGCAGTTGATCCCGATCACATCCGCTCCCATGCCTTCGAGCATCGCTACCATCACAGCAGGGTCGGCGCCGGTCATCAGTTTGCCGTTTTCGCCGTAAGCGTTGGAGACAAAAACCGGCAAATCGGTATTTTCTTTTGCCGCCAACAGCGCGGCTTTGGTTTCGTAACTGTCGTTCATGGTTTCGATCATCACGAGATCGACCCCACAGTCCACACCGATCCGGATGGTTTTGGCAAAAACCTCTACCGCATCCTCAAAATCAAGATCACCAAGCGGTTTTAACAGCCGACCGGTCGGACCAATATCCAACGCAATAAACTTTTCGCCCGCCGCACGGCTCGTTTGCCGCGCATGATCGGCGTTCCTGATCGCCGCACGCACCACTTCTTCCAATTCTTCATGGGAAAAATGGAGGGAGTTTGCCCCGAACGTGTTGGTATTGACGATCTGACTGCCCGCATCATAATACGCCCGGTGGATTTCGGTCACGATTTCGGGATGTGTCACATTCCAGCGTTCCGGGATCTCTCCGGGAGCAAGACCTTTTTCCTGTAAAAGGGTGCCCATACCGCCGTCGAGCAAAACGATATGCTTCTTTAAATAATCCAAAATATTCATGGTTCGGTTCTCCTGTATTGACAGCCTTTCTGCGAACAGGCAAGACATTTTGTGAGCGGCTCGTCGTCATCCCCACAGGGCGTGATCCCCGCAAACGCCGTCACCGATTTGGAAGGCGACATGACCAAACTGGCGTTCAGAGTCAATCCCATCTTTCGCGGACAGTCAAGCATCGCAAAAATTTGTGTCTGCGTCGCGAGCGGTAAATCTCCGTAACCGGGACTCACGCGAGGTTTTAAGTGGAGTCCGCAAACGGACAGTTCCGTTTCCCGCCGCATGACATACGTATCGCACAAACTCTCGATCCGTTCCGCTCCCAACGCCTGAAACATCAGCGCTTTCGCCGGCGATAACCGACTGTAGCGTTCGATCAGTCTGTCAAATCCGACGCCCAGCGTCGCCGCAAAGAGAAGTACCTTTTCACAGCCGTTTACCGCCGTGTTTAACGTCTTGGACGTCGTTTCCAGGCAACCGATCCGCAAGGTCTCCCCTTGCCGTTCCACCTGCAAAACCGTACTGCATACCCGGTATTCCAAAACCGGTTCGGCTTCGCGGATACATTCTTTACAAAGCGCCATAACCGTTTCGTCTGCTTCCCGACAGGCAGCGTAACGCAAAATTTCATCGGTTCGGTACGGCATAGCCGTCCATGTTTCTACTTGTATCATGTTCCCAAAAGCGCCGATAAATTACGCAGAATACCGACCGCGACTTCCGGCTTGTTCATCGAATAGACATGCACATGATTGATCCCGTTGGCGTATAGATCGATGATTTGATCCGTTGCGTACGCGATCCCCGCCTGGGTCATCGCACGGTCATCCTGCCCGAAGCGATCGACAATCGCTTTAAACCTCTGTGGCATAAAAGATCCGGAGAGTTTGAGCGCTCTCTCCAACTGATTGGCTTTCGTAATCGGCATGATCCCGGGTATCACCGGAACGGTAATCCCCGCCTCGCGGATTTGATATAAAAAATTATAAAGCAGATTGTTATCAAAAAACATTTGGGTGGTCAAAAACGAGCAACCCGCGTCCACCTTTTCTTTCAAATAGCGTACATCCTCCCGGCGATTAGCGCTTTCGGGATGTACTTCCGGATAACACGCGCCGCCGATACAAAAATCCGCTTTGCTTTCTTTGAGTTCCCGGACAAGATCAATCGCGTGATGATACTCCCAATCCTTCGGATCGGAATCTTGCATGTCCTGCGGAAAATCCCCCCGCAACGCCATCACATTCTCAATTCCGGCGGCTTGCATGGCTTCAATTTTATTCTTTACGGTCTCACGCGTTGATGAAACGCAGGTCAAATGTGCCAAAGTCGGAACATTATAGTTCTCTTTGATGTCCTGCGCGATTTGCAGGGTGTATTCGCTGGTTCCCCCGCCCGCGCCGTATGTCACACTCATAAACGCGGGTTTTAACGCCGCGATCTCCTCCACCGCCGCTTTCACGCTTCCAAAACTTGCACTTCTCTTGGGCGGAAACACCTCAAACGAGAGAGAGCATCGACCGCTTTTTAAAATTTCCGTTATTTTCATTTCTGTCACCGTTTCATCCCGTTGATCATTTTTTGAAAGTATGCCAAATTCTCTTAGGAATGTTTTTCCTTAATATTTTTATTATACATCAAATATAAAAAAAGGCAAGAAAATTTCGGCTTGCAACATGGTTTTAGACGGTGTATAATAATTTTTATAAACAGGAAATCAGCCAATAACAAAATAGTTGATCATTCAGATCCTGTTTGATTGGTGTTACGTTACCATTATCGTCTTGTCTGGGGTGTTCATATTGAATGAAATCGTTTTAAACTGGATCATTATGCTCGGAACCGTTGCTTTTTCCGTTTCGGGCGCCCTGATCGCCGTACGATGCGGCTTAGACTTGTTTGGCGTCGTCTTTATCGGATGCATGACTTCGGTTGGCGGCGGAATCATCCGCGATTTGCTATGCGGACATTTTCCTCCTCTGATTTTTTCAGATCTCCGTCTTTTGACGGTCGCCGCTGTCACGTCTGTTGTGGTATTTATCATTTCCTGGTTCAATCGCAAAAGATTCGATCCCCTGGAAAAACGAATTGAAACGATTAACAATATCATTGATGCCGCAGGACTTGCCGCCGTTTCGGTATACGGCGTTGAGATTACCATTTCAGCCGGTTACGGACACATGGCGCTTTTTACCGCTTTAATGGGGATGACAACCGGTGTCGGCGGCAGTATCATCCGGGATATTCTGGTGGACAGAACACCCTCCATCCTGAAAAAAAGGATTTATGCGTTAGCGTCCTTGTTTGGAAGCATTGTATATTATATCGTTCGTCAACAAACCGATCAAAAACTGTTGGCAACCTATTTGGCAATTCCTACCATTTTTCTCATCCGTCTGCTCGCCACACGTTTTCGCTGGAAAATGCCGCATATCAAGATTGAATNNAAGAGAAATCATTAAACCACCCCTTTCGAGATGGTTTAGTGTATGCGGATCTTTTTTAAAGGATAAAACTGATTTAGTAGATTATTTAAATCTTATAATAGAATTATCTAATTCACTGTCAAAACGCCAATTTACACTTGACGAAATACAAGAGTTCTTAACAAATGATAGTTACACAGAAACCAATGACCCTGACTATATTTATAAACACATGTCGTTTGGGTGGATGATGGATTCTACAGTTTCGTATTCTGAACGTGAAAATTCAGCAAGTATTACCATTCATACCGGTATAATCAATTAAGATGAGGGGAAACAACAAGATGCGTAAAAAGTGGTTTTCTATAAAAACGATTATATTCGTTTTCACAGCAATTGTCATTGGTATTGGAATATTTGGGGTTGCGGATTATAAGATTTCACACNNTTAATTACGAAACATTCCGAAGAATCCGATATATCCCAACTTTCAGGATGGGCTAAATTTGGCGATAAAAAATATAAGGTTCAATTGCATTATAAGCCGGGCGGTGCAGGATTATTCCTTGCTGAGCCAGATGAAGATGGCAGTCAACGTTGTTTGTTTACAGGAAGTTGTACTAGATGGCGGCGTAAAAAATGCGTGATTAAAAATGTTGAATTCACGTATGATGATTATCACTTTGGGGAAAAGGATATTGTGTTCCATATTACCAAAAATGAATAGTAAGGAGACAAGGGGACGATGTTCTCTTGGCTCCTTTTATCTTCTCATTCTTCTATGTGCGAGCAATATACCAATTATCATTGAGCCATTCCGTTATGGTATGATATTCATCTGGATATTCATTTCCCGATTCTGTATATATCAATTCTTCTCCNNTTCTTCATCAATTCATTGATTATTTGTGTATCATCGCTTTCTTCAATTTTTTCTTCCGTCGTGGTAAGAAAGTAAACCTTTCCACATTTTGAATAGGAATATTCCGATAAAAACGGGCGTTCATGCGTGATTTCATGAATGCTGGGATTTTTCTTTAAAAAAGCGATTGCGCTATTCAACGATTCCAACTCGGTTTCGTAAATACTTTTGGTGGAAACCGTTTTACCGCAAGCACATAAACAAAGCATTATAGACACACTCATGATAATTGAGATTAAACAATGACTCATTCTTTTTAACATAACATTTCCCCCTAAAATCGGTTTTAATTGAAAGTATTTGTAAATTGCCAAGCATGAGACGGAGGTATCACGGAAAGTAGTGGAAAATAATATTTAATCCAAAAGAGCCAAGAGAACCATCCTCTTGGCTCCCTATTTTTTAACCAATTTCGTTTCTTTCAACATTGGTAACGATCCATTTGAAGTTTTCAAAAGAAAACGAGATCGTCATTTCACCCGTATACTCTTCTTTAACAGTCATTTCTTCGCTCGAAAAAACCATCGCTTTCACGAAACAAATCAAATCCACCGTTTTTAAATCGCGAAAAGAATATTTTTTGCGGGTTTTTAATTGCACATAGTCATCTTCTCCCGTTTGTCCGGGAACCACACGCAATTTTTCGTAATCCTTCTGCGCAAAATAGGAATTATTTCCGATTTCGTCCAGCACGCTCGATTTATTAGCGGCAATCAGCAGAGAATTCGCTTTTGAATAATCTCCTCATACTTAATTGAAAACTCGTAAGGAATGCGAATGTTTAAATTTATTATATCAAAAACTCTCCTCAAGTGTCAAGATGAAGAGCCCATGTATAAAAAACTCCGGTCGAAGAGTCGACCGGATACACACATCATATGCTGTTATTTTATAGTGCTTTTTGTCCATACGGCTTGTGTTACGCGACGGGAATGATTTTGATGTCCGACAGCGGAACTTTGGCTTCGGCGGTAATGATGTCCTGGATTTGCAAGGTTTGTGCCGAAGTAAGTCCCTCGGATTTTACCACCACGCTGACGCCGCCGTCTCCGATAATAACGACTGCTTTTTCAAAGCCTTTTGCCTTTAAAAGCGTTTCGATATTGCTTTCGCTTTGGGCTCGTGCCGTCAGGGTTTCCAGTTTGCTGAAAGCCGTTTTTTTATCCTCTTCGCTGAGTTTGCTGTCCTTGAGGATTTCCGTGACCGTTTCGGCGATTTCGGTGCGTGCGGTTTCCCGCTCTTTTTTGGCGGTTTCAAAATAATCGCTTTTCTCTGCTTTTGCCGAAGTCTGCACCGCGGTTTCCGATACATTGCTGTTACTGACGTAAGAGGCTTCCCCTAAATATTTCCCCGCGGTGGGCGCGTATTTCATGTTGAGGTAAATCGCCGCGGCGAGTGCCAATACCATGACCGTTACCGCGACCTGTGTTTTTCCAAAAACTTTTCCTTTTTTCATTGCCAGTTTCCTCCTGTGACATAAACTCGTTTTGATGTAATATGTAATGCCGCCATCACGGCGTTTGTGACATTCTCCCGGATTTGTTCGCTGTCGCCTCCCTCGCATACGATCGCAACGCCCCGCACCTGAGGCATTTCCTCGGTCACTAACAGCGCCTGCTCGCCGCCGTCGGCGGTACGCACCGTGATATAGCCCTGTTTCATTTCACTGTTGGTGCTTTCCCGGTCACTTTCGATTTGATTGACCGCGCTTCCCTCTTGGGTATCGGCATAAGAATATCGAACGCCGCTTTCCAGTGTGATCACGACCTTCACATGACGGCTTCCCGTGATCCGGCGCACCATCTCTTTGAGGTTTTCTTCCAAGGTAACGCGGTACTCCTCCGCGCTGATCCCGCCGCTTTCGGTCGTGCGGGTCGAATCCTCTTTTTTGCCGCCCGACAAGAATGAAGAAAGAAGGATCAGCGCCATGCCGCAAAGTCCCGCCACGATCAATACTTTCGGAGAGCGGAGTTTTTCCGTCAGTTTACGAATTCCTTCATTCATGCGTCACCACAACCTCTGCTTCGTTAGCGGCTCCTTCGAGCGCGGCTTCGATCCTTTGCTTTTGCTCATCCGACACGATCACAATCTTACTAATATGTATGCTGCCATCTTCCGATTTATCCGTACAAACTGTAATTTTTGTAAAATCGATCCCTGCCGCGCGCAAAGCCCTTTCATAAACATAAACTGCCGACGCCTGATACAATTCTTCGGGTTCGGCGGTTTGCGCCTGTGGAAAAACCGAAGGGATCTCCACTTGCCGGATGGCGGGAACAGCCGCGGTCAATACCGAAAGCAAAAACGCCAGACCGACAACGGTTTTGACCGGTTTGGCCATACTGCCCGCGGGGCACAGCAACTGCAACGCGCCAATCAGCACACAAGAAGCACAAACCGCTGTAAGGACAGACGGTAACCACGTCATGACGACCTCCCCGCTGTGACCACCACAGCCAAACAAATTATAAACATCGCGCCCACCAACAGCAAAATACCGGCGAGCATACTGAGCACCGCGTCAAACGCCTTGAACATTCCCGAAAGTTGAGAAAGCGAAAACAGATCGGAAAGACCCGCGCTGATCGTGAGCGCCGCCCGCCAAAGCAAGATTTCGAGTAGAAGCGGCAAGAATGTCAAAAGGCAGACCACCACGCCGTAAATCCCCACCGAGGAACGTAACAGTCCCATCGAAGCGGTGACCGTTGTCAAGGCTTCGGAAAGCACGCTTCCTGCGACAGGCACCGTCGAACCGAGAATAAATTTGGCGGTTTTGATACTGACGGTGTCCGCCGAACTGTTCACGGCNNCCCAGTACCGCCACAAAAACCGCCGATAACAGTCCCATGATCCAAAACGCCAGTTTTTTGACTGTTTCGGCAATTCCTGACTGTTTGATCACCGAAGATATCGCGCCGCTTAAGGAAACCGCCAAATATCCGCTCATCAACGGTGCGACCAGAAAGGTGGCAAAAAAGGTGACCCCCTGCGCCGCCGCCAACAAGACCGCGCTCATGGACGCGGAGGTGATTGGTGCGCCCGAAGCCGCCACCGTCACCCCGAATACCGGCACAAAACTGAGCATGAAAACGCCCACGCCTTTGAGCGCGTCCACCGATGCGGTAATGACCGAAATCACCGAAGCGGTCACCGCCGAAGCCGACACCACGGAAGCAGCGTAGATCGCCGCCTTGACCGCGTTGTTTTTTTGTTCCAAACTGCCGATCGCCGCCGAAATCAAGATGATTCCGAGCAATCCCGCGGCGGTTTTCCAAACCGTTCGCAATCCGTCTTTTAAAAACCGAAGCATATGGCTAAAAACGTTTTCTGCCGAAAAAGCCGACACCCAATCCTCATTTTCGGGATCAATATTGTTTTCATCCAAGTATTCCTTTGCACGGTCGGGAACCACATCTGACAACTCCCCCGCCCCGCTGCGTTCATACTGCTGGGCATAAAAATCTTCGGCGCCGTCCTGTGCCCGCACCGGCAAAATAAGCATCGCCATGACAAGCAGAACCGTAACCATCAATCGTTTTTTGAACATACTGTCCTTCCTTTTACCGAATCAACGCCAAAGCCGCCTCTAAAATTTGCAGGATCATCGGAAGCGTCAAAAGAAAAATCGCGCATTTCCCCGCCAGTTCCGCCTTTGCCGCCAAAGAAGTCTGTCCGCTGTCACGACAGGCGTCCGCCACAAAACCGGTGACATAGCCGATCCCCAGGGCTTTCAGCGCCACTTTAAAATACACGGTCGTCACACCGCTTTCGGTCATCGCCTGCCGCAGAGTTTCAAGTGGAGCGGCGAGATGTTTTAAAATCAACAGGGTGACGACCACGCCGCCCGATACCGCCACCGCCAGAGCATATTCTTCTCTTTGACCTTTTAAAACAACCGCTAAAAACGCGGTCAAAAGACAAACGGCTAAAATTTGAAGGAATTCTGTCATCGCAAATGCCTACAACCCGAACAAATTTTTGACCGTGGTGAACAGATCGGCAATGGCGTTGACGATCATCAACAGGACCACCACCAGTCCCGCCAGGGTGGTCAGCATGGCTTGTTCCTCCCGCCCCGACCGCACCAGTAATTGATGAAGGACCGTCACGATGATCCCCACGGCGGCAATTTTAAAAATAAAATCCACGTCCATTCCGTTCACCTACAAAAAGAAAATACAAAGAAACAGTCCGCCCAGTACCCCCACCGTGCGATACAGTTTTCCCTGCTCCCGGTATTCTTCGGCGGCACGATCCCGCCTTGCGGCAAACAATTCGATAAACCGTGCGATCCGTTCCCCCTCCGCTTGCGCGTCGGACATGCCGATTTCACGAAAGAAGCACTCTAATAATTCGATTTCCTCGCGGTTCAAATACCGTTCGTCCAAGCAATACCGTCCCGGTGACTGCCGCGTATAGTCCTCACCGAAACTCAGCGCCAGTAATTTTTCGATTTCTCCCTCGTTCAGGCGAATACGATCCCGTAAAGAAGACATCGAACTGCAAATCGCCTGCAAGCGATCTCTTCGGCATTTTAAACGGAAAGCCGCCAAGAACCCGCAAAGGGAAGCCGAAAAAAGCAAAAACAACAATCCAAGAATTTTAAACAGCCGAATCACAAAGGAATTCCTCCGCCGAAAAAATTTCCATTCTTCCGCCGATCAGCGGCGGCAACAAAGCAATTTGGGCAACCGCGCCGCTTCTTATAAGCCCCGCCGTGACCGGGCGGCGAATGAGTTCCCGGCTGTTGCCGATATGCGCGGTCGTCAAAACCGATACCCCCGCGCAAAAACTTTCGCTGACTTTTCGGAGTTCTTCGGCGGTTCCGATTTCGTCAAAAGCGACCAGATCCGGGAAAAGCGTACGGACTGCTATTTCCATCCCCGCCGCGCGATCCGGTGTGATCAAGACGTCGGTCGCCGGTCCTAAGTCATTCGAGCAATGTCCATCGTTACTGCCCGAAAGTTCGCCCCGACTGTCGATGACCGCGATCCGATAGAATTTGCCGTGAAAGCCGCCCGATAACTGACGGATCAAGTCCCTGAGCACGGTCGTTTTCCCGCAACCCGGCGGTCCCGCAATCAATAGTCCGCCGCCGGCATACTGCCGAATCAGGTCGTTCGCCGCACCGAAAACCTGCCGCGCGACGCGAATATTGATTGAAGAAAGATCGTGCAAACTGCCCGTAAAGGTGCCGCAGATCCCTGCTCGATGGCCGCTTTTCATCATCAAATACCCGTTTTCCAGTTCTTCGGTGTGCGCGTAGACCGAAGAATGGCAAAGCAATTTAAAACTTTCGCGCAGATCGTCTTCCCCGGCTTTTAAAAGATCGTCCTCCAACGTGAACACAACCTGTCCGTTCGGGCGAACAAACACCGTTTCTCCCATCACCGTGAGCGCCACAGGTAAGTCACAGCGCAAGCGAATTTCCTGCACATTGCTTTTCACCGTGGGAGAAATTGTTTCCAGTACGGCGCGAAGCCGCTTTCCGACCCCGTCAAGCGCACTGTCAAACCGTTCCCTGTTCTCCATCACAATCACCTCACAATACATGGTATGACGGGGTTGTCCCCGGTAGAACCGTTTTATAAAAAAAGAAAACCGTACCGCCGAAAAATGAGCAGTACGGTTATTTCATTTTCTTCTTATTTCCCCACACAGAAACGGCGGAAGATTTCATCGGTGACTTCGTTGGTCGCCCGTTTTCCGGTCAATTCATACAGCGCCGCCAGCGCATCATCCACACAGATGCCCACTGCATCCAACGTATGCCCGGAAGAAAACGCCGTGACGGCTTCTCTGAGCGCTTGTTTTGCCCGGACGGCACAATCACGCTGGCGTTCGTTCAGTAGTACCACGCTGTCGGGATCCAGTTTGGCAGTTCCTGCCACTGAAGCGACCGCCGCGCAAAGATCGTCGAATCCCTGCCCCTCTTTGGCCGAAATCACGACCGTCCGAAAGCCGTCGGGCAGATCGGTGAGACGGTGACCCAAATCGCTTTTGTTGACCACCAACACCGTGTTTTTCGGAGAAAGTTGTGACAGTAAGGCGAAGTCATCCTGATCGAGCGGTGCGGAACCGTCCAATACCGCCAATACCAAATCGGCGGTTTCCATGCGTGCCGTCGCACGCGCGACCCCCACGCTTTCCACTTTATCTTCGGTTTCATGGATCCCGGCGGTATCCGCCAGGCGCAGAACCAAATCTCCGAGCGTGACCGTTTCTTCGATCACGTCCCGTGTGGTTCCGGCAACATCGGTCACGATCGACCGTTCCGCGCGGCTCAAAAAATTCATCAAGGTAGATTTCCCGACGTTTGGTTTGCCGACGATGACGGTATCCAATCCTTCGCGGACAATTCTCCCCGCGTCATACGTCGCAAGCATTTGCCCGGTTTCGGTTTCCGCTAACTTTAGCATTTCCAAAAAATGAACCGGATCCAACCCTTCGATCTCTTCATCCGGAAAATCCGAGAAAACCGCGATCGAAGCGGCGGCTTGCCGAAGATCTTCTTCGATTTTTTCGATTTTCCGGCTGACCGCTCCCAAATGCGCGGCTCGCGAAAGGCGGAGTTGCGCCTCGGATTGCGCCGAAATCAACCCCATCACGCTTTCCGCTTTGGTCAAATCGAGTTTTCCGTTTAAAAAGGCGCGTTTGGTGAACTCTCCGGGTTCTGCCGAAACCGCGCCGTTCTCGAAAAGCAGGCGCAGGGTTTTGGTGAGGATCAGGCGCCCGCCATGCACCGAAAGTTCCACCACATCTTCCCCGGTGTAACTCTTGGGGGCTTTGAAGACCAGTGCCACCGCGTCGTCCAGTATATCACAGCCATTGCGAATTTGACCGTAAGCGGCGGCGTATCCCGATAGGGAAGCGAGCGGTTTTCCCGAAAACGCGAAAAACACCCGGTCAGCCACCGCGATCGCCTGTTCGCCGGAAACGCGGATCACGCCGATCGAACTTTCTCCGAGCGGCGTGGCAATCGCCGCAATGGTTTTCTTCACCATCACTTCATGAATTCCAACATGGCACGATAGCACATGTACACGTCAAATTTCGCCGTCGTTTCAAAGGGCGCGTGCATCGAAAGCACCGGTACGCCAAGATCGACGACATCCACACCCATATTGGCAATATACATAGCGACCGTGCCGCCGCCGCCAATATCGACTTTACCGAGTTCCCCGGTCTGCCAGGTAATTCCCTCGCGGTCAAGCAATGCGCGAACCTCCGCCACATATTCCGCCGACGCGTCCGACGTGCCGGCCTTGCCCCGGGCGCCGGTATACTTGGTAACGACGACCCCGTAATTCAAAAGAGAAGCGTTTCGGCGTTCCATGACATCCTGGAAAGTCGGATCCATTCCCGCGTTGACATCAGCCGACAAGCATTTTGAACGGCGCAAAGCCTTGGTGCCGTCGCCCCCTTGGATGGCGGCGAGATCATGCACCAAAAAGCGGAGGAAATCCGATTCCAAGCCGGTGTTGCCCATCGAACCGATTTCTTCTTTATCGGTCAGAATCGCGATGGCGGTTTTTTGCGGATGTTCGACTTCGAGCACCGCCGTCAAAGCCGGATAAGCGCAAACACGGTCGTCCTGGCCGTACGAGCCGACCAGCGAGCGATCAAACCCGATGTCGCAGGATTTCGCCGCCGGGACCAGTTCCAGTTCCGCCGAAAGAAAATCTTCCTCGGTCACGCCGTATTTTTCGTTGAGAAGTTGTAAAATATGCAGTTTGACAAGTTCACTGCCCTTGTCATCGCGGAAGGGATGACTGCCAACGAGAACATTCAGTTCTTCTCCTTTGATACCCTCCGCCAAGGGGCGTTTGACCTGCTCGGACGCCAAATGCGGAAGCAAGTCGTTGACCACGAATTTGGGTTCGTCCTCGTTTTCCCCGATAGAAACCTCTTTGACCGTGCCGTCTTTCAGCGCGAAAACCCCGTGAAGCGCCAAAGGAGTCGCCGTCCACTGATACTTTTTGATCCCGCCGTAATAGTGGGTCTTAAAAAGCGCCAGTTCCAGTTCTTCATAAAGCGGATTCTGTTTTAAATCCAGCCGAGGAGAATCAATATGCGCCGCCGTGATTCTCACGCCGGTTTCGACCGGTTCTTCTCCCACCACAATGAATGCCACCGTTTTTCCGCGGTTGTTCACATAGACTTTATCCCCCGCTTGGTAGCATTTGCCATATTCGAAGGGAACAAAACCGTTTTGTTCCGCCATCGCGACGGCTGTTTTGACCGCCTCGCGTTCTGTTTTGGCTTGGTTTAAAAACGCCTTGTAGCCTTCACAGTAGCGATCCGCCTCTGCTAAGACGTCATCACTTGCTTTGAGCCTTCCGTTCTTCCTCTGGTAAAAGAGTGTTTCTTTGATTTTTTCTGATGCGGACATCATCTTCATCTCATTTCTTGTATGGTTTTTATAATTTCACAAAAACGGGTCAGAAATAATTCTTCCCTTTCTTTGTTCCACAAAATGTAATCGGCATTTTGCCTGTAAAAGGAATCCGGTTTGCCGGCCGAAAGACGCAAAGTTGCTTCTTCTATTGTTAGACCGTCCCGCCGGATTATACGTTCCAGCCGCACTGCCCGCGGTGCTAACACCGCCACGGTTTTGTCGCAATAGCGATCGAGTCCGCTTTCAAAAAGTGTGGGCGCGTCAAACAGCACATCGCCCTCACCCGCTTCCTTGAGCGCCAACTTCATAATATGCGGCAAAAGTGTTTGGTTTAACCGTTCGGTCTGTTCCGACGAAGAAAACGCCACTCTTGCCAACGCCTTACGGTCAAGCGAGCCGTCGGGCGACACCACCGACGAACCGAACGCTTCGGTGACCGCACGCAGTCCCGGCGTTCCCTTTTCCACCGCGCGTCTGGCAAGCAGATCGCAATCCACCACGGTAAAGCCGCACAAAGCCGCTGCTTTCGAAGCCAAACTTTTTCCCGAACCGGTTGGCCCTGTCAATCCCACAATGACACGTTGTTTCATGGCTGTACGTTTCCTTTCCGACGCTTTTCCGTCTCTTTTAAATCCATGACCCGAAAAGCCGCCGCTCGCAAAAGGCGATTGTATACCGCCAAACCTACACCCTCGCGCGAAGGGGCGTGAACATACAGAACATCTGCCTGTAATTCATCCGCCTTGCGCAAAACGGAAAACACCTCATGCGCCAGCGTTGTTTCGTCCCGCGTGGTACCGTAGCAAAGTTTCGGACAGGTGATTCCCTTTGCGTCTTCTTCAAAACAAATTGCCACGCCGCCGATCTGCCGATTGACAAACGCCGTAAAGGCGGCGGTGTCACCCTCGACTAAAACGGTCTCGGTTTTCGGGGCGTAATGCTTATACTTCATGCCGGGCGAGGCAACTTTTTGTCCCTTGACCGGCTCAGCCAAAACCGCTCGATCCACGACTAAATCCGGAAGAACGCGGCGCAACTCCTCTACCGTGACCGCCCCGGGGCGCAAAAGTCGCGGCGGATCGCTGCAGAGATCCACAACCGTAGATTCCACACCGACTTCGCAGTCATCGCCCATCACGACAGCACTGATCTTGCCGTCTAAATCCTCTAAAACATGCGCCGCCGATGTCGGGCTGGGTTTTCCCGATGTGTTCGCGGAAGGCGCCGCCAAAGGCAAATTGCCGGCATGAATGATCGCCCGTGCTATCGGGTGGGACGGCAACCGCACAGCGACGGTATCCAGTCCTGCCGAAACCGAGGCGGGAATCTTTTCCCCGCGCGGCAAAATCATGGTGAAGGGACCCGGCCAAAAAGCGTCTGCACAGCGCTTTGCCGTTTCCGGGATCGCCGCCGCCACCGCCGATAATTGTTCCTTGTCCGCAATATGCACGATCAGCGGATTGTCCTGTGGGCGCCCTTTGGCGACAAACACCGCTTTAACGGCCTCCGGATCATAGGCCGACGCCGCCAACCCGTAAACCGTTTCGGTCGGAATTGCCACTACTTGACCCGCCCGTAGCAGTTGAGCCGCCTGGCGGATCCCGGCTTGATCGTCAGCGCCTTTTACAATAATGCGTTCGGTCTTCATAGGGTTTCTTCCCGATCCGCGTTCAAAGCCTGCGCGCGATCATGGGTAATGAGCGCGTCAATGACCTCATCCAAATCGCCATTCAGCACCGCGTCTAATCTATAAAGAGTCAGTCCGATACGATGATCGGTCACCCTCCCCTGCGGATAATTATAGGTACGGATCCGTTCGCTTCGGTCGCCGGTGCCGACCTGCGAGCGACGATCGGAAGCAATGGCTTCATCGTGTTCGCGCCGGGCGGCGTCTAACAGCCGGGAACGCAAAATTTTCAAGGCTTTGTCTTTATTCTTAAACTGACTGCGTTCATCCTGACATTCGACCACCGTTCCCGTGGGCAAATGCGTCACCCGAATGGCGGAAGATGTTTTATTGATATGCTGACCGCCGGCACCCGAAGAACGGAACGTGTCGATTTTCAAATCAGCGGGATTGAGTTCCAATTCCACATCCTCGGCTTCCGGCAAGACCGCCACCGTGACGGTAGAGGTATGGATCCGCCCCTGTGTTTCGGTATCGGGAACCCGCTGAACACGGTGAACGCCGCTTTCATATTTTAAACGAGAATACGCGCCGTCCCCCTCGATCATGAAGACGATTTCTTTGTAGCCGCCGAGTTCGGTTTCGTTGGCGCTCATGACTTCCACACCAAACCGGCGGGACTCGGCATACATGGTATACATCCGGTAAAGCGTCCCCGCAAACAGAGCCGCTTCCTCGCCGCCGGCGCCGCCCCGGATTTCCATAATCACATTCTTGCCGTCATTGGGGTCTTTCGGAAGAAGCAAAATCTTCAACTCGGAAGAAAGGGTTTCCTGTGCCGCTTTGGCCTCTTTTCGTTCCTCTTCCGCAAGTTCTTTCAGTTCGCGGTCGTCGCCCGCCTCGGACAAAATTTCCTCCGCTTCACGTTCGGCTTTCTGTGCCGCTTTATACTGCCGATAAGTTTCCACGATCGGCGTCAGTTCGCTGTGTTCTTTCATCAGTTTCCGAAAAAGTGCGGTATCGCTCACCGTTTCGGGACGTGACAATTCCACCGCGATTTGGTCATAGCGGTTTTCGACCGCCTCTAATTGATCAAACATGCTCGTTATCCTTTATCCAAGTCTTCGCTCTTTAAGATTCTTTTCAGTGCCTTTTCCGCTTTCACGCGCGGGATCATCATTTCATGCCCGCAACCGTCACAGCGCAGGCGAAAATCCATGCCGACCCGCAGAACGGAAAACACATTGTTGCCGCAAGGATGCTTTTTTTTCATCAACAGTTTATCGCCCGGTTGAATATCCACAGCCGCGCCTCCTTACACCGTTTCGATCTGCCGCAATTCCTCGAGCCAAACCGCGGCGGACGCGTCGGACGGCTGCCGCCAATCCCCGCGCGGAGAAAGGCTGACCGAACCGATCTTCGGGCCGTCCGGCAGGCAGGAACGCTTATATTGCTGAGAAAGAAACCGCTTGATAAACACTTCCAGCCAATGCAGGATCGTCGCACCGTCATACTCACCGGCAAAGGTCATTTTCGCCAACCGGTAAATCTTTTTGGGCCCTTCGCCGTAGCGCAACAGATGATAGAGGAAAAAGTCATGCAGTTCATAGGGACCCACCAGATCCTCGGTCTTCTGAGCGATATCGCCGTTATCGTCCGACGGAAGCAGTTCCGGGGAAACCGGCGTATCTAAAATATCTTCCAGCACAGTCTGTAAATCACCGCCGAGGGTTTCCGCTTCTCGGCGAACCAAAACCCGCACCAGCGTTTTCGGAACCGAGGCGTTCACGCCGTACATCGACATATGATCGCCGTTATACGTCGCCCAGCCGAGCGCCAATTCGGAAAGGTCACCGGTCCCGATCACCAGACCGCCCAACTGATTGGCAATATCCATCAGCACCTGCGTACGTTCCCTTGCCTGCGCGTTCTCATAGGTGACGTCATGATTGTTTTCATCTTGCCCGATATCGGCAAAATGTTGTCTGACCGCGGCGGTAATATTCACTTCCCGGAAACTGACGCCCAACCGTTCACACAGAACCTCCGCGTTCGTGCGGGTGCGCCCTGTCGTACCGAACCCTGGCATGGTCACCGCCAACACATCGCTGACCGGACGGCCGAGCAGTTTCATCGCACGCACTGCGACCAAAAGCGCCAGCGTGCTGTCCAGTCCCCCGGAAATCCCCAGCACCGCCTTTTTCGCGCCGGTGTGCCGCAGTCGCTTGCAAAGCCCGTATGACTGAATGTTTAAAATCGTTTCACACCGTTCCAAAAGATCGGCTTGTTCCGACGGTACGAAAGGCGTTTTCGTGAATCGGCGTGTCAATTTTGTTTGCTGAACAGACTGTTCAAACATGACGGAGATCGCGGAATAATCATCCACAAAACTGGTGTTTTTCAGCCGTTCGCTCGCCAGTTTTTTCACATCAATTTCCGAAATCAGCAAAGTTTCCCCGGCAAACGGCTTATTCTCCGCCAGTATCGCACCGTTTTCAGCAATCAGACAATGTCCCCCGAAAACCGTATCCTGCGTGGATTCCCCAATCGACGCGGAAGCATAAACATAGCCGCACAACAGCCGTGCCGAACTATACCGCACCAAGCCTTCGCGGTATTCCGCTTTCCCGACGGTTTCATTGGATGCGGAAGGATTGACAATGATCGTCGCGCCGCTTTGCACCAAAGCCTCCGCCGGTTGGTTGGGTGCCCACAGATCCTCGCAGATTTCAATGCCGAAGGCGTATTCACGCATCTCCTCATGGCAAAAGACCAGATCCGTACCAAAAGCTACCGGTTGATCGCCAACATAAAAGCAAGCGTTTTCTTCCAAATCGGCGGCGCTTGTAAACTGCCGCTTTTCATAAAACTCGGCGTGGTTCGGCAAATGAGTTTTGGGAACGATCCCAAGGATTGCCCCGTCACAAAGCACAGCCGCGCAGTTGTAAAGTTTGGAACGATACATGAGCGGAACGCCCACGACCGTCACCGGATATTTGCCCTCCGTATAGTCTGTCACTTCCAACAGCGCGTTTTGCGCCGCGGTTAACAGGGTATCGGAAAAAAAGAGATCGCCGCACGTATAACCGGTCAGGCACAGTTCCGGTAATACCAATAAATTGACACGCTCTTTGTCCGCCCGGTCGATCAGTTCTTTGACGCTTTCGGTATTGGCGCGCACATCCGCGACCGTACAGGTCGGCACGCCTGCCGCCACCTTGATATATCCATCTTTCATACCGGTTTCTCCCAACATGATATAACTATCTTACAGTTTAAGACTTTTTGCCTTTCTTGTCAATAAAAACCGTTCAAACACGGAAAAATTGAAAAGTTTGTTAATTTTTTTACAATTTACTTGCAATCCGTAAAAAAACATAATATACTGTATAAGGCGAAAATTTTTACTTTTAAGGAGAAGTTTCATCATGACTACCAATCAAACGGTTTTAAAATGGCTGGAAGAAATCAAGGCCCTTGTTTCCCCCGATCAGGTCGTTTGGATTGACGGAAGCGAAGAGCAACTGGAAGAAATCCGTAAACAAGCGGTGCAATCCGGCGAAATGATCAAATTAAACGAGGAAAAACTGCCCGGCTGTTATTTGCATAGAACCCGTCCGAACGATGTGGCGCGGGTGGAGGACAGAACCTTTATCTGCTCAAAGACCAAAGAAAACGCCGGTCCTACCAACAACTGGTGCGACCCGCAGGAAATGTATAAAAAACTGTATGACATTGCCCGCGGCACCTACAAAGGCAGAACCATGTATATCATTCCGTTCTCGATGGGACCGATCGGCTCTCCCCTTGCTAAGATCGGTATCGAGGTGACTGATTCCAAATATGTGGTGCTGAACATGGCCATCATGACCAGAACCGGCAAAAAGGTTTTGGAAATACTCGGCGACAGCAACGACTGGGTACGCGGTTTTCATGCCTCTTGCGATATTGACCCTGAAAAACGCTATATTTGTCAGTTCCCCGAAGACAATACCATCATTTCTGTCAACTCGGCTTACGGCGGCAACGTGTTGCTCGGCAAAAAATGTTTTGCATTGCGCATTGCTTCCTATCAGGGTTGGAAGGAAGGCTGGATGGCTGAACATATGCTGATTTTGGGTCTCGAAAACCCGAAAGGCGAAGTCCGTTATATCGCCGCCGCTTTTCCCTCTGCTTGCGGAAAGACCAATCTTGCCATGTTGATCCCGCCTGAATATCTGCGGAAAAAAGGTTATAAGATTTGGACCGTCGGTGACGATATTGCCTGGATGCGTATCAAAGAAGACGGCCGCCTATACGCCATCAACCCCGAAAACGGTTTCTTCGGCGTGGCGCCCGGTACCAACGAGCACTCCAACTTTAACGCATTGGAATCCACCAAGAAAAACACCATTTTCACCAATGTGGCGCTGAATCTTGACGATAACACCGTTTGGTGGGAAGGTTTAAACAAGAATTTGCCCGAAAACGCGTTGGATTGGAAGGGTAATCCGTGGGATCCGTCTAAATTCGACAAGGCGGATAAATCCACCTGCGCGGCTCACCCCAATTCCCGCTTTACCGCTCCCGCCGTCAACTGCCCCTGTATTTCTCCGGAATTTGATAAAGGCGAAGGCGTGCCGATCTCCGCGATCATCTTCGGCGGCCGCCGTGCAAAATGCGCGCCGCTGGTTTATCAATCCAAAGATTGGGTCAACGGCGTCTTCATCGGTTCAGCCATGGCGTCGGAAACCACTGCCGCCGCCGCGGGTGCGGTCGGTGTGGTTCGCCGCGATCCGATGGCAATGCTTCCTTTCTGTGGGTATCATATGGGCGATTATTTCGCGCATTGGCTGGAAATGGGTGAAAAGTTAGGCGATAAAGCGCCCAAGATCTTCAACGTCAACTGGTTCCGTACCGACGACGAAGGTCACTTCATCTGGCCGGGCTTCGGCGACAACATGCGCGTCCTGAACTGGATCATTGACCGCTGTGAAGGCAAAGCGGACGCCGACGAAACCCCGATCGGCTATGTTCCGAAACCGGAAGACATCGACCTGACCGATTTGGATTTTGATTTTGATACGTTGAAGAGCATCCTCAAAGTCGACAAAGACGTTTGGACAAAAGAAGCCGCCGAAATTGAAGAGCATTATAAAAAATTCGGTGATAAACTGCCAAAATCTCTGCGTGAACAGTTAAATACCTTAAAATCCAATCTTGCCAAGTTATAAAATTCCCCGCCGCCTCGGTTTTTGAATTCCGGGGCGGTGTCGTCTTAGGAGTTAACAGTATGAGAGAAAACGCCTCGCAATCCCACCGCCGGCAACGCCGGCAGGTTCGCGTGATCAAAATACTCTTTTTATTATTCTGTATTGCGCTGACCGCCGTGATCGTTCTTGCTTGCCGATTTGTTCAAGTTGAAAACCGTTATCAGGAATATGACGACTATTTTCTGGAAATTGAAAAACGCGACCAGGCTTATACAGATGTCACCTTTGAAGAACGTCAAGTCGCCAAAGAATCAAACGGCAATCCCGCCGCGAAGACCACAGCGGCGGAACAGTTGATCGATTGTTTCACTTCTTCTCCCGATACTGACGACCTGCCAAAGAGCGTTTCCGACGCGGTGGATGCCGTCAATCGGTATTACCGGAAAAACAACAATTATTTTGCCTTTGCCTATAAGGATTTGTCTACCGGTTTTACGGTCACCTACAACGCCAATCAGAGTATTTACGCCGCCAGCACCGTCAAAGCCCCGGCCGACATTTATCTGTATGAACAGGCCGCCGCGGGAAAACTGGATTTAGAGGAAACGATGACCTATACCAAGAACGATTGGCATGACGGCAGCGGTGTGATCCGCAACGAACCCTTTGGCACAAAATATACCGTTCGCAAATTGATCCGTTATTCTGTCATCCACAGTGATAATGTGGCGCATTGTATGCTGATGGGCAAATACGGGCGATCGAATATGCTTTCTTTCTGGCAGAAGAAAGGGACGAACGCCATTTTTACCATGAATACCAACTGGGGCCTCAACAGCGCACACGACGCACTGATCTATATGCAGGAATTGTATGATTTTTATTTGGAAGACGAAACCTACGGCGGCGAACTCATGCAAAACTTTTTGGATACCAAAACCAAATTCATTGCCGGCGTCAATGGGTACCCGGTCGCCAATAAAGGTGGTTGGGACGGCTCGGTCATTCATGACGCTTCGATCGTTTTTGCCGAAAATCCTTATATTGTCGCGGCGTTTTCCAATCTTTACAACACCAATGATTATGACTCTTACTTTCAAGAGGTCAATCAACTCGCTTATTCGTTACACAAAGCCTACTGGCAATACAAAACAGACCTTCTCAATAACATTCCGCAATACCGATGACCCGCAAAGTTCGCTTTTGTCGGTTTTTCGGTTCATCAATCCAAAGCGGCAAAATCAAGAAAATAAAATTGACAAAACGGAAAAAAATGTATATAATAAACTTATCTGTTCATCATGAAGGATCGAATGGATTTCCTTCTTGATTCTGGTTACAATAATACGGTGGGCGAAAGCCCAATTTTTTCTGATAGGAGTGCCTTTTTGTTGGAAAAATTCGTCATTGACGGCAGACGTCCCCTGCACGGAGAAGTTCGTATCAGCGGCGCTAAAAACGCGGCTGTGGCTATTTTACCGGCCGTCCTGTTATCGGATGAACCTTGTGTGATCGAAAATCTTCCCTGCATTTCCGATGTCAATACCTTGCTCCATGCCCTGCAATCCTTAGGCGCGCAGGTCACCCGAATCAATAAAACATCCGTGGAAATCGATCCCCGCCATGCCAATTCTTTTGTCGTTTCCAAGCAAATGGCGGAGGGGATGCGCGCTTCCAGTTATTTTTTAGGTGCCCTTCTCGGACGGATGAATAAAGCGCGTGTGGCTCCGCCCGGCGGCTGCAACTTCGGGGTTCGCCCGATTGACCAGCACATCAAAGGGTTTGAAGCGTTAGGCGCCAAAATGTCCTTTGAAAACGGAATGGTCAACGGCAAAGCACAACGTCTTTCGGGGTGTTCCATCTATTTGGACATGGTGTCGGTCGGCGCGACCATCAACATTATGCTGGCCGCGACCAAGGCAAACGGTCTTACCGTGATTGAAAATGCCGCAAGAGAACCGCATATCGTCGATCTCGCCAACTTCCTCAACTCGATGGGGGCGGATATCATGGGCGCCGGGACCGGTATGATCAAAATTCGCGGCGTTAAACATCTTCACGGCACCAATTACAGCATTATCCCCGATCAAATTGAAGCCGGCACCTATATGGCAGCAGTTGCCGCTACCGGCGGCGATGTTCTTATCAATAACGTCACCCCGAAACATCTGGAATCCATCATTGCCAAACTGGTCGAAACCGGAGCGGAATTGACTGAATACGACGAATCGGTTCGGATCAGAATGAAACGCCGCCCGAAAAAGTGTAATGTCAAAACCATGCCTCATCCCGGTTTCCCCACCGATATGCAGCCGCAAATTGCCGCGCTCCTTTCCATCGCGGAAGGCACCAGCATTGTTACCGAAGGGGTTTGGGACAGCCGCTTCCGCTATGTGGAACAGTTGACCCTGATGGGAGCGGATATTCAGGTGGACGGGAAAATGGCCGTTATCACCGGCGTGGAAGTGTTGCGCGGTGCTCCGGTTCGCGCGGTGGATCTTCGCGCGGGAGCCGCCATGATCATTGCCGGATTGGCGGCAAACGGAAAAACCGAAATCGAAGATATCGATCACATCGACCGCGGTTACGAAAACATTGTGGAAAAATTGACCGCATTGGGCGCAAGAATCAAACGCGTCCCCATTGAAAACACGATTGCGGCATTAAAAAACGCTTAAAACTGATCAACAGTGTTAAAAAACACCGACGGGAGGAATCCATCCTCCCGTATATTATAGGAGACCTTTATGTCTAAAATGTGTCCGCTTTTCAGCGGTTCCTCCGGAAACAGCACCTACCTTTCCTGCCGAACCGGCGCGATTTTAGTCGACGCGGGTGCCACCTTCCGCTCAATGCGCGAGGCCGCGGCCTCGATCGACGAGGATATTACCCAAATCAGCGCCGTGCTGATTACGCATGAACATTACGATCATATTCACGGGCTCAAGCCGTTGTTACATAAAACCAATGCTACACTGATCGCCTCGGAAAAGACGTTGGACGCCTTAGCAAAAAAAGACAAGATCCCGCCCGAAACACGTGTGCAAGTCATTGGAAACGAGCCCCTTTCCGTCATGGATATTGGCATTACCCGCTTCCCTACTCTCCACGATTGCAAAGGTTCCAGCGGATTTGTTTTTTCGATGCCGGATCATCGGAAAATCGCGGTTTGTACCGACCTTGGCGTGATCACCGACGAAGTCCGCTCCGCTTTAGAAGGCTGTGACGCCGTCTTGTTGGAATCCAATCACGATATCGATATGCTTCAGCGCGGCCCTTATCCCCCGGAATTAAAAATGAGAATTTTGTCCGAACACGGCCATCTTTCGAATCACGCCTGCGCGGCTCAACTGGTTTCGTTGCTGAACAGCGGAACAAAACGGATGATTTTAGGGCATCTCAGTCAAAAAAACAATACCCCCTTGTTGGCTGAAAGCGCGACCGTTTCCGCCCTCATGAACATCGGTGCGCAGAAAGACCGGGATTACCTGCTTTGGACAGCCGCACCCGCCGGGAATGGAGTGATAGTGGTTTGATCAAAATAACCTTGATCGTGTTGTCCACGTTAAAAGAAAAGTATTGGCGCGAAGCGGCACAGGAATACTGTAAACGGTTGAACGGCTATTGCGATTTAAACCTCATCGAGATCAAGCCGGCTGCCTTGCCGGACAAGCCCTCCCCCGCACAAATTCGGACCGCACTTGAACGCGAAGCGGCGGTGATCGAAACAAAGATTCCGCGCAATCATCATGTCATCGCGCTCTGTGTCGAAGGCAAACCTCTTTCCAGTGAGGCTTTCGCCGCGGAAATTGAAAACTGTGCCGATCAGGGACAAGGGATCACCTTTCTCATCGGCAGTTCCCATGGTTTGGCCGAAACCATCAAACGTCAAAGCCACTTGCGGCTTTCGTTTTCTTCCATGACATTTCCGCATCAGTTGTTCCGCGTCATGCTTTTTGAACAACTCTATCGCGCTTTTCAAATCATCCATGGCGGCGAGTACCATAAATAAAAAATAAAAAACGGAAAAAAGTTCTTGATTTTTACGCCGTCAGCCGTTATAATATTTTTGTTGTCTATTAAGACATAAAAACCACAACTGAATATTTCATAAGGAGATGTCGCCTAGTCCGGTCGAGGGCGCACGATTGGAAATCGTGTAACTGTTAACCGCAGTTCGAGAGTTCGAATCTCTCCATCTCCGCCATGAAATAACCGTCTTTTGTCTACCAAAAGACGGTTATTTCAACTAAATCCGTCCTTACAGACGGGAGAAATCCTCACTTCGTTCGGGTGAAATCGTTTCACGGTGAAATCCGACTTCGTCGTGTTGAGGGGACGGATTTAATTTCACCGAACACGAAGCGTTCGATTTCACCAATGGCGTAAGCCATTGATTTCACCGCGGCAAAGCCGCGATTTCACTGTTGCAAGTCTTCTGTATTTTTGCTATACTTTAATTGGGGTGATTGGATGGCTGCAAGTAAACTCGTCGAATTATCAATGGATTTTGCGGTAAACATATTGAAACTTTGCGACGGTATAAATGGTCATTATTCTCTTATAAACCAGTTGGAACGCTCGGCGACAAGTATTGGTGCCAACATTCGTGAGGCAAACTACGCTCACAGTAAGCCGGACTTCGTTTCAAAACTTCAAATTGCACTAAAAGAGTGTTACGAAACAGAGTATTGGCTTGCATTATTAGAAAAGGCAGAACTTGTTTCGCCAAATTTGCTTTCCCCTCTCTTGCACGATTGCGGTTCCATTCGCCGTATGCTTATTGCTTCGGTAAACACCGCTAAATCAAATTAAAACAATATATACTGCCGCGCTTCCTGTTTGCGAAGCAAACGTTTCATGATTTCCCTTGACATTTTCAATGGCAGATTATATTATTATAGGGGATTTGTCGTTAATAGTTCCCAACCATTTGAGCAGTTGGGGATTAACTTGCGATAAATCCGTTTTTTTATACTCGCCTTTTCCTTCCGTTTAGTGTTTTTAATATATTGGTCATGCACTAAAATTACAGTTGCAAAGAGGACAAAGGACAATAAAAAGAAGACAAGAGAACCGTCCCCTTGACCCTCCCAGCATACCTTTGTTGGTCATGGTGGTGTAGTTCGTGATCCAGGTATCGCTCAAAAGGTTCTTCTTCATGGTGTCGGTATAGAATTTGGATTTCTTGACCGTTTCCGCGAAATGAGAAGCGCCTGTTCCGGGGTTTTCGCCGGATTTCTTTTCCAGTTCCGCGCCGGAAAGATCGGCTTGCTCTTTCGGCGTCCGCGCGATCTGTACCGGGTCTTCGATGTCGGTGGAATACCGGATATCCTCGTTTTCGTCGCGATCGGGTATAGTTTCTTCCTCTACTTTTGCATACTGCCCTTGCAGGCTGTCGATCCAGGCAACGTCTTCAAGCGCGACCGTCTTACTGTAAACCTTGCCCTCCCCGGCATAGTTCTGTGCTTCCATTCTTGACGGTGTGACAAATATTCCGTCTTTGATCGGGTAAGAACTGTATACCGTTACGCGCCCGGTTTCGAGAGCATTTTGTAAATCCTCTTCCGTAAAGTCCGGTGTGGTGGCGTTGTCTTCCTCCACTGCTTCACGGTATGTTTTGATATCCTCCGCAGACTTGATCCATGTATGATTTCCGAGCGATTCATCA
>LXOW01075781.1_pt2 | contig 25718 bp, 4 predicted proteins | sample 1368591 | NCBI WGS metagenome assembly LXOW01 (sample SAMN04884650, study PRJNA319009) | bovine gut metagenome | isolation source: Cow rumen | host: Bos taurus | place: Italy: Legnaro (PD) | collected 2014-07-09
AAATGGTCATCACCACCTGTTGCTGACACGCTCAATGTTGCGGCTACCATATCCTTGCAATAAGTTGTATCCCTGCCTGCCGGAGTCAGTTTCAGCGTGTCATAGACCTTGACATGGGCCACGAACAGACTGTCGCTATTGCACTCTCCCGTCACCTTCACGGAGAAGACCGTGTCGCTATTTGCGGTGACTGTGCTCGGAGTGTAGGTGTTGGCTGTGGCACCGCTGATAGCCCTGCCGTTGGCGTACCACTGGTAGGTGCCTGTGCCGCCTGTCACACTGAGAGTGAGGGCTTCCGCCGTCTCTCCCTTGCAGTAGGTCGTGTCATCATGTGCCGTGGTGCTGGCCACTATGAGAGTGTCCTTCACCTCTATCTTTATCAGCTTACTCTTGTTATACGCATTGCATTCGTTATCACTGCTGGCAGTCACCACATAAGTATAGATACCCTTTGTAGTAGGTGCGCCGCTGATGGTGTCGGTACCATCTGCCGCTGTGATGCTCAGTCCTGAAGCCAGTGCTTCCGACAAAGTCATGGTGGCATTGCTGTACAACACCGGTATCGGAGTGATACTCTGACCCAGACAGATTTCCTGAGTCTCATTCTCCACTGTCAGCTTGACCGTGTCTTTCACCGTCAGTGTCAACACCGTGATGCTGTCGCAGAGACCGCCTTCCCTTGATACCGTGTCTCTGTAAACGCCCGATTCCGTCAATGGCATGCTGTGCTTACCGAACACATAGGTCTCTCCATGACAGATAGACACTTCAAGTGTGGATTGGGCATAGTCTTTCAACTGCAGGGTCATTGTCACCACACTGTCACAATCGTTGACGTTTTTCAGCGTGACAGTCTCCGTCCCTGCCTCAGTAAACACCACATCATTCCATGAGTAAGGCAACTCGTTCGGACATATTAATCTATCCTCAGACACACTGTCCACCGGGTTCACCGTCAGTTGCAGTATCGTCACGCTGTCGCAACCGTTCCTGTTCGTCGACTTGTTGGTGTCCAAGTGAAGCGTGCCCGTCATGCTGTACGGCGCGGTGTAGTTGAACCCGTTGGCATCATATGTCTGTCCTGCGCAAATGGTCGCAATGATCGGAACCGTGTCCACCGGGTTCACCGTCAGCTGCAGTATCGTCACGCTGTCGCACCCATCTACGTTCGTCGCAATATTGGTGTCCAAATGCAGTGTGACCGTTGTGCTGTACGGGGCTTTATAGGTGAAGTTATATTGGTCATAGTCCTCCCCTGCGCATATCGTGTCCAAAATGCGTACCGTGTCTGCCGCAAACACATTGACATCAGCCACCAACGACAGCTCGTTGCAGCCTTCACCAACACCTTTATCCTTGATAACTACCTTATAATAGGTGTGACTTATGCTACTTATCGGTGCATTGAAAGTACTACTTGTTGCCTCAATAATTGGAGACCAAACAGTGCCATCGTTTGATTTCGACCACTGGTAGGTGAATGGTCCCACACCACTCAGGTTAGTCACCGTAAGCGGTATGGTACCTGTTCCCACACAAATCGAAATTAGTGGGGTAATATCTGCTGTCACAGCAGAGTATACTACCAGTTTGGCAGATGCTGTATCCTTTCCGCAACCACCTTCATCTGTCACGATAACCCTGTAATAGGTTGTGGACGGATTGGCTGTGGACGGCATAAGGGTACTACCAACCGAATCATCAATGACAATCCAGTCTGTTCCGTTGGAAGAATACTGCCATTGATAACTGAAAGTGCCGCTGCCACTACCTTCCTCCACAACATCAGGGAAGATGACCGTCTCGTTTACACAGCAACTCAAATCTCCAAGTTCGTTTTTCACTATGAGATTAGGCCATACTGTGACCTCAACTTCCCGTGTCTCTACACCGCATTCATTCCCTTTTTGGTCGCTTACAGTCAGCCTAAATATTTTGGTGGCTCCATGATCCCAACCAACAATATCTCTCTCCCAATCCTGGGTGTAAACACTATCTGTATATTCTAAATCTCTAGCTCCGCTTTCATCTACCACTTCCCAGTAGTATCCATAACTGCCCGATCCACCGCTTACGGGTACCCCAAGCGTTAAAACAGAATCCTTACATACAAAAATTGAGTTCGATTCGAAATCCCCTACTGTCAAACTATCAAACACCATTACCGTCACACTGTCCCTGCTTCTGCAGCCATGGGAGTTTTCAGCTTCCACATAGAATTTGCTTGTATCCCCAATCAAAACATTATCCACGTCAGGCAACTCTACTCCATTCGTATCCGTCCAAACATATCCGCAACTTCTGTTATCACGGATATGGACATAATCTATAAATAAACGACGCTCAGCCCAATTGTTGCCTCCTAATGTATCATCAAGGGTCTTTATTACGATAGGTTTAGAACCTGACTCTTTATTAAAATATGTGGTGTATTCCGCCCAGTCAGCTCCACTACCATAGTTATTTATTATATGAGTATGTGACTGGCTTCCATAACTTATCTTGAGACTTGTTGGAACCGAAGTGTTTACCCACCCTTTTGCTTTTATGGTTATGGAGAAATCATGGCTGAACTCAAGATTCCCGGTCGTCAAGGACCCTGTTCCTGTCTCACTATAATTAGAACTTCCTAACTTGACCGCCCCTCCTGCCATCCACATATTACTACCATCTCTAAACACGTCAGAAGATTCAGAGATATTTTCTAATTTAGTCCCAGAACCGCCAGTTGTAATGTTATCACCTTTTGTTATCCAGTCGAACTCCTCGTCATAGTGCACCGACATGTCGTTACAGTTGTCACTGGTGGCAGACAATGCCACAGTTGTTCCCGGACATACAGTGGTATCCGCAGGCGAAATATGAATAACAGGCAAGGGAACGACCGTGAGATTCAGTTTGTATATACTGTCGCAGTTACACCCTCTCGTCTTCAGACTGTCCCAATAAACAATGGTCTCCCCGGGAGCACATGGTTTATTAAGCGTTTTTCCTCTCCATGTACAAGGATAGTCGGTACTACAAACAAAAGTGTCTTTCTCATTCAGGAATGAAGGATTTACAACAAGTTGAAGATGGATAACACTGTCGCAGCCATGCTGGGTATGCAGAGTTTGTTTTAGTTTAGGGTTATCTCTCTCTGTTAGCGTTTTCTGCTTATTAATATCCGCACTGACATCTATATCTCTGAATATGCCATTCTCTTTGGCACTGGTGAAAAGTATCAATGACTCACAAGTAGTATCTTTAATTGTTCTATCATACGTCGGATGCACCGTGACAGTGGATTCGTATCGGAAAGCCGTATCCTGGATTTCAGCAATAAGGTAATACCTGAAAACTGAATCTTTCGTTAGCACATCGCTTTTGCCAAGAGGTTTAACCGTAAACGAACGACCTCTGACCGTATCATAAGGATTCGTATTATAATTCACCCAATAACTGTTGGGTTCATTCACATCGAAATCACGAACCAAACGAAAAACATAGGAACCACTAGAGTTATCTGATCCAATTTCATGGTTAAGAACGTTAAATTTCCATACGTTTCTATTGGGAGTCCAATTATTATTATTATCATTCCAGGTGCCAGATCTTGAACTGGAACAATAAAAAAACTGCGTACCATTACCTGTGAACTCCGCTACTCTACCTCCCGCAGCCTCTATTGGAGCTTTGAGGATGGGAACCATATTAACATATTGGCTAAGCTGCAAAATATCGGGGATATACCATCCATTAACGATATCTATCTGGGCTGCCAAATCAGCGTCTATATATCCATGGTTCATCAAATAAGTGGTATTTGCTTTTCCCTCAGGAATCCATGTGGCGGAAAAAGAAGATCCAGTTTTCGGAGTTAATACGTTGGGGTTGACTCTTACGTCGCAATTATAAAATGGTCCTCTAGAAACATATTGGAAGCCCTGTACCTCATCTAAAGTCCGAGAAGTCAAGGCATCCATCCCAGTTTGATTGTTAAGAAAACGATATAGAGTACCATGGTATGCACTACCATCCTTGTACATTGTACCCACATCAAAAAGAGCCACTGCCCAACCCTTGCCTGGGTTCGCGGAATCGACATAACATACAATACCCACTGAACCGTCTTGAAAATAGAACGGATCACCTATACGATATTGCGCCTGGTCCGTGTTCTGGGCAGAAACGGTGTTGGGAACCAGAGCACTTATCCCCAGCAACAGCATCAATATCCATTGGCAATATCTTATATGTAGGTGTTTCAAGTTCAAAGTCGTTCTTTAAAATTCTATAATGGCACGGACAAAACTGGGATTGTTCGTGGAAATACTTTTTGGATATTTACTTTTGGCATAAATCATCTGTCCCTTACCAGACAAACGATATGCTTCTTGATCATTATATTCCGTGGATGTCCAATAAGATTCGTCAAACCTATATTGTTGAGTATCCTGTCTTACATCTATACGTCCTTGCATCAGCTTGGCATTATGTGGTGCATTTTGCAGTTTCTCCAATGTCCGACTGACCTCCCGTCTGTTAGCATAATACAGATTAATTTCTCCCATTGAAGGCAGATACCATCCGGAGGGAATAGGACTGATGTTGCCACCCTCCGTCTCTTTTTCCCTGTCACCCTTCATAACACGAGCGGAATCCGCATTGTAATAATAACAATAGTATGCCGCAGGGGCGTATTTCTTAAAGGCATTGTTCATTTGACTTGACGTCGCGGTACTTGTATCTATCCCCGCCAGGTTGTATGTTGTTTTTCTGATGGTATCAGTATTACCCCAACCGCTCATATCATATATTGCTTCACCAACTTTATCGTATTTACGCCGTGCGTGAATACTTTGATAGTATTCCTTATTAGTAGCCGAATTTTTGCCACCTATTGCCCACATACACTCTCCCTGGAAGCGGCGGGGAAAATCCCCTCTTCCATCCATCCCCTCGTAGGCGTCCCTTAACGCAATGGCTTTCCCCTTATTATTGTTATTGGGATCCAGGTAGAAAACCACCCCTTTGGCACTTTTCCCCGAAAGGAGGAAAGAGTCAGGATGCATGATGGTATTGTCCGTACACAACACGTCGCCCACACGGTGAAGTTGCGTGAAAATCGGAGGCAAAGTCGGTGTGATAATAGAAACCGTCAAGGTAGCCTCCTCTCCTTTGCATATTTCGAGCTGACCGGTAAAATCATTGATCTCCAACACCACCAGATTGAGGACATCTATCACATCACAATCACCCCCTTCACCATCAATAGGATGTAAGTACTGACCTGTCTCATAATACTGCTGACCATGCCATTCGTATGGATAATTAGACTCCAAAGTCGTGGTCACCACGTTAATAGGCGTATTATAATCGGGATGTTTCACTGTCAGCTGGAAAGACACTGTCGAATCGCACAATGGGAGCTCCCGTGGGTATGTTTTCGCAAACAGATAGGTACCTGCCTGTTTCACGATCTTTGAAATAGTGTCTGCCGTCACAATCTCTCCAACCACACGGTAAGGATCCTCATATATACCGCTTTGTCTCTGACACACCTCATCGGAAAAAATGGTATAAACAGGCTTGTTGACTTTCGCGACAGCCACACTGCCCGCTGTCTGTATCAAAGCATTCCAGCCGCTGGCAGTATTGTCACCCGCCGTGAAATACAAAGTGAGCGCATCGCCCCTTGAAACAATGACATCAGGAATATCCATACCATATCTCAAGATGTATAGCAAAGAATCCGCAACAACTTCGGTTCCGGAAATTACATACAATACCGATGTGACAGAAAGATCCAGCTCTTCAAAATGCAAGGAAATAGGTCTGCGATCCCCAGATCTGAAATAAGCCGTAACTTCCTCTCCTATGCTGTAATTGCCCTCAGGGCCTCCCGTATCATACAAGCGAAGCACCTCATTACAATTGATGCGGTGTTGATGTCCATCGGCGATATTATGGACCTCTGTAGCTATCATCTGATGAGACGGGCACCTGCCCTCTTTGAGGACTCTTACATACATGGTTGTATCTTCCGCAAGGGCAGCTGTATGGTAAGACGACCAGTATTCCGAACTATTTATCACTTCCTCTTGCGCAAGAGAAGTCAACTCATAATCGTGATACCATTGCAAAGTATAAGGCGGTGTGACGGTGTCTCGCGCGAACAGTTCCGCGGCAGAACCGGCACAGACCGTATCCCAACGCGTCATCAGACTGCAGTTGGTCAACATATCCTTGGTGTTTGTTTTTATTTCAACGGAGTCTTCCGGATGATGGAAACCACACTCCTCATCTTCAACAGCGACAGAATATATATAGGTAGGATACAGTACCGTGTAATCAATCGGCATGGGCACATCGCTTCTCCCCACATAATTACGTATCTCCTCTCCCTTCTCATTAGAGAAAGCCAAAGAAAAACGGACAGAGTCCGACATATTACTGTGTGGCACTACCGTTATGGACACTGTGGATCCCGGACAAACAACGGTATCCTGATCCAAAGTGACTGACAATTGGATTGATGGTGATTCCTTGATTACAAGATGAATACTGTCTTTGACTATCATATTACATCCGTGTTCGGAAATAGTCACATAATACACTCCTTCCTGGCTCTCTCTCGGAATACTCAAATAAGGATTGGCCACAGTAGAGACAGGAGTCCCTGAACTAGTCGTCCATTCATATCTGAAGAATGAACCATACTCCAGCGCATGGACTTGCACGCTGTCACCCTCGCAGACAACAGCTTCACGCAGGTCATTGTCAAACCACACCTTTTGCATGGTGGCCAAGGTCTGCGGGAAAAAGTTCACATAGAAATAGGTTCCGCAGGAATCCTCAATCATACATGAAAGCTCCTTTCCAGTTCGCATAGGCACACCTTCCACCCCATCGTAAACATTTCCGATGACCACTCCCACTCCATTTGTTTTGATTCCCACATTACCGGCTTCAATAGTCTCAAAGGTTCCATCCTCTCTAACCTTGACACTTACCACGACATGTCCACCCAAATCCGCCGTATCGTACAAAGTATATGTATAGGGAGGCGTTCCATATATACCGCTTATGTAAACATTACCCTCTGTATCCCCTTCCTTGCACTTCAAAGCACCCACATATTCCAGATCAAGAATAGCTCCTCTATGGACAATGGTATCAAACACATACATGCTGTCCTCACAAACATCTTTACTATTCTCAGGAAACATCTTGACAACGTATGTTCCAGGCAAAGAGAAACGCAGGGGCGCATCACCAATGGCATATTTGGTATTCTTATCATAACCGCCCGCCGGTCCACTGACCACTTGGAACTTTGTGGAAAGATTTGTTACAGTAGGCGGAAGAGGTTCTCCAGTATTCTTGTCTTGATTGCTTTTTCTGATTTCGAACTGTCCCTGGCTGTAAGTGACATACCTGTATGCGCATTCATGCGTGACATTGTGCACCGGCATGTCTTTTATGCCCACAATATATACGTCCGGGAATCCTATTTTACGGACGATTGTGTCGCTACCGCATTGCGTTTTGATCACAAACTTATACGGACCAGAAGGCAGGCAATTGCCACTAATTGTGAATGACTTCCCGTCGGGTTCTCCAAACTTATACAAGGCATCCACCGTCGTGGTATTCTGAATCTGATTGGTCAGTGGACGCACCACCCATGTCAATATCGAACGATTGAATGTGGCTATCAAATTATATCTGTTTCCCAATGGACTTTGAATCAACATAATAGTATCTATGATAACACTGTCTTTGAGAATACCACTCGTCTTCACAGTAATGCTTCGAGGATCTTCACAACAATGGTTGCCGTCAGTATTAGTTACCTCAAAAGTAGGCTTGACTTCTTCATTCTTGAGTTCATATATAAATTCAGGTCTTGCTTCGTACAATGGACACCCATGCGCATCCACCAATACCGCTCTGACATATCTTTTCACGGAGTGCTCCGGTGAATTATCCAAAGAATCAAGAGTAAACCCCGCTTCTTCCAAAGTCAACGATGTTGACTCGCCTAAATGTCGGATAGTGTCTTTCTTTATAGTGTCATTTTCATCATACATATTAACATACGTCCATGTCAACGGACTGGTATAATGGTACCTATATTCTCCGTGATCGTCGTTCGGATTGGCATAATCCGGTTGATAGTAGTGATATTTGATGCTGACCTCCTTCGTATAGGACCAATAACCATATTCACAAGGTTCGCCAACTTTCCTCAGATCCAACGGTTCCATCACTTTTTTATAGTCGAATTTGTCTTTATTCGGCTTGTTGTAATGGAAATACCGGTCCACAATGGTATCCTTACAACCCTCCATGTTGAGACGGAACTGAAAATGAATAGAGTCTCCTGGGTTCATCACCTCACAATAATTCTGAACATCCAAAGTATCGTACAAAACAATTCTGTCAGAGGAGGCACAGGGGAAAGGCTTCCAACTATCGTCATTGACAGAGGAACCGGCCTTGAAAATGCGATAAGTCATGAAGTTGCACAACTCTTGGATATAATATACATATTGATAATTCATGTTGGCCCTGATTTTGACAACATTGCTGTCCGTCAGGTGGGCATTACCCGTTGAAGCATACACGTCTATCGCATTCACCAAGGGTGGCTGCACGGATGTCACAGTCTCTACCGTAACAGCCATTCCGTAATGGCAAGCGTCACGGACATAGAATCTCCATGTGCCGGCAGGAAGGCTGTCAACGGTGTAATAGTCCTTGTAATTATACTTGCTTTCATCATTACCGTCATACATAGGGTTTTCGAAAACGACCGTTTTCAAGGTATCGTCCCCGCTCTCGTTGACAACATTGACATAAAACGGCATTCTTCCGCCTTCTATTTTCAACTGGACACTTCCGGTATTGGCACATGACAAAGTAGGGTGAGTGCCTATACCATCGACGGAAGTGGACACCTGGTTGATGACGGGAGCCGTCGGGACCCGATAAGTGGTGACAAGCGTCATCGTGTCCACAGTTCTGATTTTATGTCTATTCCCAGGGCCAAGATAGCAAAGACCCTCCATACCCACCACGTAGGTGCCTGCCATAAGAAACACCGTATCCTCACCACCCTCATAATGCGGCGAATATATGGTGTCGCTCTCATTCAGCTTCATGTAATACAAACGAACCTCCGAAAGATTATCCGGAAGACTGTTAATCACCACCCCATGTTCATCAACAAGCCTGTAAATGAACATGCAGTTGTTGAAGCATGTACCTTTCCTGGTTTCTATCCGGGCACGGAAATCACAGTCCTGCTGAGCCACCAGTTCTCCAGTACAGAAAACTAACAACAGAAAAGAGAACAAAAAAACGCAAGGAAAATTGGAACAATTTCCCTTTGTTTTTACCCTAAAAGCCTCGTTTCGGCTCCTTTCCAAAATTTTCTTATATATATATAACATATTCGTAGCCAATACTTTACCCCGCAATCTCTCCAAAGTCACTATTTTTTCTCTCTTTCTTTCAAAGTTCGGGGATTTTTTTTCAACAAATGCACAATCAATAGAAAATAATAAACATGCCATTGTTCACAAACTGTTGATATACTTTGCATTGCAGAAGTGAAACATTTATCAACATTTCCATGTTAAAAAAATTGTTTTTATTTTCGATTCAAGCCTATCAAAAAAAGTATTTTTGCATTTTAAAAGGAAAGTAACACTTAAAATTTGAGATATGAAAAAGGCTTTATTATGCATACTGACGATGGTAATAGGTTTCGGTGCCCTACGGATCTCGGCCCAGAGCACCACAACCGCAGCGGATGGGACCGCAACCAACACATTCGTGCCCATTTACGGGTTTTACGCTGATGCCTACCTGAGGTCTCAGACCATATATCCCTCGCCGATGTTGTCGAGTATGGTTGGACATAACATCAACTCCATGACCTTTTACCTGGCATCGGCACCGGAAAACGATTGGGGATGTCATTTTGTCTTTCGGTTAGGCACGACAAGCAGCAATAATTACTCAACGACAACCACGTTTATTGAGACGGATTTCACCCAAGTCTATTCGGGTCAGGTTACCATTTCCAACAACCAGATGACCATCAACTTCACCACCCCCTTTGTTTACACAGGAGGCAACCTGCTGCTTGATGTGAGCAACACATCGCCTGGAACGTATGCGTCCGCCTCATTTTACGGTATGAGCACCCAGGTTAACTTCAGTTTACGAGGCTACAGTTTCTCCAGCACCAACGCGATCAGTCCTTCCGGACAAATGTTCATCCCCAAAGTCACCTTCACCCACACAGAGGGGACCATCACTTGTCTCCCACCCAGGAATCCGATTGTCTCAGGCATAAACGCCCATGGAGCCACTTTGTCATGGACACCCCTTGGCGAGCAAAGCTCCTGGCAGGTTTACTGCGACACCGGCGTGGTAGATCTTGACCAGGCCTCCTGGATTACCGTTACCGACACCTTCTACACCTTCACAGGCCTGAACGCCAACACCGAGTATAACGCATACCTCCGCACCAACTGCGGGAATCACCAAAGCGTACATCTTTTGAAAAATTTCTGGACATCCCTTATACCCGTGGAAATGCCATTCACCTGCGATTTCGAGAATGACAATGTCAATTCCGCCATAGCTATCCGAAACGGCAGCGAAAACAACAGGTGGCACATCGGCAACTCTGTCAACCATACCCCCAACGGGGAAAAGGCACTGTACATTTCCGGCAACAACGGGCTGTCCAATACCTACAACATAGATGCCGCTTCCGCAGTATGGGCATTCTTTGACGTGAATTTCCCCACCGCCAACGAGTTCCTGCTCTCATTCGACTGGAGATCTTACGGCGAAGGGAACGACTACAACTGTTACGATTTCCTCAAAGTGTATGTCGGTCCTCCCGCGAACGTTGAAGCCGGTTCCTACGCCCCTCCCACAAACACGACAGAGATTGGTTTGTATTATCGCAACGGCTCCTGGCAAACCGCCAACGCCATCCTTCCCTCCAATCTTTCCAACGCTGTACAAAGAATATATTTCTTGTGGAGAAACGACTACAGCATCGGCACCAACCCTCCCGCCGCTATCGACAACATCACCCTTACAGCCACCAACTGCAGACGTCCCGACAGCTTGGTCATCAGCAACATCACTACCACCACTGCCACTGTCGGTATTTTTCCGCCCGTTGGCAACAACACCGAATGGGAAATTGTATGCACCAACAATACCAGCGCCCCTATCATCATCAACACATCCAATTCCACCGGCAATCTTATCGAAAACCTGAACCCCTCCGACTACTATACCATTTACGCAAGAGCCATTTGTGGAGAAGGGGATACCAGCAACTGGAGCACTCCCCAGATTTTCCACACAGATTGCGACACCAGCCTCAGTGTGCCCCAGTTCTGGGGATTTGAGGAAAATTGGGAGCCCAGCAACGATTTCGGACAAGAGAATTTGGCCCCCTTATGCTGGCATGTTTATAACGGAGGAAATGTCAGCTCCGACAATGACTGGAAATGGCAACACTCTTCGGAAAATGCCTTTGCCCACTCGGGCAACGGCTCCGCCATGTGTTATACCGACTACTCCACAGCGGCTCACAACGACTGGCTGATTACCCCGAGAATCGCCCTGACAGGTAGCCAAATGCTATCTTTCTACGCACAAAGGTACAACGCTACCGTGAACGAGCCCGAGGAAATCTCTGTCTGGATATCCGATGAGAACATCACCCTCACCGCCCCTGCCAACGACACAGACTCCCTTCCAGGTTTCACCAAACTGTTCCAAACCCTCATCCCGCAAGGAGCATACCAGTTGTACGAAGTACCGCTTTCAAACTACAGCGGCAACCGCTATATCGCCTTCGTAAGAAGAGACGCCCCCTACGATGGCTATTACCTCCGCTTAGACGACGTGACCATTGACGAACTGCCCACCTGCTCGAGACCCGACAATCTGCGTGTAGTGGACATCTCCGACCAAGGAGCCACAATCGCCTGGTCAGCCACAGAAAATCCCGTCAATGTTTACTATAAGCCCGGAAACACCCCTGATTACATCCTGGCAAACAACAGCCCTGTCACCGACAGCAGCTTCGTCCTGACAGGTCTGAATCCCAACACTTCCTACAATATATATGTAGCCTGTTTATGTGACGACGGGACAGAGCAGGCCACGCAGGCCATCTCATTCGTCACCAATTGCATGACGGTTGTCGTCACCGAAACCGAACCCTTCACAGAAGATTTCAACAGCCTGACAAGTGGCATTCCCGACTGTTGGAACAACAGAGAGGGCAGCACAACAGCAGAATCCTACAAATGGAATTATAATTTCAATGGACAGACTGGCGCATGTGTCAGATTCGATTCATACGTCAATTCCAATGGAAACACAAACTTCCTGAAAACACCTGTCCTGAATCTGACGGCAATAGTGAACCCAACCCTCTCTTTCAGCTACAGAAACCCCAGTGGAGGGGATTTCTCCGTATTTCTTTCCACCGATGGCGGTCTGACCTATCCCACTGCCATAGTCACCAATCTGATAAGCGCAAGCGAATGGACCGAAGTTGACTACGCACTCCCCAACATCAATGATGGCGAAAACGTGGTTATCGTGTTCAAAGGCACCTCCAACTACGGCACTGGCGACGCATTCATATATCTCGACAATGTATCGGTGGGCAGCGGCAATTCTTGCGCCAAACCCTCCACCCTCCGCGTAACCGAAATCACAAGCAATTCAATCGGCATTAGCTGGCAAGAAGCGGGCACCGCCTCCAGCTGGAATGTCGCATACGGTCCTTCAGGTTTCACCTTTAGCGACAGCACAGTCATCGAAAGCTCCACAGACACCACCCTGATCATTTCCAACCTGACAACAGGACAAGGATATGATTTTTATGTGCAATCTGTCTGCGATGAAGGCGTCAGCACCTGGAGAGGCCCCATCTCGGCGACACCTGGCATATTCATCTTCAACAGAATCGGAAGCAGCAGCATAACATCGTGTGGCATAACCATTTATGACGATGGCGGTCCTAACGGGAATTATAGCTCCAGCAGTAGTTATACCTTGACCATCTACCCCTCCGAAACCGACTCAATGATATCTGTATCGGGCACCTTCGCAGGCGAAGCCAACCTTGATTATTTGAGCATCTACGATGGCACAACCGCAAGCGAAGAGGCACTGATTATTAAGATTTATTCTTCTATGTCCGGAGTCAGCGGCGACCAAATCAACTTTGGCCCCATAACCTCCGATTCCGGGCCTTTGACCTTATACTTCTTCTCTGACCCCTCCGTGAGTTACGCCGGTTTTGAAGTAAACGTCTATTGCGTAGCCGCAGCACACTGCCACAAACCACGCGAACTCTCTGTCAGCAACCTGACTCCCAATGAAGCAAGCATTTCCTGGGTTAACTTGTCAGAGAACGCAAGCAACGAGCTGTATTACAAACAACATGACGACACTATCTACACTGTGGTTCCCTCTTCCGCACTGACAGATGGAAACAGCTATCAGCTGACCGGTCTGACACCAGCGACATCATACGATCTGTTTGTCGCCTCCCTTTGCGACGGCGATACGCTGGCAAGCAACCTCATCACTTTCACCACTCATTGCGAGACTTTCAACAACTATCCATTTGTGGAAACATTTGAAGACAATTCCACCTCCTACAACTGTTGGACTATCATCGACGCCAACAACGATGGAAAGACATTCACACGTTCCACAGGGAAGATCTATTATCCATGGCATTCCACACACAGCGCCGATGACTGGTTGCTCTCTCCGACCTTTATGTTGAATGGCAGACAAACCGTAGAAATAGAATATTGGTCCACCACTTTCGAGGAGAAATTCCAAGTGTTCGCTATTAGAGACGATGGCACAGACACCGCATTGACCCAGATTATCTCCGTCCAAACCGATGTTACCCAGAATCTGTCAATAGACTTATATGACCTGATTGGAACGTACCGGATTGGCTTCCACTGTGTGTCCGACGCGGATAAGTTCAACTTATATTTTGACAACTTCACCATATACAATAGCAACACTGCCGAATTGACTGTGGAACCGGCAAGCATGAACTTCAACACCATAGCCGGCATAGCCTCAAGTGCACAACCAGCCACCCTGTCGGGCAACTCTCTGAACAACAATATCACAATGACTGCCACAGATCCTTTTGAGATCTCCACTGATGGCACCAACTTCAGTGCCACAGCTACCATCGCAGTAGGCACAACGGACATCGAAGACACTTTGTATGTGCGTTACAATCCCTCTACCGCCGGCACCCACAACGGCAATGTCATCATCAGCAGCGGTGAGCTCAGCGACACAATCACGCTGACAGGTACAGCCTTGGATTGCTCTGCCAGGACTCTCCCCTATACTGAAAACTTCGACAACTATACTGGGGGAATCTCCTCAGACACAGAAACTCCAGCCAACTATCCGGATGTTGACATGCCTCAATGCTGGTTGTTCCCCAACAGAAGCGAGTCTGCCAATGATTATCCAATAGTCTTCCTCTCCTCAAACAGCAATTACGCCGTTTCCGGAAACTGTCTGTTCTTCAAATCCAGCAGCACCACTCCCGCTTACGCCGTTCTTCCCGATTTCGTCAGTGCCATTCAAAACCTGCAGATGTATTTCACATACAGAAATCAAGGAACAAGCAATTATAACGGCACCCTTGCCGTGGGATACATGACAGACGCAAGCGATGTTTCCACCTTCGTGGAAATCGCCACCTATACACGGACAACCACCTTGAGCGAAGAGTTTGTCCGCTTCGATCTGGTTCCCTCCTCTGTCACCAACGCCAATATCGCATTCAGATACACCGGAGGAATTAGCGACAACTATTTCCTGAGCATTGACAATGTGGAAGTGGAAGAGTTTGTCCCCTGCGACGAACCCTCGGGACTGACAGTTGACAACATCACCACTTCCTCAGCCACCATAAGCTGGACCGCCAATGGAAACGCAAACTCCTGGAACGTTCAGTACAAACTGCAAAGCGCAAGCCAGTGGCAAGAAGCTAACGTACAGCAACCCACTTGCGAGATTGAAGGACTGACCGCCGCCAGCGAGTATGATGTACGTGTGAAAGCCATCTGCTCCGATGACAACCAAAGTGACTTTGTGAGCACCACTTTCACCACACAAACCGTGGGCATAGACAACATCACCCTGGCTAACAGCATCAGACTAATGCCCAATCCCGCTGACGACTACATCGAACTGAGCGTGAACAGCAATGTGAACGTAAAAGAGGCCGTGGTCTATAACGCCTTCGGCCAGATGATCCAAACGGTACAACTGAACGGCAACCATGCCCGCATCAACTTGAGCGGCATGTCCGCAGGCATGTATTTCGTCCGTATAAACGATAACAACATGACTGCCACGAAGAAATTTATCAAACGTTAAGACGTGAAGACGTGGAGGCGTGAAGGTCTGGATTGGAAAAACATTGAAAACCGTTTGTAAACATCTGTAGAGACGCGATTAATCGCGTCTCTACAATATTACGGCTGCCGTGTATAGGACCTGTTGCGGCTGCCGTGATACGACAGCCCTACAAGATGCTATGTATTGTGCGATGATGACGACACCTACCTGCCTCGAAAAAAAGTCAACAAGCTTATAAATGTTGTGCAGCATTAAATGTGCAGAAAAATATTAACTAAAATGAGGATGCAAACTCACATAAAATTTCTGAATTTTCATGTAAGTTTGCCCAAAAACTTCCTCAATATTTTCAGTTTATCGTTTGATGAATTTCTTCGTGACAACACCTTGATCATGGCGCACGCGCACAAAATACATGCCGGAAGCCATGCCGCGGAGGTTAATACGTGCGTAATTATCTGTAAGGACAACAGTCTGTACCATTTGTCCGAAGGCGTTGTAAACCAGAGCTTCTTTCACCTCCATAATATTGTTGACACGCAAATCGACATAGTCATCGGCCGGATTCGGCATCAGCTGGATGTACTGCTCATAGTTCACATTGTAAATACCCACTGTAGTAACGAAGGAAGTAGTGACATAACTACTCTCCTCATTATCACAAACGCTCTTGACACGCACCATATAAGTGCTGTTCGGGGTCAAGTCGGTAAGCGTCACTTGTGTTGTGTTCACCGTCTGCACCTGCCATTCGCTTGTGCCTTGCAGTTTGTGTTCCACTACCCAGGTGTCTTCCTCGCCACCTGCGTTCCAACTCACTTCAGCCGAAGTGGAAGTAATATTGGATACCTGCAAGTTTGTAGGCGTTTCGCACAACACCCCACTTTCCTGTGTGGTGAACGATATTTCAGCACCATAGACTGTCGTATCGGCAGTGGAGACAAATGCACGATAGGTATAAGAAGTATTCTGTTCCAAACCTGACAATATAAACGACATATTCGAGCCAGTTTCAGCATCCTGCACTTGTGCGTATGTACCTCCATTGGTCAGTTTCCACTCAAAGCCGCGCGAAGTAATGGTCTGGTTGCCGAAATTGGTGATAGTGCCATGCAAAGTAGCGGAAGTTTCGGTGATATCCGACGCTGCATCGGTAACCACTACTGGCAATTCAACAGCAGGTGCCGCATTGCGATCATACACAATCACATTGTCAACACCCACACCATAACCCCAATTCAGGTATGCGTCAAAATACAACTGATAATTTGCTGACGGATTCGGCAAAGCCAATGAATCCAGCCGCCACGGGTAAATAAGACTTGTGTATTCGGCCAATAAAACAGGCTGGGCTTCTGGCGAATTCTTATAATAAATCTTCAGATAATCCTGATCACCAACCCAATCTAATTGTACATGGAAGAATTTGATATATGGCTCATCCAACGATGATAAATCGAAGACTGGAGATGTCAATCGGAAAATATTACCGGAACCCGGCCAGTATGCTTTGACATAGTAACTTCCTTCCGCAGGAGGAATGGGACTTTCAAAATCTCCATAGTTTTCCTCAATCTGCCACTGCCAATCCTCTCCCATTATAACTGAAGACACCCAGCAACCCAAGCCGTTGTTAAAGGTTTCCTGATAAGGATAACTTACCACTGGCACACACAAAGTGGAAAATGTTCCACTGGTATGGCTCGGCACCACACTGCCATTAGAACATACCGAAGCCACATACCACTCGTAAGTGGTGGAGGGATTCAATCCTGACAAAGTATATATGCCATTTGTCAAGGTCACATTATTTTCCGTCGTATAATTTGCGGTTCCCACTTCCCGATAATACACGATATAAGAACCAGCAACATCTGACCAGGTCAGATCAGCAGACTGTGCGGTAAAATTGCTCTGGTCCAGATTCGTCGGATACGAACAATCAGGAATAAAGTCCAAGGTTATATCATCCACATACAGCAGAGAATACAGATAATCGCCATAAGGACCCAATCCGCCACGAGAATTCAGTCGCATGGCGATATAAGAGCCGTTGCCCGTATATTGTTCCAGAGACACCTCGTATTCTACGTATTCATAGGACAAAGCGCTGATGGTTCCCACCGGAACAAAAGTCATGGTATTCGTTGGATTTGTCATCACGCCCACATCAACACTGCCCTCAAAATTCGATAGTTTGGCATAGAAGCCAAGCTGTAACTGGTCAATGGACAATACCGCAGTATTAATTTGAGGTAAAACCACAAACAGATCGTTGGCATCCTCACCACTGTACAAATATCTGATTCCGCTATGTGCGCCATAAGAGATCACGTCAACATAAGGATATGTCAGATTGGTTCTTTGCCAGCATGCCGGCAAGGGATAGTTGCTGGTTCCACCCAGATTATTGCCTTCGAAATCGCAAACATACGGAAGATCTGAGCCCGTTAGCGCATAACAATCCGTAGTAACAGAATAGGAAACCCACACGCTGGTATCACCATTGTCGCAGATGGAGCGGGCAAAGAACTCATACTCGGTGGCCTGGTTCAAATTCGCGACATCAATAACTGTATCACCCATCACCGTGATGGGATTGTTGTCACCATACTGCAATTGCCATCCAATGACATTCTCATTGGGGTATGTAACCGCCATAATCACACTGCTGGGCGTGACATCCAGCACTCTTAAATCGACAGGTTGGGCACAATGAATAGCTTTAATCTCAATATTGTCGATAGCGGCTGCGGGATCCCAACCTTCCGTATAATCGTTATGCCAGAGGAAATACAAACGTTTCACGACACCTCCGCCCACAGTACCCAAGGAATATTCCGCCTCAGTCCATGTATCTTGCATATTCAGCAAGTCAACCTGGACGACGTTCTCTCCCGGGTTAAGAGTACCTGCCTGAAGAGAGACAGGGTCTCCAAAGAACAACTTCAGGTAATCATAACTGGCACCATACATTCCCTCTCCTGCACATCTCCAATCAAAAGAAAGCACCAATTCAGTCTCCTCATCCACCACAAAGTCACGATAAGCCCAGACTGCGGAAGACGCTGTATGTTCATAGGTGTTGGTTTGTCCTCCATCACCCGACACATACAATTTATTTCCTTCCTCTAAAACATCAGCGTACCACCTATTAGATTGTGAACCATTGACCAATGTCCATGCATTCCGTTCCGTTGCATTCTCAAAGTCGCAGGCATAAGGCAAGCGCGCTGGCTCGCCAGGAAGGGTGGTAAATGAGAGTACATTTGACCAATTGCCGTACAAATCACCGTCGCATTGTATTCTGATATACACGTCGTAAGCGACATTGGGTGTCAACCCTGTAAGCGTATAAGAAGTGGCATTGGACACCTCTATAGGTGTAGCCACAGATGGAGAAAAGCCTTGCACACCATAAACCAACTGATAATTTGAATAAACAGAGGACCCTGTCCAAGAAATAACTGCCGAGTCTGTATAAAACGAGTTCAACGTCAATTCAGGAGAAATACATGAAACACAAGCGACATCAAGCATAAAGCCCGCATAATCCATTGAATAATCTGAATGGAAATGAATGGTTAATGGGCCTGTTGGAGACACGATGGTAGGTATATTGAACAATTCACTTTGTTCATTTTGGGTAACATACAGCAATTGATTGGTAGTACCATCAAGAATCTCCATATAGTCATAATAATGGTTTTCTATCTCCACAGAACCGCTGATTTGCACAAACTGTCCAGGTTGTTCAGGATATACCACCAAATACGCTTCACAATTATCTGAGTAATTCTCAAAGGGGCCACCATCGTCATAAATCGTCACATCGCATGCATACACTGTATCCACACCCGAGGTTCCCATATAAATAATCCCCGGTACCACCGTCAACGGACCATACCAGACACTATATCCATCTGCATCACAATTGGCGCGTACATACACGTCATAAATGGTTCCCGACACCAAATTCTCCAGCTTCAACACATTCGTGTCAGCAAGATGAACAAAACCGGTTTCATTGGGGTCAAAACCATAATCACCGATAGCTACAGCCCATTGTTCCTCTTGGCCTTTGGGAGTCCAGGTGACAGTCACAGAAGTAGGAGTATTGTTAACATTTACCAGATCATCCGGTCTTCGGCACGAGGGCATGTAATCAACAACGACACTGTCGATGAAGATAGAGGCTCCCATATAATAGCCGTATTCGCCTTCACTACCTGCTGCATTAAGACGGAGAGCGAGATAGGTTCCATGACCCTCATAAGTTTCCAATGACAACTCATATTCCTTGTATGTGGATGTCAAATGGCTAACAATATCCAGAGGTACAAATGACGTTGAATCATCCGCATTGGTCATTACCCCGACTTCAATCGAACCCATACTACCTGAATAGCCCGTCAATCTCGCATAAAAACTAACCCGCAAGGTATTAACGGAAATTTCCGAAGCATTTATCTCGGGCAGTACCACAATATAGTTGGAGGGGTCATCTCCACTAACCAGACTCTTGGATCCCGAATAGGCATCTGGCGCATAAGCATCCACGTATGGAAAAGACTCGGAGCCTAATCTGCTCCAGCATGTGGGAAGCGGATAAGTTTCTGTGCCACCATAATTATCACCCTCAAAGCCACAAGAATAGGGAATATCAGAAGATCCTATGGGCACACATCCTGTAATGAACTCATAGGTAGAAGTCCAACGGCTGGTATCTCCATTCGCACAAATGGATCTTGCGCAAACCTCGTACGATGTGGCGGGAATCAAACCAGTGAGTTCATAAACGCTGTCTGTCACAGTAACAATCATATTATTACCATATTTCAATTGCCAAGCAATTTCGCCCTCGTCAGTAGAAGTAACCGAAACCGTTGCTGTTGTGGAGGTGACATTCTCCACCGTCAAATCCAGAGGTCTGGAACAATTCACCACTCTGAGAGAAATATTGTCAATCGCCGCCGGGGGGTTAGCTCCAGAAGAATTGTCATTCCGCCAAACGAAATACAGACGTTTTGTAGTATTGGCATACTCGTTACCCAGCACATATTCGGCGACACTCCAAGCTGGTGTCAACAAATGATTACCGAGCAATACCGCTCTTTGCGGTTCGCTTTCATCCCCTGCCTCTTTCCTGACAGGATTGCCGATATACACCGACAGATAGTCCCATACATACGAGCCACCACCCTCTCCATGACATCTCCAATCGAAAGAAAGGAGGAACTCATTCGCGTCAGGAAATTGGATGTCACGATAAGCCCATACGGCGGAAGTCTCCGTATTCTGATAGGTATTGGTCAAACCTCCGTCCATAGAAATATACAATGCCTGTTCACCACCAAGCGTATTATTAACAGCCGTATTGATATACCACGCATTGGCTTGGTTTCCATTAGAGATGGTCCAGAAAGCGTTTTCCTCACCATTTTCGAAATTGCAACTGTATGGCAATGTCGCCGGTTGATAAGGGAGTGTGGATACCTGAAGCGGATCCGACCAGGCACTGAAATAATTCTCGTCACAATGCGTCCTGATGCGAAATTCCAGCGTGGTATCGGGTACTAAACTGGAAATGGTATAGGAGAATACATCCGTCAAAGTAATTGTCTGAACCGCATCCGGATCAAATCCTTCAGGGCCGTATGCCAATTCGAAGGACATCACATCCATCGGTGTCCACGACAGTGATATGCTATCCAAGCCCACTGCGGACACAGCGAGATTGGGAGCCACACATGACACGCAAGTCGTATAAATGGTAAAACCCCTTTGCTGCACACTGTTATCAGAATGGAAATAGATCGTCAGAGGTCCTGAAGTGGATGTAATTGTTGGTATGGCAATGGTTCCGGAGCCATCCTGGGTAGATCTGTACACCTCGTTGGCCGTGCCGGCTCCATCGTAAATCACCAAATAATCCCACATACTGCTCTCAGCCGTGAAAAAGCCACTGACCTCAATAAAGCTATACTCTTCATCGGGGAAAATCGTCAGATAAGAGTTGCAATTGCTGGAATAATCTCCATCGGGGCCTCCATCATCATAAACAACGGCTCCGCAAGTATATAAAGTATCGGTTCCTTGCCTTTGCATAAAGAAGCTGCCGGGCACCACATTGTACAATCCCAACCAGCCGCTGACACCATCCTCATCTCCACAATTGGCGCGGACATAAAAATCATAACTCACCGAGTTTGTCAAATCATAAATATACGCATAATTGGAATCCATCATCAAAATAGAGGTCACCGTGTCCGGATTGAAACCATGCAATCCATATACCAGATCCCAATATTCCTCATCACCGCCTGACTCCCATGTTAGCGTGACAGTGTTAGCACTCATACTTACGCACTGTAAACCGAAGGGCTTAGGACAAGGTGGAGCCACCTCCAACGTCACGTCATCGATCACAATATAATCGTTATTAGAATTCAGACGGAAAGCCAAATGGGTAGCCGAGCCACTGTAATAACTGAACACCACCTCATACAAGCTATGATTGATTGTCAATTGGAATGTCTCGATACTCTCGAAAGTAGTAGGGTCTAACGGGTCACTAATGACACCCACTTCCAATGCGGCATTTCTTCCATAATTGGATTTAGCGTAAAAGGCAAGCTGAAGGTCATTCAATGACAATGCTGACGTATCAATTGTCGGCATGACAAGCACATAGTCATTGGGGGAAATGCTATACACACTATGCGACCCACTATGAGCCATAATCGCGACATTGGAAACATACAAAGAAGTGGTCGCGGCATTCAGGTAGTTCCAACAGGCCTGCATAGGATAGGCAGGTACTCCAGAGGTATTATTGCTTTCAAAATCCCAAGTATAAGGGATAGTATCCAGCGCCAAACAATCAGTAGTTAAAGAAATAACCGAAGAAGCTACTTCCGCACTATCGCACACGGAAGCGACATATACATTATACAGGGTGTTAGGCAACAGATTATGGAAAGAATATGAAGTTCCTGTCACAGGGCTGTCCTCTGTCAACACAAAAGCACCACTACCGGCATTTTGTACATACACATTACTCATTTCCGCTGATGAAGACCATTCAATTGTCGCACTATGGGAAGTGATATGAGAACATGACAGGCCCATCGGTCGGTCACAAACCGGAATCTCTTCCAACACAAGATCATCAATATACAAGTCGCCATCATTGGGTGTCATCCGCATCACAATGTATGATGCCGTGGTGGACGCATGCGCAAACGTCACCTTATACTCTTCATAGTTTCCTGTCAGGCTCTGAATCGTATTGACGGACACAAAGGTGGAACTATCGGACGGATCACTCATCAGACCCACTTCAATCGTTCCATTCGAACCACCAATATGTTTTGCGAAGAATCTGATTTGAAGTGTATTGACAGGCAATACGCTTGTATCTAACTGCGGCAAAACAGCAGTAGCGTTAGCCACTTCACCACCACTATGCAAACAAGCCTGGCCACTATAAGCAACGTATTGATTGTTATATACATAAGGATATATTGGGTTTCCTTCTCGCTCCCAACAAGCAGGCAATGAACGAGTTGCGGTACCTGCAAAATTATTGCTTTCAAAATCCCATGTCTGTGGAACATCAGCTATGAGGACACACGCTGTATTGAAAGAAGAGACCCCTTCACTCGGCATCAGACTGTGGTCTTCACAAACAGCTTCCACATACCATTGATACGAGGTAGCGGGAGTGAGACCCGACAGCATATACACACTATCGCTATTCAGACTGATATGAGGAATGGAAACATACACCGAATCCGAAGTCTTTTTATAATACAGGTTATAGTATTCAGACTCAGCTTCCCATGACAGTTGGACCTCGTATGCGGACGGGACGGCACTCAGATTGTCAGGTGTTGCACATGGAGGGGCATCCTCGACAGTAACATCATCCAAGCACAAGTACCAACCCGCATTCGGGGCATTTCTTCTCACAAAAGCAATATAACGATGACCGCTAAAACCTGCCAAAGAAACCTCATAGTAATGGAAACTGCCAACAGGAATTACGGTTTGGAACAACTGGGTAAAACCTGGCAAAGCGGCAGTATCACTTGTCGGGGCAGATAACACTGCATTTTCATCCGAGATCCACACCGAAATTTCGTCTACCTTTGAAGTATTTTCAGTATTATTTTGCACATAGAAAGTCACATGCTGTTCCCCTGTCAAATTGAGCATCGGGGATACCAGCCAATCGTTATGTCTTGCCAAAGCATAGTCCGTATAACACACAGCCGAACGTTGTCCTGAATGAACCTGGGCAGCATTTACGTTGGCTTTCCAAAAGAAGGCTCCACTACCGGCTGAAAACTGGGTTGTACCACCATTGTATATTTTCCAACACTGAGGAGAAGAATTCTGCTGTCCGAACACATAACTCTGAATCCATGTGTCTTCAAAGCCCTCTGTCCATGGAAATTCGCTGACAATTCCATCACAATCGGTATGGAAAGTAACACTTGCGGCATTACTTGTCTGACCATCACAATAGCTCCTTACATAAGCAACTTGCTGTGCATTTGGTGTCAAGTTGTTGAATGTGAAAAAAGTATCTGAAGTCAAAATCCAATTCACATTTGACAAATCCGCTCCGGCAATATCACAATACACTTGGTATTGAGCACCTGGAGTTTGCGCAGACCATGAAACTGTGGCAGAAGTGGCGTTTGCCTCCAAGACAGTCACATCCGTCGGAGTTAAGCAAGTAGACCCTCCCGTATAGACAAAAGTGGTCTTCGGAATGAATTGTTGCATTAAGCCAATAGGATTGCCACTTACTTCAAAAACAGTTAAAGACCTGTTACCACCAGGATTAACTCCCAAGAAGAATGCGGCGGAATTAATTCCTCCTATAGAATTTTGTATATCAAACAAAAGATTGCCGCCAGCATAAGTATATGGCTGGGTAAAAACAATTGTCATCTGGTTGGTTGTGGCATCTACCTGCACCGGTCCCGAAAAAACTTCCACAGTATTATCAACAGGTAATAAAGACGTACTTGAAAATGATGTAAGCTCAGTGGTACCCATGCGTATTGAAAATGAGCAATTCCATCCATTTGCAGGCATCGAACTCACATAAAAAGTCATGGACGAAATGGTACCTCCAACCATATCCGTAAGTATCTCATTCGGATAAATAATTTGTTGATGCTGTGGCTTATTGGCACTACTTCCATAAATAGGGATGAACATGTTGGTAGTTGTCCCATCAGCAACTGTGGTTGTCACATCTTGCGCGAAACCACAGTTAACAACAGTAAGAGCTATTAGCAAGGTTCCCAAGAAATTTATATATCGTTTCATCGTTGTTAGTCTTTATTTAATTCTTATAAATCGTCTGCAAATATACAAAATAATTAATATCGTCACTCTTTTTCTTTTATACAACGTACACTATATCCATCGCTGGGGTGTGGCTGGATTTCAATAAGAACACCACAATCCAAAATGCTTCCGAAAACAGAGACTGCTGTAGAAGGTCCAGTATTAGATGTTGACCAGAAGTACGTCTCACCAAGCAAGCCTTCGAAACGGTCAAGTTCACCGTTATAACGTCCTGCCGGCAATGCGGAGAATCCTGTGCTGTTGTCTCCGCCACTTGGAATCCAATAAAGCGGTGATTTCAAGGCATGGGTTCCATACGTACTCAATTCCATGTATTTTTCCGGAGTGGGCAAGTACCATCCCGCGGGACAAATACCCTGGATATGTCCATGGCCGTTGTCTGCGCTGTCACGTATAGCCGCCGCATAGCAATACAGACGGCCAAAGATGTTGACGTTATCCACGACATCAGGATGCGAAGCGCTCACATAATTGTGTACACATGGGATATCGGTACAATCACTGTATCTGGTTGATTCCAGATTACGCTGTGTCCAACAATCATAACCAATTCGGACACCATGATAAACATTTCCTTCACAATCGACCGCATTAGGACATGTCGGGAAGGCGATGAACACGTGCTGTTCACAAGATTCTGTATAACCGCATGTAGCATCCGTCATTACCCAGGTCACCACATGATCACCCTCGGCATACAAGCTGTCGGAAGGCGCATTGTTGGTCACAGAGAATGGCCAGCTCAAAGAATGAGTAGCGGTAGGCGTACCCAATGCGTCAGGAGCTATCTTCATGACACTTTCACCGAAGTTCAGCGTGTCATAAATGTCAGGAGGACAGGTAATACTTAATGTAGGTATTACCGCTGGCGC
>LXOW01261609.1_pt1 | contig 25714 bp, 19 predicted proteins | sample 1368591 | NCBI WGS metagenome assembly LXOW01 (sample SAMN04884650, study PRJNA319009) | bovine gut metagenome | isolation source: Cow rumen | host: Bos taurus | place: Italy: Legnaro (PD) | collected 2014-07-09
GCAACCGATTTCGAAAGCGGCGTGGCGATATCGCGTTCGAATCATCTTTTGGACATAATTCCCCGCACGCTTATAGAACCCTATTACCTTGACTCAATCAAAGTCGACCTGACTGACGCTGCGGATATATGGTATCGATACGGCAATTATATGGCGACAAATGCCGGACAGTTCAGATTCATTTCTCAGTCGGGGAACAAGGCCGTGTACGAGGTTGAGTGTATTTCGTGGACGGATGAATTCGGAGAGAATTATATCGGGGAGACAAATCAGTTCTACAGAGTATACAAAAACTCCTACGGAACTCATACCGCCGAATTCACCTACGATTCGGATTATACTTACACGTACGTTCATGTTCCGGGCGATCAGGTTGTCGGCGCATGGCGGCTGACCGGCGGAGAGTGGTACGATATTATGACGGGCAGGACGGAGCTTGAATCATCTCCCGTAACCGCCGACGAAAATCTCCCGCGCGTGTATGCGCTTGCGGCAGCTGCCGTGCTCAGCGCGGCGATCTGCTTTGCAGCGGCAGTGGCGGCGAGAAGAAGGAAAGTATAAAAGATACAAAACCAGCTCAAACTAATACAAACCCGGCGGAAATCTAAAGCGCGCTTTGGATTCTCACCGGGTTTATCTGTTGATCTGCAAAAACCGTCTGTTGCAATAGTCATCGATTCAGGCGGGAGGACCCATTTCGCGGGAGGACCGTAAAGGTCCTCCCCTACGGTATATAATAACGCATACAGCGTAACGTTTATTACACTGTATGCGTCTTTTCATGCGCCGGAGGCGCTCCTTCTCGTCGGCTTTGCCGTTCATATCGCACGCGCTTTGCGCGTATATCGCGTGCCGCCCTGCGGCACATATCGCATACCGCATCAGCGGTATATATCGCACGCCGCGCAGCGGCAATTCATTCCCCTTCAGACTTTTACAACAAACTCCGGACTCGCAACCTTTCTCAGCGTCACTCTTTCGGTTTCTCCGCCTGCGCAGATATCGTAATCTCCGAAAAATCCGAGGAATTTCGCCTTTCCTTCGGCGTCGGTTTCGACGGTCAGGTCTGTCGTCCACTCCTCGCTGAAGAGACGTCTCAGCGCTTCGTATGCCGGCTTCGGCTGCAGATTGTAATCAAGCAGACCGCCGCGGTAGTAGTTCTCTCCGGCCGTCATATCTCCCTGCGGCGCCCACGCGGCGTATCCGTCGGGAAGATTCCAGTAGATCGCAGCTTCGATTGCCGGATGGCTGAACCAGATCCTGTAAAGTCGCTCGAGAATCTCGGCCTGAATAGCGTAGTCCTCGTCAGAATCCGAAAAGGCGGGTATCGTTATCTCGGTTATCTGGATCGGAAGGCCAAGCGTCGCGTAGGTATCGAGCACGCGGTAAATCTGACGCGGGTTGTACAGAGAATCGGCGTAGCTCGCCTCGTTCTCGCGCTTGCGGAAGGCGTGAAACTGCATGCCGATCGCGTCGATTCTTCTTCCCTTTCTCAGCGCCTCGGCCACAAGCCGGTAGTATGCGCTACGTTTGAAGGCGAAATTGACGCGCGGTTCCCAGATATGCGACGCCTCGTTGATTATAAGCTCGTTGTAGGGAAAGTATTTTTCGGCGCAGAGAAAACTGTCTTCTACTATGTCACCGTATTCGAAATAGGGATTGGCGTCGCGCTCGGGCCGTGTGCAGAGAGTCTCGTTTACGACCTCCCAGGCCGGGATCCTGTCAGCGTACCTTTCGGCAAGCTCCCGGTATCTGCGGTCGAGCCTGCGGCGCAGCGCAGGGAAATCATACTCGTCCACCCATTTCGGATTGAAATTGACGTACGTCAGACAGTGCGCCTTCGGGATGATATCGTTCTTTTCGCAATAGTCGAGACATAGATCGAGCGCCGGACGGCGGTATACCTTCGGGCTGTCGGCGTCGAAGCGCGGCTTGCCGTCGACCGGTTCGAGGTCGCGCCAGTAGATCGGGACGGTCGCCTCGTTGAATGCCTCGGCGAAATACTTTTTGTACGCCTCGTTCTTTTCGGGCGTCTCCATCTCGTCGAGCATAAAGAGATTCGCGCCGTGAAGGAAGGCGTGGCGCCGGAGTTTAACCGACACCTTTCTGCCGGCGACGGGGGTTCCCCCGGCGTCGGTCACTTTTATATATCCGTATCCCTTACGGAAAAGCTCGATTCCGAGCTGCGTTCTGCGCTCTGTCTCGTCGGCGAACTTTATGAAATTCGCCAGTACTTCTTCGCGTCTTGACATCTTTTCGTTCGCGAACGACGCTCAGCCGACGGTCAGGACGACCTTGCCGACGTTCTCGCCTCTGTAGAGGATGTCCTGCGCCTCTTCGGCCTTTTCGATCGGCAGCGTCTTGTATATCGTCGGCCTGACCTCACCGGTCGTGACCTTCGGCCAGACGTCCCTGACGAGAGAGGCGAGAATCTTCGCTTTCATATCGGGCGTGCGCGAGCGGAGGGTGCTTCCGATGATACGCACGTTGCGAACGTAGATATTGCGCAGATCGACTTCGGTCACGTCTCCCGCAAGCGTCGCGATCATTATCCATCTGCCGCCGCGCTGCATATATGGCAGGCAGGGTCCCATCATCTTTCCGCCGAGGCAGTCGATGGCGACGTCGACGGGATGGCCCTTTTCGAGCTGCTCTTTGAGCACGTCGGCCACGTTCTGCTTTTTCGAATTGATGATCACGTCGGCGTGAAGGTGAGCGATGGACGCGGCAATCTCATCCGACAGCACCGAGGTGATGACTCTGACGCCGAAGGCCTTCGCCATCGGGATGACGACGCTCGCGAGTCCGCTGGCTCCCGCGTGCATCAGCAGCGTGTTGCCCGGCTTGATTCCGCCTTCTATGAAGAGATTGAGATACGCGGTCGCGAAGGCCTCGGGTATCGCCGCCGCTTCGACGAGCGAAACTCCCTCGGGTACCGGCATGAGCATATCGTATCTCACGGCGGCGTATTCTGCGTATCCGCCTCCGCCGAGCAACGCGCAGACGAGGTCTCCCTTCTTCCAGGAGGATTTTTCGGCGGCTTCGGCGCCCGTCGAGACGATCTCGCCGGCAATTTCAAGGCCCATCCATTCTGGACATCCGGGAGGGGGCGGATAGTTGCCCTCTCTCTGCATAAGGTCGGCGCGGTTGAGCGCCGCCGCTTTTATTTTTACCAGACATTCGTCGGACTTTATCACCGGATCCGGAACGTCGCTCCAGACCAGGTGGTCGTCCTTTGTGACAAGTACTGCTTTCATAGCGTAATCTCCAATATTTATTGATGTCTCGGCGCGGTGAAGTCCGCGGGTTTTATGACTCCGTCGGAGGTCAGGATATCGTAATACCACTGTCCGCAGTCGGTAAGGTCGTCTCTCGTCCAGGAAACCGAAGCGTCGATACCCGGACGGAACATGATCCACTGCGAAAGAGTCGTGCCCTGATTCGGATAGTTGTATCTGAAATAGCAGAATCCGAGATCGTTTTCAAGGTAGAAGTTGACGAATTTCGCCGTCTCCTTCAGATCGAACACCGTCTCGTCGCGGCCGTTTGTGAGATTCGCCTTGATCGGGCTCATCTCGGTCGTGATGACGGTGAGACCTGCGGACAGGGCGTCGCGCAGCTTCCAGCCGTAGGAGGTGACGCCCTTCTCGTCCCATGGATAGTTGTAGGGGTAGCAGTGGAAGGTATAGGCGAGATTCCAGGCGTACCTGTTGTCTATCGGGTCGTCTATCGGATCGTCGCCCGGCGCCGCGGATGCCGAATAAGCTGACAGCGCAGTCGCGCTCTGGTTCGGCGAGCAGACGATGACGTTCTTCGAGCCGGTCTCCCTGATGAGGGCGATTATCTTCTCCTCGTAACGCTTTACGCTCCGGTCTTCTCCGTTCGAAACGCCCCATGTGTCGTTCGGCTCGTTGCAGATCTCGAAGAGCACCCGCGGGTTCTGACCGTACTTCTCCGCCATAATGCCGAAGAACTCGGTTGCGTAATCGATGGTCGCGTTCGGGTTTTCGTTAAGTATTCCCCAGTCGATTATGACGTACATTCCGAGAGACGTCGCGTTTGTTACGGCTGTTCCGACAAGCTCGATCAGCTTGGACTTTTCGGTCTCGCCCGATGCTTTGCCGCCCGTCGTGATATATCCGAGTCCGCTTGTGTTGGCCGTGAGCTGGACGGTAAGACGCAGGCAGTTGACTCCGACGTTCGTCAGCCGCTTGAGAGAAGCGACCGATACGAGCGACGGGAACGTAACGTATCCGGGATTGACAGATACGACGCCGCGGAGTATGATCAGGTTGCCGGCCGCGTCGTAGAGGCGTCCGTTAGCCGTGGTCAGCGCGGCGGCGGCGTCGAGCGCCGGGCGATATCCCTTGACCGTCATCACAGCCGAGGTTCCGCTCTGAAGCAGACTGTAATCGTCTGCCGGCTTTTCGGCTCTGAAAGTATATTCGCCGTCGGCACGGAGGCCGGTGATCTTCGCCGTCCATCTTCCCTCTCCGCGGGAAAGAGTTCCCTCCTTCGGAGCGCCGCCTTCCCAGACGGCGTCGGTCGCCGTGATCTTTACGTAATAGGTCTCAGAGGCGCCTGTGCCCGCCGTAAAAACGCAGCGAACGGAGTCGGGCCTTTTACCCGCCTCGTCACCGTAATCGCGCCAGACGACGTTCAGGGCGGCTGACGCGGTCGTGCAGACGGGAGAGGAGGTGTCGCTCGGATAGAATCCTCCCGAGCGCTGCCAGTAGGCGACGAGGAAGAGATCAGACGTCACGGGTTTCGAGAAATCGTATTTCTCGCCCGACGTCGTATACCATCCCTCGAATTCGTATCCTTCGCGGCGGGGATCGATCCGCGTGAGTTTCTTTCCCTCTTCGACGCTGCGCGGCGCGATATAATTGCCGCCCGAAGTTGCAAAAGTGACTTTGTACATAATCTTTTCAGGGACCGGTTCGCCGCCCGTCTCCTCCGCCTCCGTCGTTCCGGATCCGGTCGTCGTTTCCGGAAGGGCGTTCGGGCCGCAGGACGCGCTGAAAAGCGCAAGCAGAGCCGCGGCGGCGGCCGGCAGAATCATAAAGAGTATTCTTTTAAGCCTCATAGCTCAGCCGGGAAAATCGACTTCGTCGCCTGCGCCCTTATCGGTAACGGTGAACGGGGTCTCGGGCGTCGTCGGAATCTCGACAGGTCCCGAGGGTTCGGTTTCGGGAGTCGTGGTGTCTTCGGGTACGTAGGCGGTAATCACCGTCTCGCTCCTGGTTATGACGAGCTTGTAGATATTTGTCTGACCGCCGAGCGTCAGCTTGATCCAGTACAGGTTCTCTCCGGCTTCGAGAGTCACGGCAGTCGAACCGAAGGCGTCGGAGCACGCTTCGTCGCGGAATATCGCCCATTCGGCGCCCTGCGTCACTCTGATTTTGCCGTTAACCTCGAAGGTTTCGTGGTTTTCGTCGGCGACGGTGAGGGTTTTATCGTTCATTTCGATTCCGGCGACCGCCAGAATCTCGGGGATGGGTTCGGTCCCGGGAGCCGGAGCTTCGGTCGTGACCGGAGTCGTCGTGGTTTCGCTGCCCGATCCTCCGCATCCGATAAAGGTCAGCGCGAGCAGCAGAGCCGCCGCGAGAGCAAAAATCTTAAATACCTTCTTCATCATTATCACCTCATCCTCTCAGCGATAAACGCAGAAGCATGCAAGCGAGCCGCCGATATATACGGCGATCGAAGTCGTGCCGCGCGTCAGGTTCGCCGTATCGGCCCCGGTAAAGGGCGTCGCGACGAATATCGCGCTTCCGTTTTCGGGTATTCCCTTGAAGGAGAGCGCGAACAGATGTCCGGCGCTCAGCGCGGACGCTGTCAGCGAAGCCGCGCCGCCATTTTCTTCGAGAAGCCCGAATATCTGACTGCAGTACATATTGCCGAGATCGAGTTTTCCGCCCGATTTCATTATGCCGATATTGAAACCGGCGTATTTTGCCTGACCGATATCCTTGACCGCCGCCACGAGCCGCGCGCCGCGTTTGCCTTCGGACGTATATTCCTGAGCGGCCGCGGTGTAAACGGTCGAGGTTCCGGCATCAGACGCCAGCGGTCTGAACAGCGCGTCGAGCGCCGCCTTGTCTGCGTCGGTGCCGAGCAGTCCGTACGCCGCCGGCTCGCCGCCGTCAAATCCGACAGAGACGTCGAAGTTCGATTCGCCCGGAGCCGATACGGCGGGCGAGAGATCACTCTGAGTATAGCAGTCGGCAAAGAGAGCAGTCGAGGAATCGGCCTGCGCCGTGCCTCCCTGGTCCTTCTTTTCGAGATAGCAGAGCCCGGCCGATTTTCCGGCCGTATCGCATGCCATGCTGCCGAAGAAGTGCGTATTCCTGAGCTCACAGTTTCCGCAGAGCCGGCCGATGATTCCGCCGCAGTCGGTCGCAGCGGTTATATCGGCGGCGCAGACGCAGTTGGTGATCACAACCGTCTTTTTGTTCCTCACAAGTCCGATAAGTCCGCCGACGGCGTCCTTGCCGCGGATCGCTCCGGTGAAGGAGCAGTCCCTGTATTCGTTCGTTCCCGAAGCGCTGGCTGCGCAGCCGACCAGAGCGCCGAGATAGGAGCTTTCGGCGATATCGCCCATGATGAAGCAGTCGGTTACGGCGATTCCCGACATGGAGTTGTCGCCCCATGACTGCGAAACGACGACGCCCGCCCAGGAGGGATTCGGCTCGCCCTCCTTATAGAGCTCGATATAGCAGTTCGCGACTCTCAGGTTGCGTATCGTGCTGTTCTTTACCACTCCGAACAGGCCGATATTCTGCTTGTTGCTCTTGACGTAAATGCCCGAAATCGTATGTCCCTGACCGTCGAAAACGCCCTGGAAGGGATTCGACGTACTCGGACCGATAGGCGTCCAGGCGGTAAGCTGTGCTCCGGAAGCCGGGGTGAAGCCGAGAGATGACGCCTCGCCCTCGTTCCAGACGATGTCGGCACCGAGTTTTACCGTCTTGCCCGCGAAGTTGTTTGTCTTCGCAAGTTCGGCAAAGAAAGCGAGTTCGCCCTTTGTCGAGATCGTATACTCCGCAGCAGACGCGTCGTACCATTGCTTGTCGGCGTCGGTAATCTCGAAGGGTACCGGCTCGTCCTCGGCCCAAGCCGGAGCGAACGGGCAGGCGAACACCGCAAGGATCGCCGCCATCAGGACGGCTGCCGCCCTGGTTGTCAGTGTTTTCTTCATAATTTTTCGGATCTCCTTCCGTAAAAATCAATATCGATCGGCGTCTTCCAGTCGGTTTCGACGCCGCAGCAGTACATTATCAGCCGGTGAAGCTGAAGTTCGTAATCAAACGTATAAGGGTTCTCTTTTTCGCCGCGCACAAACGCCGCGAAGTCGTATAGCAGCCGGTCGTATCTCGCGGCGCCTTTCAGGTCCCCGGGAATATCGAGCGCCGTCCGCCGGTCGGCGTAGGTCGCCGAATCCTTTCTGAGAGTCAGATACGCCTTCATCGGACATTCGAGCGGCATTATCTCGTATGTTCCCTCGCTGCCGCAGACGACGAGCTGCCGGCGGCCGTAACCGTTGACCTCAACCGACGTCGCCTGAACCAGGGACGCTCCCGTCGGATATTCGAACAGGGCCGTCGCCGAGTCGGGGCAGTCGACGCCGTCGAATCCGGTGCGTTTAATAACCGAATGAATATCTTCGGGCAGTCCCATAAGGCCGTATACGAGATCGATCATATGGCAGCCGAGGAAGAACATAATTCCTCCGGGCAGTCCGGCAATCCAGCGGCGCTTGGCCGGGTCGTGGCAGGTGTTCATTACGGCCGTGACCGAATGAATCTGTCCGAGTTCGCCCCGCGCGATCCGCTCTTTGCAGTCGAGAAGCGCCGGATTGTACCGGTACATATACGCCATCTGAAGAGAGACGCCCTTCTTTTTGCATATGCCGAGCAGCTTCGCGAATTCCTCCACGCTGCCTCCGGCGGGCTTGTCGAGATGAATATGCACGCCGTTTTCGGCCCAGAAGATCGCGTCGCGGACGAGATTCAGGTCGTAGCTCTCGACCAGCACCGCGTCGACGCCGCGTTCGAGCAGCTCTTCGCGGCTCATGAACTTCACCGACGAATAGGGCGGTGTGTTCCTGATTTCCGCTTTCCTCTCGGGGCTCTCTGCGACGCAGCCGACGACCTCGAATATATCCGGGTGACTCAGCGCGCAGGCAAGTTTTGCAGAGCTGTGATCGTGACCGGTCATAACGTGACCGAGTCTGATTTTCTTATAATCCATCAGAATTAATTAAGTTTATCCCAGTCGAACAGGACGCCCGACGGGAAGTTTTTATCCTTCGCGAGCCGCCCGAACACCTCGGGGCATTCCTCGGGAGAGTGTACCTCGGATATGAGCGAGCCCATATCGATTCTTCCGGTCGCCTGCAGGCGCATCTGCGCCGCGAGATCGTCCTGATAGGTCCAGCAGCCGGGATAGGAGTCGTGAACCGGACGGGCGAAGTTGTGCGCGCCTATCAGCGTAACTCCCGGAAAGTGTACGTCGTGGTAAAGGTCCATCGTATCGGGCGTTCTCGTGCATCCGAGAAGCGCGACGCGTCCCATCGGTGCGCAGCAGCGCAGCGCGCTGTTGAGGGCGTTGTAGTTGCCCGCCGCCTCGATCGTGACGTCGACTCCGCGGCCGCCGGTCAGCTCCTTCATCTTCGCCTCGTATCCCTCTTCAAGCGGATCGACGACGTAATCGGCGCCGTATCTCAGCGCCTTTGCGCGGCAGTCGGGATTGACGTCGACGCCTATCACCGGAACGGCGCCCGCGGCTCTCGCAAACTGAACGGCGAGTATGCCGAGTATTCCGAGTCCGACGACCGACACGCTTTCTCCGAGCTCAAGCCGCGTCTTGCGTATCGCGTTCTCGGGGAAGCAGCCGATGACCATCAGCGCGACTTCCTCGTCGGTCAGCGTCTCGGGGACAATCGGTACCGCCTTTTCCTCGGGAATCACGTTGCGTTCGCTGTGCTTTCCGAAATAGATGATAACTCTCTGTCCCGGTTTCAGTTTTTTCACGTCAGAGCCGACTTCTTCGACGACTCCTACGCCGCAATATCCGACCTTGCGGGGGAAATCGGCGTTGCAGAGGCGGCGCAGACCGGAGATGTTCACTTCGCCGATCAGGTTCGCCCTCTCGGTTCCGCTGCTGATCGCAGTGTATTTCGTTTTAACCCTGACTTCGTTCGGTTTGAGCGTATCGGGTATTTCGTTTTCGAGCAGTTCGGCCACGCCGGGCGCCGTAAATACAATCTGTCTGTTTTTCATTTGGTTCTCACCTCAGTCCTCATATTCCGCCATATAGTCTTCAAGAGTCTTCCGGAGCTGCTTTACCTTCTCCTTCCAGACCGAAACCGGCTGAGCGTAGAAGCCCTGGACCGACGTATTGGCCGCCGTCATCGCAGTAAGTCCGATTCCGTTTCCGACCGTTCCGAAGAGCTCGTTGGAGGTCATTCTGAGGCGGTCGCGGATCAGATCGAGCATCTCGACGTTGTCGTTGACGTTGCTGTACTGATATTTGAGCGATACGTCGTAGTAGGCGGGAACGATCGTCTCCCTGCCGTACCAGCCGAGGAACTCGGCGACCTTGCCCGACAGTTCGTCGGAGGCGATGTTGGCCGGGAAGAATATCGCGTCGAACGCCGACATATTCGCGCTGATGTAGTCGGTCTGGTTGAAATCATAGAGCGGCATCGGCAGGATGGCGAACTGGCTCTGCATCTCGGTCAGCTTCTGCGCCGTGTAGACAAGGAAGGAAAGGAAGAGGCATCTGTTCTCGGAGAAGGGCTTGACGGCTCCGTTGTCGCCGAGGATGGACGCGAAGTAGAAGACGTTGTTCAACTGGCTCGCCTCATAGAGCTTTTCGACAAAGCTGACCGTTCTGTCGTCGAGAGAGGAAACCCAGTTGTATTTTCCGTCAGCGTCTTTCGAGATCAGGTTGACGTCGGCGCAGCTCCACATGACTCTCGAGCTGATTCCGACGTTCGCCCAGCCGAAGGTGTCCTTGTCGTAGGCGATCGTATAGTCTCCGTCGCCGTCATCAACGACCTTCTTCGAGAGCTCGAGGAACTTGTCGAGCGTCCAGCTGCGGTCCTTGACGAGCTTGTAGTAATCGACGCCGAGATTGAACCTGTCGGTCAGCTCGATGTTGGCGAAAACGCAGCCCATATACCCGTAGGTGCTCTTGTTGATGTCTCCGACGAGGCAGATGAGCTTACCTGCGACCGAGGCATCCTCGGCGATCTGTTCGACCCACCATTCGTGAGACAGATCGATCGATTCCATTTCGCGGATATTGCGGTAGGCGCCGACAAGTCCGCCCATGATTCCGGTGTTGAGGCCCATATTGACCATATCGTAGCTCGCCGTCGGACTCGTGGCGACGTCGTTGTAAATCATGTCGGGCATCTTGCTGTTCCACTGGCCCGGCTCGAGTTTGAACTCGATTTTGATTCCCAGATACTCCTCGCAGGCGAGCAGACGGTTGTAGGTCGCGTCGTTCAGCATATTGCCGTTTGTCTCCTCGGCGAATATGTCGGAGGCGAGATCGGATACGTTGTTCTGGAGTATTACGAATTTCGTGTCGTAGTTTTCGCTTCCGAATCCGAGAACCTCGGCTTCGGTCTTTTTGCCTTCGCCCTCTTCGGGCGTGGTAACTGCCTCGGGAGCGGTGTCTGTTCCGCCGCCGCCCGAACACCCGAACGTCGGAACGACTAACAGAAGCGCCGTCAGTGCAAGAAGAAATGCGATGATTTTTTTCATTGGCTGGATTCCTTTCGGAGATTTCACCGCCCGGAACGAGGGCAGTTTTTTCAGTTAATATTATTATATTATCTTGATACTTTTTGTAAAATGTGATATACTGTTAAAAAAGGCAACTATTCTGCCGTTTTTGAGCCCTGAACGGCGCAAAGGAGGGCAATTATGGAAACATTTATGAAAGCGAGGAAACGCCTCTCGGTCACGTCGCTCATGGCGGTTCTCTCCGAGTACGAATGCGGGCATTATTTCGAACCGCAAAAGGGAAAGCTCTACAACAGTTTCGGATATATCGACCGGGGTTCCGTTGTGTTCAAAACCGCGTCTGAAACGCTCTGTGCAGGAAGCGGCGACGTCGTATTCATACCCGAAGGTCTGAAATACTGCTCGATCTGGACGCCCGACGAAAGCATACGCTTCTACAGCATACATTTCGGCGCCGGCATCACCGACTACCCCTTCTGGTCGAAACTGACGCTGCAGAAGATCGACTGCCTGTCGGGAAACACAGGCGAGGAACTTATAAAAAAAGTTTACGATTGCTGCTCGTACGAGGATTTTTCAAAGCAGCTCGAGGGGTACAGTCTGTTCTACCGGCTCGCCTCGCTCGCCGTAACCGGGATGAAGCAGGCGTCTCAGGGCGACATGCCCGAAAATCTGAAGAAAGCGATCGCCTATATCGACGCGAATTACGGCAGAATCGAATCGGTTTCGGAGATTGCCGAGCACTGCTTCCTCAGCGAGTCGCGGCTCTATCATCTCTTCCGCGACTGCGTCAATACGACGCCGGTCACGTACTTGAACCGCGTGCGGATTCTTCAGGCGACCGAGATGATGAAAAATCCGGCTCTGTCTCTCGAACAGATCGCCGCGTCTCTCAATTTCAATTCCGAATACTCATTCAGAAAAACCTTCAGAAACGTCACCGGCACGACGCCGTCACAGTTCCGCAAAAACAGAAGCTGAAGGATTGCTAATAAGCAAAACTGCGCATACAGCATAACAATCGTTACGCTGTATGCGCCGTTATTATTAATTCTTAAGTCTTAAGTCTTCAGTCTTAAGTTCTTACGCCTTGCGGGCTTTGACCGCAACGGCGGTTCCGAGAAGAGCAACGATTCCGGCAATCGCGAACCAGACGGCTTCATCTCCGGTGGTCGGGTTGGAGGGACCGGGATCCTGCTGCTGCTGAACCGTGGTGACCTCAATACCGTTGATCTTGGTCAGGGACTTCGCGATGGCGCCTCTGATCGCAGTCGCTTTTTCGGACGCTTTGGCGGCGTCGCCGTAAGTGAAGGTTTCCTTATCGGCAGCGGTATTGGGCGTGCTGAACGCTGAAGCCATCGGCAGATCGGCTTCGGCGGCGACCGACACGGCGTTCAGTATCCTGTTGTTTTCCTTCTGAGGAGCGTAGAAGGCTCCGGCTATCGCGCCGCGTCTTACGTCCTTGCCGCCGATGCCCTGAATGTCATCAGACGTGGCGAGGTTTACGCAATCCACGGAAGAGTTATAGTCGTATCCCGAAGGAACGTTTCCGAAAATGCCTCCGGCATAGGAGTAGGAGCCTCCTCCGTCGGGCTGCTTCGCCGAAATCTTGCCGGCGTTAAGGCAGTTTTTGACGGTGCAGTAGTTGACTCCGACGCCGCTGTAGAAGTTGCTGATGAATCCGGCAGCCGCAACCCCGACGTTTGCGCTCGACTCGCCGCTGATGTTGCCGTTGTTGATCGAATTCTCGATAACCGAGGCGCGGGTGTCAACGGTAGATCCGTCGGCTTCCTTGGCGGGGCCGGTGCAGTAGGCGGCAAATCCGGCTACGTTGACCGCTTTGGCAGTGGAGGTCGTTCCGGTAACGTTACCGTTGTTGACGCATCCGCGGAATTCGCAGCGAACGAACTGGCCGGTGAATCCGCCGAGACGGATAACGTTTTCGGAGGTCGTCGCGAGGTTTCCGTCGTTTACGCAGTTCTCAACGACCGCGAGATAAATCTGTCCGAAAAGTCCGCCGGCTCTCGGCTCTTTGGTCTGGTTGTTCAGGGTAATATCGACCTTGGAGGTGATATTGGTGAAGACGGCGTTCTTCTTGCCGGCAACGGCGCTGTTGTTGTTGACCTGTCCGGCAATTGCTCCGACCGACGGGCCGCTGAAGGTCGCTGTGCCGTTATCGGTGATGGATCCCTCAAGCGTGAGGTTGCAGACGCCGGCTTCATTTCCTTCGGCGATAATCTTGCCGAAAAGTCCGGTGAGGTTCAGTATCTGCGTGATCGAGAACCCGGTGATCTTGTGGCCGAGTCCGTTGTAGATTCCCGAGAAAGCGGTGGTGGCGTCTCCGATAGGAGTCCACTCTTTTCCGCCGAGATCGATGTCGGCGGTCTGCGTGAAGTATTTGCCGTCAAGATTGTCTCCGCCGGCTACGACTTCGCGAATCTTGGCGAGTTTGGCGGGTGTGTCGATCACGTAGGGATCGGCTTCGGTTCCCGAACCGGTGTAGGCTTCGGTCGAAGTGCCGTCCCAGGCGGCGGAAGCGCCGGTGACGAACAGCGCGGCGACGAGAAGAGCCGCGATGAGAATCGCTGTGAATTTTTTCATTTTGTCCTCCTTGGAATTGCAGAAAGAACGAATCTGCTTAGACATAATTATTATACTATATAGTTTCTGCCGGGTAAACGGCAAATACTGTTGCAAAACGCAACTATTCTGCTGTGTTAACTTAAATAAGAGGTATTATCCTGCTTTTTAGCGGCGCAGCTTACCTCATGCCCTTTTCGTAAGGTATTCCTTCCGCTTTCGGCGCTCTCGATTTGCCGGAGGTGAACGCAAGCACGATAAGGACGACGACGTAGGGAATCATGTTGTAGAAGTACATAGGCAGGCCGAGCTCCTTGAGGAAGAAAACGTCTTTGCCTCCGACGTTGACGCTGAGCTGGTCGTATATGACCCCGAGGCACTTGAGGAATCCGAAGAGCAGCGCGCCGAGCGCGATGCCGACCGGCTTCCAGTTGCCGAAGATCATAATGGCTATTGCGAGGAATCCCATCCCGGCGACGGCTCCGGTCGCGGTTCCGTTGGCGACCGTCGCGATATAGGCGTATCCGCCGAATCCGGCGAGCGCTCCCGAGACCGTCGTTCCGAGGAAGCGCATCCGGTTGACTTCGATTCCGACGCTGGCGGCCGCCTGCGGATGTTCGCCGCAGGAACGCAGGCGCAGACCCGTCTTCGTCTTGTAAATCCAGATCGAAAGCAGGATGAACAGCGCGATTGCAATGAAAGTGGAAATATACGCCTTGTCGAAGAAGACCGACGAAAGGCCCTTCGCTTCAGGATTGAACAGAACGAATCCGAAGTCGACCGTCTTTCCGGTCGAGTCCTGCGCCATCGTCATCTCAAGCTCGTCCTTGAAGAAGAAGACCTTGATGATGAACAGCGCGACGGCGGGAGCGAGCATATTCAGCGCGGTTCCGGCTATCGTCTGGTCGGCTTTGAGCTTTATCGCCGAGAAGGACAGAAGCATCGAGAAGAGCGCTCCGGACACCGCAGCGACGGCGAGAGCGATAAGGAAGGTCATCTGGTTGTGGTCGACGAAGAAGGGCGATTTGCGGAGCAGAAGCGCAGTCAGCGCTCCTGCGAAGGCGCCGAAGATCATAATTCCGTCGAGCGCGATGTTGATGATACCGCTACGTTCGGCGTACATACCGGCGAGCGCGACTATAAGGAGCGGGATCGTGAATATAAGCGTTTTCTGAATCAGAAAGATCATTTTTCCGCGCCTCCCTTCTCTTCATTCTGCCCGTCGGGCAAGGGCTTATCCTGTTCGGACAGCTTCACGCCGGGAGGCGGACTGTGAGGCAGCGTCTTTTTGCGTCCTTCGAGTTTTTCACGGATGAATTTCGAGAATCCGGCGAAGTAGATGATAACCGCAACGATCAGCGGAGACACGTACTCGTTGAAGGAGGTCTGTGCCGCGAGGTTCGATCCGCCGACGCCGATGTGTTTGAGGAATATCGCCGCGAATATGACGCCTATCGGGTTATTGCTGGCGAGAAGCGCCGTCGGGATACCGTTGAAACCGTCGGCCGGAAGCGTCTGGTAGGTCTCCCACTTGAAGTCCTGCGCGCCGTTGAGGCACCAGAGCGCGGCGCCCGCCGCGGCCAGTCCGCCGGCTATCGCCATAGATATGATGATATTGCGCTTGTCGTTCATACCGGCGTATTTCGACGCGTGTCTGTTGAATCCGCAGGCCTTGAGCTCGTATCCGAAGGTCGTCTTCTCAAGCATCACGTAGAGCACGACGGCAAAAACCGCGGCGATGAATATGCCGATATCGAGATATGAACCGCCGAAGAGCTTGTCAAGCCCGAGCGTCCAGGTCGAAACGCCGTTTGAGGCAGTTTTGCGGATGAAGTTCATCTTGGTCTCGGCTACGTTGATGAAGGAGTCTCCCGTGGCCTTGAACACCCAGGAGACGACGTTCGCCGCGATCCAGTTGGTCATTATGCAGACGATGACTTCGTTTACGTTGAACTTTGCCTTGAAGAAGCCGGGAATCGCTCCCCAGAGAGCTCCCGCGAGCGTTCCGCAGAGGAAAGCGATAATCCAGACGAGAAACGCCGGAACCTTTTCGGTATTGATCGAAAGAGCGACGATCAGGGAGGTCATCGCGCCCATCAGATACTGTCCGGGAGCGCCGATGTTGAACAGTCCGGTCTTGAAGGCGAGAGCCACCGAAAGTCCGGTCATAATCAGCGGCGTCGCCGAGAAGAGCATATTTCCGATCTGGAAAAGAACGTTTCCTTTTCCTCCGGCGAAAGGCCCGGCGAGGACGGTGAGGATACCGCTGAAAGCGTCGTAAACCGGAATGTCCTCGGTGAATACCGCCAGAATGAACAGCACCGCGAATCCGATCACGAGTCCGCCGGCGATACAGAGCAGCGACGCCGTTATCGAGCGCACTCCGCTCTTTTTGAAGAACTCCCTGAAGCGTCCGTTTTTATTATTTCCGCTCATCGTCAGCGTCCTCCTTTCCGGCGTTCTGCCTCTTCGCGCCGGCCATATAGAGACCGAGTTCCTGCACCGTCGTCGTCTTCGGATCGAACTCGCCGACGATCTCTCCCTCGTACATCACGAGGATTCTGTCGGCCAGGTTCATGACCTCGTCCAGTTCGAAGGATACGAGAAGCACTCCCGCTCCCCTGTCGCGGCTTTTTACGATATTGGCGTGTATGAACTCGATCGCGCCGACGTCGAGGCCTCGCGTCGGCTGCACCGCCACGAGCAGCCGGTGACTGCGGTCGAGCTCGCGGGCAAGTATCGCCTTCTGCTGGTTTCCGCCCGACATATTCCGCGTGACCGTCGCCGGTCCCTGACCCGATCTTATGTCGAACTCGTCAATCAGCTTCTCGGAATAGCTCCTGACGCTGTCGTTTTTTATAAAACCGTGCTTTTCGAATTCGGGCTCGAAATATCTCTGGAGCACGGTGTTCTGTTCGAGAGTATAATCGAGGACGAGCCCGTGTTTGTGTCTGTCTTCGGGGATGTGGCTCATCCCGTGCGTGTTTTTGTATCTTATGCTTTTCTTCGTGACGTCTTCGCCGCAGAGAGTGATTCTGCAGCCGGGTTCGGGCTTTTCGAGTCCGGTCAGCGCCTCGATGAATTCGCTCTGTCCGTTGCCGTCGATACCGGCGATGCAGACGATCTCGCCCGATCTGACGCGGAGGGACACGTCGTTCACGGCGTTTTTCTTGTGCAGCTTGCTCCGCACCGACATATGCTCGATCGTCAGCACGGCGTCTCCGGGGCGCGCGTCTTCCTTGTCGGTTTTGAACTTGACGTCGCGTCCGACCATCATAGAGGAGAGCTCCTCCTTCGTCGTGTCAGCGATGTCGACCGTTCCGACGTATCTGCCCTTTCGGAGCACGGTGCATCTGTCGGCGACCGCCATAATCTCGGCGAGTTTGTGCGATATGAAGAGTATCGACTTACCCTCGGCCGCGAGTCCCTTCATAATGTGCATAAGCTCCTCGATTTCCTGAGGAGTCAGCACGGCGGTCGGTTCGTCGAATATAAGTATCTCGTTCTCGCGGTAGAGCATCTTGAGTATCTCGGTACGCTGCTGCATACCGACCGTTATGTTCTCGACGAGAGCGTCGGGGTCAATGTTAAGGCCGTATCTCGAAGAGAGTTCGAGGATTTTCGCCCTCGCTTCCTTCTTGCGGAGAAAACCGGCGGTATTCGGCTCGACTCCGAGTATGATGTTGTCGAGCACCGTAAAAACGTCTACCAGCTTGAAATGCTGGTGGACCATTCCGATTCCGAGCGCGTTTGCGTCGTTCGGGCTGTTGATTTCGACCTTCCGGCCGTCCTTGTAGATATTCCCTTCTTCGGGCTGATAGAGTCCGAACAGGACCGACATGAGCGTCGATTTTCCGGCTCCGTTTTCGCCGAGAAGTGCGTGAATCTCGCCGCGGCGGAGCTGCAACGTGATATTGTCGTTGGCGATGATGCCGGGGAACACCTTCGTGATGTTCCGCATCTCGATAACGTACGGGGACGCTTCTGTTTCGGCGGCGGTTTGCGCCGTTTTCTCGTTGTCCATTTGAATAATCCTCTTTCTGGGGATTTTTCGGCGCCGCGGCGGGTTCCGCGCGCCCTGATTCTTCGCTTCCTTAATCCTGTCTTAAGGCAACANNATTTTTGTGCCTGTTTTGACTGAGAAATCGCAGGAAAACAGGCGGTTTTTCAAGATTTCGACGTCTTAACAGACGCAAAAAGAGCCGTCAAGACGCGTGCGTCGAATTGTGCGGTGTTGTCTTAAAACATCGCAGGGCATCCCCTGCGGGGCGCCCTGCGATGACGGCGCGATGCCGCGCCCGAAATGATTCGGACGCGGCTTACGCTGCCGGTTCGTTAATTATTTTTCTATGGTAACGGTGACCTTGGTCCAGCCGGCGGTTATGTCTTCCGGAACTTCGGACTTCGGAACGACGGTTCCGTTCTTGATCTTCTCAAAGAGAGCCTTGTACTGATCGACGGTGAAGTTCTTCAGTCTCCAGGTCTCGGTGGGAAGTCCGGTAGAATCCTCGGCAGCTCCGAGGTTCTGGGCCTTGTCGGCGAGTTCGGCGTCCCACTTGCCGGCGTAGAACTGGCCGAGAACTCTCTCAACCGAGGCGGCAAGTCCCTTGACGGCGGAGGTGATAACCTTCTCGCTCTCGCCCGACTGGTCGACGTCAACGCCTATGATCTTGGCGTTCGGATATTCGTTGGCGGCAGATTTGACCGAGTTGAACATCGATCCGCCGCAGGCGAATACGACTTCGGTTCCGGCGTTGTACCAGCCGGCAATCTGCGTCTGGAGCTCGGTGGAAGCCGAGAAGTTTGAGCCGTACTTGAAGGAGTACTTCATCTCGACGTCAACGCCCTTTTCTTTAGCGGCGTCCTCGGCGCCCTGGATGAATCCGTAGCCGAAACGGTTGACGGCGGGGTTCGCACCGCCGCCACCGCCCGTGAATCCGAGCTTGGTGTAGCCTTCCGTAACGGCGGCGTATCCGGCGAGATAGCCCGATTCCTGCTCTTTGTAAACGATGGCGGTGACGTTCTTGAGGCCGAGAGCCCATCCGTCGACGAATACGAACTTGACGTTCGGATTATCCTTGGCGACGGTCTCCATAGCGGTAGCCTGGAGGAAGCCCGGGGCGACGATGATTTCGGCGCCGTTGCTGATGGCCTGCTTCATCGCGTCGATGCGGTCGTTGTCGGTCGCGTCGGAGCCGTTGGCGGGCTGATAGTACTTGTAGTTGATCTTGTTCTTTTCGGCGTATGTCTTGGCGCCCTCATAGGTGCCCTGGTTGAATCCCTTGTCCATCAGCTGGCCGACGTCGGTCACGATGGCGATGGGATATGTCTTCTTTCCGCAGGCGGAGAACGCCGCGAACACACTCACGATGAGTGCCAGACAGAGAATGACGCTGAGAGTTTTCTTCATGAAAAACTTCCTCCTCAAAATTTTGAGCCTCTTTCGGCCTTCAGGCATTATTATAACTCATTTTCGCTTTTTTTTCAATGAATTTATTATTAATTTTTTATCTCATCGGACGGCATATATCGCGCAGCGACGAATTGTCCGCAAAATCGCGGTTTTCGTAGAAAGTCTGCCTGATTCCTGCGGCCGTTCCGGTCGTGATCAGATAGCTGTATTCGACCGGTTTGAAGGACACGAGCTTGAGCGTCAGCAGAGGAGCCACGTAGTTCGTAGCCGAATCCGACGAAGATTTCGAGCCGTTATAGCCGAACCTGCCTGCAAAGAACTGATCGATCCCGGGCACGTAAAGCCCGATTCCGTAATCGTCCTGTGAAGAGACCCAGGCGCACCAGGTTTCGTCGTTTCCGTTTTTCATAGTGAATCTGCAGGAGTCGGCGTAGGCGGCGTTCCCCCAGAACTGCAGACCGTCCTTAACCGTAACCTCGCCGCCCGTCCATCCGGCGGCCCCGGCGTAGTAAACGAATCTGTCAAGATAGCTTACCGTATAGAAGGCGGGCAGTTCCTGGTGAGCGTATCTGTGCTCCCAGCCCGAGAAATCGACGAAGCGGTTGTCGACCCTTATCAGTTCGCCGTCGAGCGTATATCTGTTTTCCATATAGCTCGGCGTGATCTTCCCGTCGAGCGACCAGTCCTGCGGCTGCGATTTGACGTATACCGAGTTCTCGGTCACTTCGAAATCCACGAGCCGGCTCGCGTTGCCGTACTTGTCGCCACCCTGCACCGGATTGTATGACCATTTCGAGCCGTTGAACTCACCCGGCGTGTATTTCGAGTTGCCCAATGTGCCGTAGTATGACTGCTGGATCAGTCTGCCGGTGTCGTGACTGTTTATTAAGTTTGAGAGTCCCTCGACCGGGCATTGTTTGTCTTCTATGCAGTTTACGCCGCCGCCCCATGACAGCCGGATTCCGACTTTGTAGCGGTCGTTTTCAAGATAGTAAACTCCTCCCTGCAGCGCCCCGGCGGTCTCGGCCGCGAGAGAAATAAGCTCAAAATCGGTATTGCTCCTCAGAGGAGTAAGCTTTATTGATTTTATCCCGCTGCCCGTCATACCGTCGAGATAAGTCGAAATCAGTCCGCGGAACTCCGCCCGCTCTCCGGCTTCGAGATAAAACACGTCGACCGTATCGAGCGTTCCCAAAGCGTAGCTCAGGGTTATTTTAACCGGTCCAGACGCCGAATAGACGAGCGACACGCGGTTGAATCCGTCAGCCGCGGCGGGAGAATCGAAGGTCAGAAGAGTCTCACGTCTGAAAGTAATGACGTTCCCTTCGACCGATTTGTATCCCTCTGCGGTATAAGTCAGTCCGTTTTCGGTGCGGAAGACCGGCTCGGGCTCTTCGGTCGTTTCGGGCGTCGCGGACGTTGCGCCCTCTTCGCCCGTACCGCTGTCGGTGTTCTCCGCCGGCTTGCCGCCGCCCGACCCGGAACATCCCGGAACTGCGACAATGCAAAGCAACGCGAGTATAATAAAGATTGAAAGCCGCACCGCCGCGCAGAAAGACGCGCCTCCGCGGTCTGAATGTTTTGTAGAGCGTATCATGTCATTAATCCTTTTGTCAGTTCAGCGATCCGTTTGACAAATCATCAGCGACGAGGAAAAACATATAGAACGGAACGGTCAGCAGTTTCTTTTCCTCGCTGTATCCGTAGTTGTTTGACGACACCTTGATTGCCTTCTCAAATCTGTTGTGATGCGCAAAGTTTTCGAGAGAATTGAGCGAGCCCCTGTTTTTCTTGACGTCTATCGGATAAAGCAGATTGTTCGACTCGACGATGAATTCAAGCTCTGAGTTCTTCTTGCCGCACCAGTAATAGAGTCCGATTCCGCGAGCCGTCAGCTCGTTTGCTATATAATTTTCAAAGAAAATCCCGGACAGCGTGTTATTTGAGTCCCCGGAAATGAACGACGCAGAATTGATACCGCTTTGATAGACAAACATTCCTGTATCTCCCAGATACAGACGGAAATCCGATTCATTGCTTTCAACGAGAGGCGCAGTTACGTGCTCGTCAAGCCGGAACGACTGATGAACAACGTACGCGGCCGTCAGCCAGTCAATCGGAGTTTTCATATCCCGCGTCTTGCTCCCGGCTTCTATCAACCCCGGTTTGAAGTTTTTCGATCCCTTGGCCAGTTCGGCAAATATGCCGCGGAATATCTTTACAGATCTGATAATCGCCTCCGGACTTGCCTGATACAGTTCCATATCGGAAAGGTAGTTATCATAGAGATCGGTCAACACTTCCCGCGATTCCAGGAAGCTTCCGGTATCGAGAAAAGTCTGAACCGCTTCGGGCATACCGCCTATAAGAAGATACTTGTGCACCTCGTCAAGCGCCAGTTTGTGTATGGCGTCCGGAAGAGCTTTCTTTTGCGAATAAGCTTCGCAAATCCTGTCGAAAAGGTTCCTGTTCGAGTTTATAAGATACTCGTCGAACGTCATCGGATAGATTGTAATCTGATTAATCATTCCGACCGGGAAAAGGAAGGGCTCTCCCTTTGCTGAGCCGCGTTTCCTGCTGAGTCTCTGCAGTTTGATTCTGACCATCGAACCCGTGGCGATAACCGGTATCTCCCGCTTATCCTGACAGAAATACTTCAGCGCCGTAATAATTCCGGGGCATTCCTGAATCTCATCAAATATCAAAAGGGTGTTTTCGTCTATCCTTCTGTTTTTGACGGCGGCTATGAATTCGACTATTTCCTTTGCGGAAACGTGTTCTTCGCAGTAATCGCGTATATCGGATTCAACCCTGAAATCAATATACAGGTAATTGCCTTTGTAAAAAGTTTCGGCAAAAATATCTCTTATAAGATACGTTTTTCCGACCTGTCTGGCTCCCCAAACGATCAGCGGCTTTCTTCTTTTGCTGCCGTTCCATTTTTCCAGATTCCTGACTGCGTTTCTGTACATAGCGCCCTCCTCTCTTCGGACAAGGGCATTATATCATTAATTTCACCTTTTGTCAACATAAAAGCAGCATTAATTTCACCTTTTGGCACAAAAAATCATGTATTAATTGCACCTTTTGCCGCTTTTTTGATGGCATTAATTGCACCTTTTACCGATTTTCCTCTGTCTCACGCGATATATCCTCGAGCGCGAGGGCCGAAGAAAACATGCAGTTGATCCAGAGATTCTTGCCTTAATCAATTTTTCAGACAGCTGACCGGAACGACAAGCACGCCGTCGGGCGTTTTGCAGCACGCTCCGTGACTGGTGAGAATCATCTTGAATTTCGGCGTTCGTATTCCGTTTTCCGACATTTTGTTTTCGAATTTGTTCAGAGAAGAGATGCCTTCTTTGATATTCTTATCGCTTGCTATTTTTATCTCTACCGCGCAGTAATCTCCGTTTTCAAGCTCTACTATTGCATCGACTTCCTGCCCCGAACTGTCTCTGTAATGTTTCAGTTCTCCTCCGATTGATTCCGCATAAACCGAGAGATCCCTTACGGCAAAGTCCTCAAAGAAATAGCCGAATGATTTCATGTCGTTCATCAGATCCGCCGGATTGATCCCGAGCGCCGCCGCCGCAATGGAAGTATCAATAAAATGATGCGTCGGAGCCGTTCTGACAGACACGCTTGTTCTAAGGTTCAGGTTCCATGCGGGAAGATCGAAAATGATAAACAGATCTTTAAGGATTTTCTCATACGATGAAAAAGTGTCGTCGTCCAGAGATCCTCTTGCCCCGGATTCGAGAATATCTTTTATCATCCCGGTTCTTTTTGCCTGAGTCGATACGTTTCTGGCGAAAGTTTTCAAAACGGTCTGAAGCAGATCCAGGTTTCTGTTTTTCAGAAAAGCGGCAAATTCATCGCTTTCGTTTTCAACGACAAACAGCCCGTCAAAATAGTTTCTTGTAACGTTGATTGCGTATTCTTTTTTAGCCAGGACCGAAATCGGCCAGCCGCCTCGGCAAATAAGAAAAGCAATATCCGCAAGCCCCGTTTTATTATCGTTTGCGTAGCGCGTCGGAAAATCCCCGGACGTGTTCTCAAACAGCCCGGAAAGAGATACGATTCCGGACGATTCTCCGGATTCATACAAAGTGAACGGCTTCAGCGTCATCCTTGTGATTCTCCCGGCGCCGGAATGCTGAATTCTTTCCGGATTTGCCGGAGTCGTGCTTCCTGTAAGGATATATTTCCCGAACTCGTATTCTTCGTCAAGATCGTTCTTTATTTCATTCCAGATATCCGGAGCCTTTTGCCATTCGTCTATGAGATGAGGCGTTTCACCCGATAACGCAGAGCGCGGATCCGATCTGGCAAGTTCTATTGAATTTGACGTTTTAAGCGGAGTTACCGATTTTGCGAACCTTTCGCACATGGTTGATTTTCCGCAGAATTTCGGCCCGGATACAAGAACGCACCCCGAAGAATTCAATTTGGCTTCAAGCGTTTTTTCCGCCAGTCTGTTCGTATACTGTTTCGGCACTTCAGTTCACCCGCCTTTCTGTGAACAATTATACACTATTAAAACAGGTTTGTCAAGACGAATTCGGTGTTTTGAAAGATTTTCTTTCGGTGTTTTGAAAGATTTTCTTTCGGTGTTTTGAAAGGTTTTCTTTCGGTGTTTTGAAAGATTTTCTTTCGGAGTTTTGAAAGATTTTCTTTCGGCGTTTTGAAAGATTTTCTTTCGGTGTTTTGAAAGATTGTATTGTGTCAGAAAAAAGTGCAAGATTTGCACCTTGCAAAGCGAATTGAGTGCAAATTTTGCACTTAATAATCCAAAGAAAGGTGCAAAAAACTATTTATCCAAAATTGATGACCGGAATTATTCTCTCTTCTGCGAAAGAACGATTCGGCAGGTGCAATTTGCAAGGGCATAACCGCTTCCGAGCGGCGGTTTACGGAAACAATCGTGATTTTTATTGTTTCAGGCAATTATTTATTGACAAATCGATAAATATTTGATAAAGTATATAGTATCGAATAATAATTCACGGGAGGAAAGAAAAGATGAAAACGGTTTACGATTTTACTGTGAAGGACAGAAAAGGAAATGACGTCAGTCTATCCGAATACAAAGGAAAGGTGCTGCTTATCGTCAATACTGCGACTGGATGCGGCTTTACGCCGCACTACGATCCGCTTGAAGCGATGTACAGGGATCTGCGCGGCAAAGGGTTTGAGATACTCGACTTCCCTTCCAATCAGTTTGCCGGACAGGCGCCGGGCAGCGACGACGAGATTCACGAGTTCTGCACGCTGAAGTTCGGAACCGAGTTTCCGCAGTTTGCAAAAATCGACGTCAACGGCGAAAACGCCGATCCGCTCTTCGCCTTCCTTGCGTCGGAAAAGCCCTTTGTCGGCTTCGGCAAAGGCGTAAAGAACGCTATGCTCAACAAGTTTGCGGCCATGAACAACAAAAAGTTCGGCGACAAAACCTATATCGGCTGGAATTTCACGAAATTCCTTATCGACCGCGAAGGCAGCGTCGTCGCCCGCTTCGAGCCGACAGTCGATATGAAGGACGTCAGAGAAGCGGTTGAAAAACTGTTAGGGTGAAGAAAAACGACATGGCACGGTGGACGCCGATTTTAACCGATGCGGCCTGCATCAGAAAACACCCGAAACCGATTCTGACGAAGAATGATATTCCCTACGAGGCGGAATTCGTCTTCAACGCCGGCGTGGCGAAGGTCGGCGGAAAATACGTAATGGTTTTCCGCGGCGACTACGGCGCGACCGAAAAGGAATATCTCGCGAGAGAAAAGTATATCTCGAAGACCGCGGTCGGAATCGCCGTCAGCGACAACGGGATCGACGGCTGGAAGGTCGCGGAAAAACCTATACTCCACTACGATTTCACACACAGATCGGCTGTCGTCAACCTCGCGGGCGGCCCTCTCCACGCCCCCGACGTTTTACGCCTCTACGATCCCCGGATCAGCGTAATCGAAGGAAAACTATACCTCTGCCTCGCGATGGACACGCGTCACGGCATACGCGGATGCGTCGCCAAGCTCTCAGACGACTTGAAAACCGTCGAAATCATCAGCACGTCGACGCCTGACAACCGCAATATGGTCCTCTTCGACGAAAAGATCGACGGATACTACTACCGTCTCGAACGCCCCTTTACGGTTTACAGCCGCGGCGGCAAGGACCGCTTTGATATCTGGATCTCGAGGTCGCCCGACCTGCGTTTCTGGGGCGACAGCGAGCTGTTGCTCGCCGTTGAGAACGTACCATTCGCAAACGACAAAATCGGTCCCGCCGCCCCACCTGTCAAGACGAAATACGGCTGGCTGACTCTCTTCCACGCGGTAGACAAAGAAAACGAAGGCCGCGGACAGAAGGGCTGGGACGCCTGGTGGAACAAACGCTACACCGCCGGGATCATGCTGCTTGACCTGAAAAATCCGTATAAAATAATCGGTATGTCCAAGGCGCCCCTGATCGCGCCTTCCCTCCCCTTTGAGACCGACGAGGGCTTCCGCACAAACGTCATCTTCCCCGGCGGAATGATCGCAGAGGACGACGGAAGCGTAAAAATCTACTACGGCGCCTCCGACACCGTCGAGTGCCTCGCAACGTCGACGGTTGAAGAACTTGTGGCTCTCTGCACGGAGAAACCGTGAGAAAACAGTAAAGAAAGCAATCGCCATTTGTCGTAAGGCAATTGGCGATTGCTTTATTATGGTTCTTAATAATATCGTGTGGTTGATGATAATCGTAAATCTTGAAATCACCTGTAGGGGAGGACCTTTACGGTCCTCCCGTCTGATTTTTGAGCGATACGCACTCAGAATCGGGCTTCAACTCAGGTAACAGCGGTAGAAGAATAAGCCGGTGATACGAATTATTGTGCTTATGAACATCCAAGCTGGCGGGGCTGTTAAAAAAGTCTCTTAAAAAACAAGGCAACACTCGATGAAAATCGGGTGTTGTT
>LXOW01238646.1_pt1 | contig 25706 bp, 26 predicted proteins | sample 1368591 | NCBI WGS metagenome assembly LXOW01 (sample SAMN04884650, study PRJNA319009) | bovine gut metagenome | isolation source: Cow rumen | host: Bos taurus | place: Italy: Legnaro (PD) | collected 2014-07-09
TCAGGCGGGCGCTGACAGCGGCTTCTCCCACAACAAGACCACCGACCACACTGAGAGCGTGACCAAGCGATTGCGGCATCCGCACGCCGCTTTCCTTTAATACCTCAAACACCAACAATAAGAGCAAACACTCCGCCACCAACGGAAACGGCACCCCGCTTCTGAGTTTTGTGACTGTGATGGCAAGAGCAGTCGGCAACATTTCCTTATGAAAGGTAACCGCCGCCACAAAAAAACCGGGAACCGTCACGCTGATAAAAAAGCCTATATAGCGTATGATCCGGTTGAGCGAAGCAATGAGAAAATTCAAATAATAATCTTCATCGGACTGAAAGTTTTCCGAAAACAAATACGGGGCGGTCATCACCACGGGGGATCCGTCCACCATCACCGCCACCCGGCCTTCCAACAGCCGTGCCGCCACCACATCGGGACGTTCGGTCGTGCCGACGGTTTTGAAAGGAGTATACCCGTGATTGCGCATTTGTTCCGCTAAGTAATTCACGTCCAGAACACCGTCCATATCGATCTGATGAAGCCTTTCGGTCACCCGGCGAAGTACGTCTCGGTTGACCAAACTGTCCAAATAGCAAATATAAACCTGCGTGTCCGTGCGGCTTCCGATCCGAAGAGTTTGCATACATAAATCCGGTGTCAGCAGTTTGCGCCGCAGCATGGCCAAATTTTGCATGGCAGTTTCTCCGAACCCTTCACGCGGGCCTTGTAAAATGCGTTCCTGTTCCGGCTCTTCAATACTTCGGGTCTCCCATCCTTTGGTATTGATGATCAGCGCGGTATAACTTCCATCCAAAAACAAAACCGTATCCCCGTATAAAACCGCTCGCAATAATTCCGTTAAGCGGCTTTCCGTTTTGACTTCGCTGGCAAACAAAATTTGATCACGCACAAATTCCGCTAACGAACCTTCCCGCCGTTCGGTTTTGACCGTCAAAAGCGGACGTACCACTGCGTCATTCAACAATTCCGAATTCACCATGCCATCCATATAAAAACAGGCGGCGTCATAGATTTGTTCCAGACGCACCTTAATTTGTTTGCTTCGGAACGCAATATCGTTGCGGAAAATCTGCTGAAACCGCACAACATTTTCCTGCAAACACTTGGAAATCTCCTGTCCTTCATAATCCGTAACATTTCCGGACATCCTCATAGCACGACCACCCATGGTTAATCTGGCGAGAGTCGAACACGCTACGGTTTGGCTCTCGCCAGATTATCCTTTCCTGTTTTTATAGAATCATGCGCCTTTTAACAAAAACTTGCAAAATATACGGTGCTGTTGTATAATAAAGGCGTTAAAAAAGGAGTTTTGCGCATGATCACCATTCAAAACGAACAAATTGCGGTTGAAATCAATCCTTTGGGCGCCGAATTGCAGCGTATCACCGTAGACGGCAAAGAACGCCTTTGGAACGGCGATCCCGCGTTTTGGACGGGACGGGCTCCGGTGTTATTTCCCTTCTGCGGCGGGTTAAAGGACGGCTGTTTTACGTACGCGGGGAAAAAATACTTTGCCGAAAAGCACGGTTTTGCACGGCTGATGCCCTTTGATGTTATAAAAACTACGCCGCTTTCCGCGACTTTTTTGCTCACAAGCAATCCGGAAACCCTGAAACAATACCCATGGGACTTTGAATTGCTGATCACCTATACATTGCGCGGTAACTGCATGGACATCGTCTATGAAGTGAAAAACAAAAGCAATCAAACCATGTATATGGCCATCGGGGCTCACGAAGCCCACGCTTGTCCGGAAGGGATCGAGGATTACGACCTGATCTTTGAAAAAAAAGAAACACTGAACGCCTATGAGTTGGAAGGCTCTCTGCTTGCCCCCCGTACGTACACCCTTTTGAAAAACAGTGATACCCTGCCTCTGTATGAAAAATACTTTTCCGTCGACGCTCTGATATTCAAAGATGTAAAATCGCGGTTTGTCACCCTGCGCAACCGCAAAACCGGCAAACAGGTTTCGGTGGATTTTCACGGTTTTGATTACCTGCTTGTTTGGACTATACCGGGTGCGGGCTATCTGTGCATTGAACCCTGGACAGGGATTCCTCCCATGGCTGATTCCACAACCGATATCACCGAAAAAGAAGGAATGACCGCCGTAGAACCCGGCAAAACCTTTACGGTCAAGCATACGCTTGCGTTTTAGTATTGTGATAACATGTTCAAAGAGCCACATAAGCAGAATCGCTTACATGGCTCTTTTTGTTTATCCGTCATAATCTTCGGTCGCGAGTTCCGCTTCCTCTTTTGACGGAAATGAAATCCCACTTTCAAGCATAGAAACATCCGCGGGCGGAAGGGAATCAAGCACAATTTCCTCATAGACCGTTTGCATCATTCCGTTGTGGTAAAGAGCCACTTTGCCTTCGTGCGCACGCAGTTCCCATTCGGGTGCCGCCTGTTTCCCGCTCCCCGCTGTCAGCGCAACCACCGCCAAAATGACCACAGCCATAACGGTCAGCGTAAAAGCAATGAGAAGAATATTTTTTCTTGATTTTGCATCCATATTCGCACCTTCTTTTTCTTTATCATGGCCAAAAGAAAAGAAAAATATACACGGGCAATCCCGCAAAGGCTCTTGCTGTGGGATTGCCCGAAATCTATTCTTACAATATGCACGGATTTTAAAAGAGTGAAAACTTTATTTCAACGTATCCGCGATTTTATAAATCAATTGTTCGGTTTTTTCCCAACCGAGACAAGGATCGGTAATGGATTTTCCAAAGGTGTTTTCTCCGATTTTTTGCGCGCCGTCCTCCAGATAACTTTCGATCATCAGTCCTTTGACCATGGAACGAATATCGCCATTGTGATTGCAACTGTAAACCACATCTTTCGCAATGCGGATCTGTTCCAGATATTTTTTTCCGGAATTGGCATGATTAGTGTCCACGATCGCGGCGGGATGACAAAGTCCGCTTTCGTCATACAAAGCACGCAGACGCAACAAATCTTCATAGTGATAATTGGAGACGCATTTGCCCGCAAAATCCAAATAACCGCGCATAATGGCGTGCGCATAAGGGTTGCCTTCGCTATTGACCTCCCATCCGCGATAAATGAAAGTGTGCGGATGCTGAGCCGCCGTAATGGCGTTCATCATAATAGATAAATCTCCTCCGGTGGGATTCTTCATGCCAACCGGAATGTCCAATCCGCTCGCCGTCAACCGATGCTGTTGGTTTTCCACCGAACGCGCCCCGACCGCAACATAAGCCAGCAAATCGGAAAGGTAACGGTGATTATCCGGATACAGCATTTCATCAGCGCAGGTAAACCCGTAGTCCCGCAATGCCGTTTGATGGAGGTCGCGGATCGCCAAAATGCCGTTGAGCATATCCGGCGTACTGCTCGGATCGGGCTGATGCAGCATTCCCTTGTATCCGTCCCCCGTGGTGCGCGGCTTATTGGTGTAAATACGCGGCACGATGAACAGTTTTTCCTTTACCTCCTCCTGCACCCGGCAAAGGCGGGAGATGTATTCCAACACCGGTTCGCGGCTGTCCGCCGAACACGGTCCGATGATCAATACGAATTTGTCGGACTCTCCGGCGAAAATTGCCTTTAACTCTTTGTCCCGCCGCTGTTTAATTTTTTCCATTTCCACGGTCAGCGGATAATGCCGCTTGATTTGCTGAGGAATGGGAAGTTTTCGCTTAAAGTTTAAATTCATGCCTGTTTCTCCCTTTTATCAAACCGTTTTCTGCGTTCGGTCGAACACCGCATTTTTTCACGAATGGCTTCGCGGTCGCCGGTTTCAATACAATGATATAAACTGTCAAATTCCTTCCGGAAGCGTTCCATTTCCGGTAGCAGCGCGTGGCGGTTGGCCAAAAACAGTTCGCTCCACATCTCATCGTTGATGTTGGCAATACGGGTCAGATCCCGGAAAGAATCGCCGGTGTATTCCTCCAAATGCGGGGTATTGTTGCAACACATCAGCGAAACCGCGATACAATGAGTCAACTGCGATAAAAACGCGATCATGCGGTCGTGCATTTCCACCGAGAGTTCCGCAATACGGGAAAAGCCTAATATTTCCCCTAAACTACGACAAAGTTCTACGGCTTCCCGGGTGTTCTTTTCCGTCGGTACCACCAAATAATTGGCACCGTGAAAGATTTCTTCCGTACTGTTTTCGATGCCGCAGACTTCCCGCCCCGCCATCGGGTGGGCGGCGATAAACTCCACATCCTCGCGTAAACAGGATTGAATCCGATCCACCACACCGCCTTTGACGCCGGTCACATCGGTCAAAACCGCGCCGCTTTTAAAAAGGGATTGATGTTCTTCGATCCACTGTGTCAGCACATGCGGGTAGAGCGCAAAAATGACCAGATCCGCTTCCCTGACCAAATTTGGATCGACCGTATCGCTTCCCTTTTCGATCATGTCATGCGCCAAGGCGTAATCGACCGTTTCCCGCCGCCGGGCGATCCCGGCGACATGGTAGCCTTGCTTTTTGAGCGCCAACGCATAACTGCCGCCGAGCAAGCCCAATCCCACAACCAAAATGTTTTGTGATGGTTCTAATTTCATCTTTTCCAATCCTTACTGTAAACTGATTTGAATCCCGAGCGACGCCAGCCGCTCAAAAAAATCCGGAAAACTTTTCGCGACGGCCTGTGCGCCGTAGATTTCTCCGCCGGTGAGGGTGCAGAGAACCGCCAAAGACATCACCACACGGTGATCGTTATGACCGTCTAACGGCTGTCGCGGCTTTTGCAGTATTCCGCTTTGCACGATGATCCGGTTTTCCTCTACCTGTGTGGAAATGCCGAATTTGGCAAGTTCTTCCGCCATGGCGGCGCCCCGATCGCTTTCTTTGATCTTCAAGCGGCGTGTGCCGGTAAAGACCGCGCCGTGATGAGCGGCCGCCACCGCCATCAACACCGGCCCTAAATCGGGACAATCGGTCAAATCAATCTGCGTTTTTCCTCGTTTTAAGGCTTCTAAATGCTCTTTACAGACCGCGTCTCCTTGCCAGGTTTTGGTGCGAAGTCCCGAAATCGCGACATTTCCTCCCAACACATTCAGCGCTTCAAAAAACGCCGCGTTGGAATAATCGCCTTCAACGGTCAGTTCGCGGTTTTTATAGGTCTGATTGCCTTTAATAAAGAAAGTATGCTCGTCAGTCTTCTTAATCCGCACGCCGAAATCGGCAAGAGCCTTGACGGTCATATCCAAATAGGAAGCACTTTCGAGTCCGTCGGTTATGGCCAGATAACTGTCTGCCCCCAATGTGGGGAGCGCGAAAAACAGCCCGCTGATAAACTGACTGGAAATATTTCCCCGCACCATATAATTTCCCGGCGTCAGACGGCCTTGTACCCCAACGCGATCTTTTTCCCGGCAAAACAAAATCCCCTGAGAAGCGCATAATTCTTCATAAACCGCGAGCGAACGCTGCATCAGGCGTTCTGTTCCTTTTAGCACGATCTTTTGTCCTGTGAGGAGACAAAGAGGGATCATAAATCGCAGGGTGCTGCCGCTTTCCCCGCAAGGAAGAAGGGGCCGGACGACCGGATGTTCTGGACAAAAACCTCCGATTTCCACCTGCGAGCCTTCGCAGTGAATATCCGCGCCCAAAGCGGCTAAGCAAGCAAGCGTCGCTTTGATGTCGTCGGAAAACTCCACGCCTTTGATAAGGCTGTGGGCGGAAAGCGCGCCCGCGATCAGAATCCGGTGCGCCATACTTTTGGAGGCAGGGGCTCTGACTCGGCCGGCCGCCCTGCCCGGTTGAATGGTTGCAATCATGATACAAAGTCCTTTAAAAACGTCATGGCTTCGGTATATCCGGCGAGTCCCTGCCCGCAAATGGTTTTGACGCACGCCGCACGGATATAACTGATTTGCCGAAAATCTTCTCGTTTGGAAACGTCGGAAATATGAACCTCGACCGTGGGGATCCCGACGGCTTTGAGCGCGTCAAGCAAGGCAATGCTGGTATGTGTGTAAGCGCCGGGATTGATGACGATCCCGTCAAAACGTCCGTATGCCTGTTGGATCTGATCGACCAAATCCCCTTCATGATTGGATTGATACAACACCACTTCCATCCCGTTTTGCGCGGCATGGGTACGCACGCGTTCGCAAAGCGCTTCATAGGTTTCGTTGCCGTAAATGCCGGGTTCGCGAATCCCCAGCATATTCAGATTAGGACCGTTTAAAACCAGAATTTTCAAGTGTTAATACCTCCTGCAAATTGGTTTGCAAATCGTGAGAAGCGTCTGCCACAAGATCCGCCTCCGCCCGATACAAGTGTTCCCGTTCCCGAAAACGCTGAGCCAGCGCTTCCCGGTTGGAAGAAAGCGGACGATCGGACGTGACCGCCAGTTGATCGAGCGGTCGGTCAAGGAATAAAACCTTTCCGTTTTCCTTTAACAGCGCCATGTTTTCGTGCTGTAACACCGCGCCGCCGCCGGTCGCTACCACAGCGGACTGTTCCGCCGCGACTCGACGGATCACTTGTTGTTCAATTTTTCGAAAACCCGGTTCGCCGTACCGTTCAAACAAGACAGGGATAGGAACTCCGGTTTCATTGACGATTTCCTCGTCGGTATCGAAAAACCGTCTTCCGGTTTTTTCGGCGACCGCTCTGCCGATGGTGGTCTTTCCGCACCCCGGCATACCGATCAAAACAAGGTTTTGTTTTTCGCGCAACAGTTCGGCATAAACACGATCGATCTCACTTTTCGGAAAGGTTCTTCCCGTGAATTTTTCAACCGCGAAAACCGCCTGCGCTACCAGCATATACAAACCGCCTATCGCCGGCACGCCGCCCTCACGAGCGCGCACGACCAGTGCCGAGGAAAGCGGATTGTAAACCGCGTCCGCCACTCCGCAAAGCGCGGGAAACGCCAGCGGATCGACCGGCATTTTCCCGATCTTCGGGAACATGCCGCACGGTGTGGTATTGATCAAAAATTGCGCGTCGGTATGATCCCGAAGTGCTTGTTCGTAGGTACAATCCGCCGTGCCTTCACTGCGAGAAAGGCGCAAAACTTCCGCCGCGCCCATGCTTTTCGCCACCGCCAGTGCGGTTTTGGAAGTGCCGCCGCTTCCCAAAATCAAGACCTTTTTCCCTTGCAAATCCATGCCGTTTTTTAAAAGCAGTTCCCGCAGTCCCGAAAAATCCGTGTTGAAACCAATCAAGCGGCCGCCCCGATTGACAATGGTGTTGACCGCCCCGATCGCACGGGCGGCTTCGTCGATCTCCTGCAAATAAGGAATGACCGCCTGCTTATAGGGAATGGTCACATTGATGGCTTTAAAATCCCCTTTTCGCAAAAAAACGTCCAACTCCCCGCGCGGGATCTCTTTTAATTCATAGTGATAATCGCATAGTTTTTGATGAATGATTTTGGAAAAACTGTGCCCCAGTTTTTCTCCAATACAGCCGTATTCCATCATGACACCGGCCAATCCGTTCCATAGCGACCCGCCAGCAAATCATAAAGCACCAACGCGGTCATGCTGTCAACAACCACGCGGGCACGGTGAACGATACAAGGGTCATGACGACCCGCGGCCTGCAATTCTGTATTCTCCGCCTTTAAAAAATCAACGGTTTTCTGTTCTTTAAAAATTGTCGGCGTCGGTTTTACCGCACAGCGGAACATCACCGGCATACCGTTGGTGATCCCGCCGTTGATCCCGCCGTTATGATTGGTCACGGTCACGGTTTTTCCGTCTATGACACGGAAAGGATCGTTTGCCTGACTGCCGCGCATGCCGGAAATGGCAAAACCGTCGCCGAATTCCACCCCTTTGATCGCGGGGATCGAGAAGAGCGCGTGAGAAAGCAGACCCTCCACGGTATCGAACCACGGCTCGCCAAGACCGGCAGGCAACCCGGTCACGGTGGTTTCCAGCACACCGCCGACGCTGTCACCCTCTTTTTTTGCCGCGGTGATCGCGGAAATCATCTGCATAGAGGCTTTGGCGTCCAACACGGGAAACGGTTTTTTCGCAAGCAGAGCAATTTCCTCCTGTAACGCCCCGAAAGACCGATCGCACACATCCGCCAATTTCGCAATATGGGTACCGATGACGATCCCCTTGTTTTTTAGCGCCGAAATCGCAATCGCGCCCGCCGCTACCAATGCCGCGGTGATCCGACCGCTGAAATGGCCGCCGCCGCGATAATCTTCAAAGCCGTGATATTTCATATAAGCGGTGTAATCGGCGTGTCCGGGGCGTGCTTTTCCATAAGTCTTACTGTAATCTTTCGATTGCGTATTTTCGTTCGGAATTACGATACAAAGCGGTGTACCGGTGGTTTTTCCTTCAAAAACGCCGCTTTCGATCACAAAATTGTCCGGTTCGCTGCGCGCGGTGGAAATCTCCCCGACCGGGCGGCGCAAAGACAGTTGAAAACGGATTTGTTCCTCGTCTACCGTCAGTCCCGGCGCCAATCCGTCCAGCACCGCGCCGACCGCCGCGCCGTGGCTTTCCCCGAACAGGGTGATCGTCAAATGGTTTCCAAATGTATTTTTCATGTTATCGCCTGCCTGATCTGTTTTTCAAATTCCGCAAAGGGCATGGTGCGCATTTCGAACTTCCCGACTTCCGGTACATAGACCACGGTGATTTGTTCTCCCGACATTTTTTTATCGTGCCGCATGGCGGAAAGAAGAACTTCCGGGTCAAGAGGCGTTTTGGTGGGTAACCCCAACTTTTTCAACACCGCTTCCAACCGTCGGCGCACCTCGGGCGCGCACATCGGGAGCATCCCCAGCGCAACACATTCCCCGTGATAAAGATTTTGCAGTTCATTCATGCTTTCAATGGCATGCGCAAGAGTATGCCCGAAATTCAACACTTTTCGAAGCCCTGCTTCTTTTTCGTCCTGCTCGACCACATCGCGCTTTAATTCCAAAGAACGAACAATCACGCGTTCCATATCCCATGTTTCCGATTCAAACAAAGAAAACAGCCCCGCGTCGAACGTGAGCGCCATTTTGACCGATTCCGCCAATCCGTTGGCGATTTGCCTGGCGGGAAGAGTTTGCAGAGTATCCGGATCAATGAGGACCCCCTTTGGCGGATAAAAAGCACCTACCAGATTCTTATAACCGCCAAAATCCACCGCCACCTTGCCCCCGATGGAAGAATCCACCTGCGAGAGGACCGTAGTGGGGATATTGTAAAAATCAATGCCGCGCATGTAAGTTGCCGCCGCAAAGCCGGTCATATCTCCGACCACGCCGCCGCCGACCGCGACCATGCAGTCACTTCGGGTCAATCCATATTCCACCGCTTTTTCTAAAAGAAAACGATAAGTATCTAACGATTTGGAAGATTCCCCCTGCGGCACCGTCACCACAAACGGCTTTCCGGAGGCTTCCGCCACTGTCTGCGCGTAGTGCGCCGGAACACCGCTGTCGGTCACGACCAATACCCGACGGTCAAGCCGAAACTGTTCGCCTACCCGGCTTAACGCGCCGCGCTCGACGAGAATAGGATATTGACCCAACGAAGTTTTCACCGTTAAAAGCATGGCTTTCTCCTTACAAAAAGATTTCTTTTTCAAAACGTCCCGCCACTCTCACATTGCTGCAGGTGTTTTTTAGTTCCGTGAGCATGGCTTTGCCGTTTTCAGAAGCAAGATTGCCTTCGCCTTCTACATAGAAATAGTAACTCCAAATCAAGTCCTTGGTCGGACGGCTTTTTAAGGCGCGCATGTTAAATCCGTATTTCCCGATGGTGGAAATCGCCCGGCTCAAAGCGCCCGCCTCATTCGGAACCGTGAAAAGCAGAATAAAGCGGTTATCGCTGTCAGAGGGTGATTTTTCCACTCTCGAAAACACTGCAAAACGGGTCGTGTTGCCGTTGCTTTCGTTGATATGCGCCTCTACTTTTTGCAGACCGAACGCTTTTGCCGCTTCGTCACTTCCGATGGCCGCCAAGTTATGCCGCCCTTCTTCCGCGACCTTTTTTGCGGCTACCGCGGTATTCACGGCTTCTTCGGTTTGAAACCCGTGTTTGCGGATATACGCCGCACACTGACCAAGCGCCTGGGGATGACTGATGACCGTCTTGATTTCGTCAATAGACGTTCCCTTCACAGCCAACAGATTTTGCACCACGGCCAGTTCATACACTCCGTTGATAAAAAGCGAACCGAAAAAGGTCAGATCCATTACCTGTCCGACGTCGCCGTTGTAACTGTTTTCGATCGGTAAAATCACACAGTCGCACTCGCCGCCGACCACCGCTTCATAAGCGGATTTGAAATCAGGGTACGCCTCGGTGATCGCATCGGGGAATACCCGCAAGGCGGCAATGTTGCCGAAAGCGCCTCTGACCCCACTGTACGCCACCCTCATTCCTTCCAGTAAACGGTGTTGATACGCTTTGGAAAGTTCCATATTGTTTTGCAGGAAACTCACAAAGTAGGATTTTAACTGTTCGTCTTCCACCAAACGCGCGTTGCGTTTTAAGACCTGCGCTTCCCGTTCGGGATCCAAGACGCGAAGACCGTGTTCCTGTTTATAAGCCGCCACCGCTTTGACCGCCTGCATCCGTTTGACAAACAACGCCGCCATTTCGCGGTCGATTTCGTTGATGGTATTTCTTGCCTGTTCCAATGTTGTCATGTTGTTTCTCCGTTTCGTCGATACTCCTCTAAAAGCGCCCGAAAAGCGGGTAAAGAACGTTCGATTTGCCTAGTCGGAACGCAGTAACAAATCCGCACATATCCTTTACCGCCGAAATCATCGCCCGGCACCAAAAGCAATTCGTACTGTTTGGCTCTTTCGCAAAACGCCATCGCGTCCGGCTCCGGCGAACGAACAAACAAATAGAACGCACCGTCCGGACGTACCACCGTATACCCGTAAGAAGTCAGCGCCCGATAAAACAGATCACGGTTATGCCGATAAACCGTCAAATCCGGCAATACCTGTGCACATTCCCCGACCGTATACTGCAAAAGACTGGGCGCACATACAAATCCCAGTGCCCTTCCCGCGCCGCAGACCGCCGCGTAAACCGAGCCGCTGTCTTTGACCGAAGGCGATACCAAGATATAGCCGATTCGTTCTCCCGGGAGAGAAAAGGATTTGCTGTAAGAATAACAAACCAATGTGTTTTCATAAAACGCGGGAATATATGGTACCTCTACTCCGTAAGCGAGTTCGCGGTAAGGCTCATCGGCAATGATAAAAATCTGCGTACCGTACTCTGCTTGTTTTCGCCGCAAGAGCGCCGCCATTTCCCGTAAACTCTCCGCCGTGAACACGACGCCGGTCGGATTGTTGGGAGAATTCACGATCACCGCTTTGGTGTGCGGCGTGATCGCCCGTTCCAACGCTTCCGGATCGGGTTGGAAATCCTCCTCCCGACAAGAAGCCACCGCGACTTTGGCGCCCGCTTTTTCCGCAAACACCCGGTATTCCGGGAAAAACGGCGCTAACAGCACTACTTCGTCCCCTTCGCATAAAAGTGCGTGAAGAGAGATCGTCAACGAAGCCGCCGCCCCGCAGGTCATATAAATCAAATCCGGCGAAACGGCCGCGCCAAAACGTTTTTCAAGAGTGCGGGCGATGGCTTCCCGGACGCGAGCGTCCCCCTGCGCCGATGTGTATCCGTGCAGGGCGACCGGGTCTTTCTCCGAAAGCAGACGGCGCATGGTTTGTGTCACCGCCTCCGGAGCGGGAATACTGGGATTGCCAATACTGAAATCAAAAACGTTTTCCGCACCGATTTCGGCTTTCCGAACCTTGGAATATTCAAAAATTTCCCGAATCACAGAGCGTTTTTTCCCTAATTGCTCCATTTCTTGCGAAATCATGCCGTTCCTCCTCAATAAGAAAACCCGCAACACGCGCCGTGGCAAAACACGAGCGATTGCGGGCTGTCTGTACGAATGGTGGGCTTGGTTTCAAGCCGCGAGGGCGCACAGGCAGTCCGTTCTTCCGTAGTCATAAAATCGACCGATACAACCTGCGAACATTCCTGCCACCCTTTCTTTATGAAGATAGCAATATTTTACCGCATTTTTCCGCTTTTGTCAACCAAAAAATCGAAGAAAGCGCAAAACACCTTAACGTCCGGCGAAATCGCAATGCCAAACATTCTTCCGTTCATAGCGGGGTTTCACCACACGAAGTTTTCTCCTGCGAAGATGTGCGACCAGATTTCGTTCAAACGCAATTAGACGATCTTCATGAAAGATCCCCCAAATGACGAAAAGAACCATCGCCGCTTCAAAAATTGTTCTCATAACCATACCCAATGTCATTTTGCATTCCTCCCGAACAAATGTTCGTTACTCATATGATAGCCTATTTTCCTGCATTTGTCAAGTATTTTTTAAGCCTGTTTTTTATTTTACACACAAACTGTCCCATTAAGCGGACTTTTACGCCGAAAATCAAAAAAATTTCGGCACTTAAATGAAAAATTAAACGCAAATATTTTGGGTGAAAAATGCGAAAACAGTTGCATTTACTTTTGCAAAAAGATATGGTTAAATAAAGTTGGTTACTGTCTGGGGAAGGAGAAAAAATGTTAAGTAACCGACTTGATTTAACAGATAGAATAGCGATTGAATATGGGCTTAGCTCCGGAAAATCTTTTAAGCAGATAGCAGATAAACTTCATAAGAGTCTGTCAACTGTTTCAAGGGAAGTCAAGGCTAACAGAGAGTTTGTTCACGGAGCCTTTTTCCTCGGTAACGATTGCCGGTATGCGCGTACTTGCAGGAAAAAGAATATTTGCGGAGATAAGTACTGCAGTACTTACTGTGTTCGTTGCAGTAGCTTTGATTGCCGTGACGGGTGCGTTAGTTACAAACCGTATAAGTGCGAAAAAGTAAATTATCCGCCTTATGTGTGTAACCACTGTCCGTTTCGCAGAGATTGCTTTAAGAACAGATATATGTATTCGGCAAAATTGGCACAGGCAAAATCTGATGAACGCCGTTCCGATTCGAGAAAAGGTATCCGTGCTGATGAGCATGAAATACAGATACTAAATTCTATTATTGAAAAGGGAATTAAAAAGGGACAACCTCTTGCTCACATATATGAACAACATAAGCACGAACTTTCTGTTTCTCTCAGAAGTATTTACAACTATATTGATAATGGTCTTTTGTCTGTAAAGAATATTGATTTACGCAGGAAGGTTGCATACAAAAAGCGTAAAAAGCAAAAAGAAACAACAGAAAAACAACCGCAGCAATACCGTATCGGCAGAAGGTATGACGACTTTAAAAAGTTTATGTTGGATAATCCCGAATGCCCTGTTGTTCAAATGGATACGGTTAAAGGCAAAAAGGAAAAGGGATCTGTTATTCTTACAATGCTGATGCTCAAATATGAGGTTATGTTGCTCTTTCTTTTGCCGGAGAACACAGCGTCGGCAGTAATTGATGTATTTGATTTCCTCACAGATATTCTTGGCATAGAAACCTTTGAGCGATTATTTCCGGTAATACTTACGGATAACGGTTCTGAATTCAAGCGAGTAGATGAATTAGAGTTCACCTGTACAGGTGAGCAACGCTGTATGATGTTCTATTGTGACCCAATGGCGTCATGGCAAAAGGGCGAACTTGAAAAGAACCATGAATACATCCGTTATGTTATTCCAAAAGGCACAAGCCTTGATTCCTATACGCAGGAAGATATGTGCTTGTTAATGAACCACATCAACAGTGTTAAAAGACCGAGCCTTCACGGGCGTTGCCCGTATGATACGGTGCCGGAAGGTGATGACGATATGCAGTGGCTTATGGAACTATTAAAAATGGACACCATCCCTGCAGATGATGTCCACCTGAAACCCACCCTAATTAAAAGATAACTCTTAGTTTTGAAACAGACAGTAACGCGACATAATCCCAATTTTAACCGGTTGCGTTCACTTTTTCAAAAACACACCACGACCGGTCTTTTCGTTATGCCCGTTTTTATCCGTTTGAAATGGATTTCACCTGCATTATACCATATTTATCTCATCTGAAAAGATGTTTTTTGACATTTTTCTATTATTTCGTGTTTTTATTTGCGTTTAATTTTTCATTTAAGTACGAAAACGCATTTATGAAATTGTATTTTCTGGAGTCGACAGAGCAGCTTGAAAGCACCCTTGAAGGTTATGGAGACAGTATCAGTAATCAGAGAAAGGATGAAATAATAGGTCTTATTAAGGATATAAAACCGTACATATCATTGCCGGATGAAATAGTTCTTAAAAACCCCAATGTTTCTGTTTTTAGGCAACAAGCGCTTTACGATTATTTTAATAGTCATATTGATACTATCGAGGGATTCATTCCGCAACACCCATTACGTCCATTTAATACGATTAAGGGTTCGTTTATTGAACTTTTTAAAACCTATAATCATAAACTTGCGAACGTAGCAAATAACACTCATCTGTTTTATTATTGGTTTGCTTTAAATTGGATGAAAGGAACAGCCTATAAGGATTTATTAAAGAACCAGATTGAGCACAATGGTAAAAAACGCAAACGCGGACAACCAAATGTTAACACAGAAGCACGCAATTTGTTCGATGCTATTGAAACAAAGTTGAGATTTGAATATGTTAAGTTCAGCAAATGTTATAACGATATTTTGTCTTATACTCTTAAAGAAAATGGCAAAGAAGAATTGATCGAGTCAATTCCGCCACTGCATTTGTATTTGGAATTAGGAGCATCCTCTCAAACAATGATTAATCTTATTGGTATTGGATTATCCAGAACCGCAGCAGGGTTGTTGTCCAACTTGATAACAAACGCATCAATGTCAAGGGATGAGGTGCTTGACTGGTTAAAAAGAGTGAATCTTAATACGTTGGATTTACCAAATAGTGTAAAAGAAGAGATCAAGCAGGTTGTTTAACATATTGATGAATAATTGTACTGTGTAGTTGTATTAATCATATGGTTTGAATCGCCATTTCCCCTTTTCATTTATCCAGTTTCTTTAACTGAGTGACACCAGGTCCGACATTTTTTCAATCATAAAGCTGTGCGACGTTTGGGAAACCATATTTCGTGAGTTTTTTGACTCAGAGCTGTTTCAAGTACTGGTGCAAGAAAAAAGCGAACAAGAGGTTATTATGAAAACAAAAGCGTTTTTGGTTGCTGTTAGCGATTATACTCTTTCCGGTCTGTGTGACATAAATTGCAAGAACGATCTTACCGCATTAAGGCAGGCGCTAATTAAGGGGCTTGCTGTTGACCCAAGTGACATTATTACCCAGGGAGATAATGGCGTAGTTCTTAGTTCAAACCTAATTGATCTGCTAAAAATAATCAAAACTTGCGATGAACATGATACGATAATCTTCTATTATTCTGGTCACGGTAGTAATGGGAAAATACACTTTAGTGATCGTGGATTAGATCTTAAAGTGCTTATTGATTTTTTTAAATCGTTACCACAAAAAAAGATACTAATATTTGACAGCTGTTATTCTGGGCAAGCAGAAATCAATCACGAATCAAGTTTAGACAAAGAGATTGAGTTATTTGATAATAATTGCGCTGTGCTTGCATCATGCCGATTAAATGAAGAATCTGGTTTTAATTTGGAAAAAGGCATTAGTTTATACACGAGTTTTTTATGTGATGCCATTACATATTCACCTTTGATTCGGAAAGGCAAAAAAAGACTTGATGACATAGCATCTTTTGTTTCGTTTTTGTCAACAAAATGGGAAGAAAAGAATGGCTTAGAACAACATCCCGTATATAGATCATCTTTAGTGGGTTCAATTGAATTCCAAGTAAAAGAGTATATTCCCTACGTGGCCAAAGACTTCTATTATGAGTGTGAAGATTTTATTATTTGCGAGGTTAAACCACTGCACCTTGTCGACAAAAAACGTTACGCCGTAAAATGTATATTGAGAGGAGAAAAAACAGCAGGCGATATTTCGAGAATTACTCAATTGGTTGTTGATATAGTAAAACCCCTAAATATTTTTGCAAATGAAATTTCAGAAAAAAGATATATGTATGATTATAGCGAAGCAAAAATTATTTGGTGTTATTGGGGATATGATGAAGAGGATATTTGTTATTGCACATGGGCTTTTAGATCAACATGGGTCAATGATGACCAAGATAAAACCTATTGGTACAAGGAAAATGATAAATCCAAAGTTATGAACAATGTACTGGTAATTACGGAATCCCACTATGATTTTGTTCGATCTATGCGATATTCTAATATAGATGAACAGGAGTTCATTTCTGAAACAAATCAATATATGGAAGATCTTATAAATTGTGCAAGAAAGTATATACAGATATATAGAGAGGGAGAAAATGGAACAATTAGTGAGAACGATAGGAGGATCTTGTTAGAGCCATTATCACATAAAATTGCTCATACATATTATAAATTAGGGAATCTTCCAGCATTCTTTATATCGTTGCAAAAGTGGTTTGATGAGAGGTTTTCTATTGCTTCTTATATATCGGACATGGCATTGTTTTATCAAGGAAACAACTATAATAAATGGAGCAATAAAGATCGTGACTATTTAATTAATAAAGCTATCTCTAATTATCAAATTGCCTATGACGCATTACAGTCATCTTTAATGAGATGAGCAATCATCGAGAATTCATTTATAATATAGTTACCGCTGTATTGAAGTATTTTGCTTTGATATGGCGGCTTCTTTTTTTCGGCAGATTTATGGAAAACTCTAAAATCTGCCGAAGTTTTTTCTTGCTATTCGAACCTATGGAGTGTCAAAAACTCATGGATTTCGAGTCTGGTGCTCAATTTGGAAGATAACGGAAGTTAGTATACTTTCTACGGAACCTGGTGGAACTTTTTCGTTTGTGCAAATTCGTCCGTTGAAAGCGCCGAGAACCCGAAAATGTACTGTTTACAAGGGTTTTTGGCGTTTTTTGATTTGGCAGAGATTTTTGCAGAATGAGGAGAAAATGGAGAGAAAAACAAATAAACGATAACTAAGAGTCCTTTCCGGCTTTCGCATGGAGAGGACTTTTCTTTTTCCACAAAAACTTCGTACAAAAACACAAATCCGTTACTACTTGATACGTGAAGGGGTTTCAAAATAATAGACCAAAATGTTTTTTCTGTACGAGTAAGTATAGTGGAGGACAAAATGTTTCGCCAGTTTGAAGAGATTTCCTACCAATAGGATAGTGAGAGGTAAAATTTTTTGGCTCAAATTCGATTTTTCGTTACTACTTGATAAGTGAGAAAACTTTTTTCAAAAAACGTAGACCAAATTTGGAAAAATCGTGCCAATAGAATATTAGAGAGATAAATTTCAAAACTCCACTTACTATTTCCGAAAAAGAGTGAGATACAGAGCGAGAGGGTTTAAGTGTAAATAATTTGCGAACATTTTGCTCGATAAGCTCAAAAGCACCCCCCCAAAACCTCTAATAACTGTATATAGGTGAGGGCACATAAAACGCCCTCCGTGATCCTTGACAACTGAATAGCCGTATTGAACCCTGCGCCGACCTTCCGGGAAGACGAAACATATTAGGGCGCCCTTTTACATTCGGAGCAATCCGTAAATTTATGAAAGGAGGAATCTTGAATGAAAAAGATTCCGAAAAACGAGTCGAAGAGGCTCAACAAAAACATCGTCTTCCACATCCCGGAGACAACGGCAGAAGAGCGGCTATTGGAGCGATCCCGCCTCCATCGGGCGCTTGCAAAAGGCGTGAGGCACATCGGATCGGTCCCGTCCTATCGGGAGGGCAACAAGCTCACCATCTCGATTGATGCACTGATTGAGTGCATCGAGCGGGACAACAAGGAGGACAGCAGATGAACGGACTGTTTGCAACGTGCGGGAGAACAAGAAACTACGCCTGCGGCGGCGACCCTGCGACCTCCCGCGTCCACGGTTTAGCAAGCACTGGATTTGTATATACAAATCCGCTTGTTGGGGTGGTGCCCCAAGCCCCCGGAGGTGACGACAATGACTGATGCAAGCAGAACAAAAGCGCTGCTGTTGCGACTGACCGAAGAGGAAGTCGCACAGCTCAAAGAGCAGTCGACACGCACCGGCAGAACGCAGAGCGATATCATCCGCTCCGCGTGGAAGAAGCTGAAAATCATTGAACTGCCGCCTGCCGACTTTGCGGAAACGGTTATTCAGCTCCGCCGCATCGGCAACAACCTTAATCAGCTTACCCGAGCGGCGAACGCCGGCAAGATTGATATTCCGGAAATCAAAAGCGTCCTCAGCGAGATTGTTGCCGTCGACAAAAAGCTCAGCAAAATCCTGTCGGGAGGTGGTCTTAAATGGCTGTAACGAAAATCTGGCCGGTACGTGACCGCTTTGACAAGGTGCTCGACTACGCCGCAAACGCAAAGAAGACCGACGCGGATATTGAAAAATATCACGCGCTCGACGGCGTGATCGATTATGCGGCGGACGGCGACAAGACCGAGAAATGCTTTTATGTCAGCGGAGTAAACTGTCTGCCCGAAAACGCTAAGGAAACCTTTGCCGCCACACAAAAGCGCTGGGGTAAAACAACAGGCAAGGTGGCCTTTCACATGTACCAGTCGTTTGCAGAGGGCGAGGTTGATGCGGATACCGCGCACAAGATCGGCGTGAAACTGGCGGAGGAAGTATTCGGCGACCGTTTCGAGGCGCTCGTCGGCACCCACCTGAACACACGGCATTTTCATAATCATATTATTATAAACGCCGTGTCGTGGAAAGACGGTCTTCGCTACAACGACTGCCCGGCGACTTATCGCAAGATACGGGAGGTCTCTGACCGCTTGTGCCGGGAATACGGACTGTCGGTGATCGAACATCCGCAGGGCAAAGCCAAGCCATACGGCGAGTGGAAAGCGGAGCAGGACGGACATTGGACGGTGCGCGGAGCGATCCGTGCGGCAATTGATACCGCAGTGCGCGGCTCCCAAACTAAGGCGCAGTTCATCGATGCCATGGAGCAGATGGGATTTGTGATCGACCAAAGCGGCAAGTATCCGAAAATCAAACAGGTCGGAGCCGAACGCTTCGTTCGGTTTAAGTCCCTGGGCGACGGATACGACGTGCCGGATATTTTGGATCGCATCGCCGAAAACGAACGGCAAATGTTCCCGCGCATTCCCGAGCAGGAAGACCCGTTGCAAGTTTTTGACGGTGAAGAAGAACCGGTCGCGCTGATGACTTTCGTTCCTATGTTCCGCTGTTACAACCGGGCGTTAAATCTTGCGACAGAGCGACCGCGAACCAACCGGCGCGTCTATTTTCTCGTACGGCAGGATACAAGCGCCATGCGGTTGTATGTGGACTCGGCGCGGCTTGTTTACGGGCATGGGCTTCACACAAAAGAAGATGTTCTCGCCTACAAGCAACACGCCATGGATGAGATTGATCGTTTTATGAAAGAGCGGCAGGAAGCGCGAAACGCCATAAAGCGCGCACAGCGTAGCGGCGATACGACCCTTTACTCCCGCGCCAAATACAACGTCGGGGTGCTGACGAGGCGGCTCGCCAAACTGCGCCGTGAGGTCACGACCTGCGACGAGGTGATCGAGCGCAGCGAACATGTCAGAGAGAATCTTACGCGCATTGAAAAGAATGATTTCCGTGGGGAGTTTATCACCCGCAGGATTAAGAACAAGGAAAAGGAGAAATAAAAATGGCAAAGCAGAAACTTGAAATGAAGTTACCGAGTGCGGATGATTTGTTCTCGACGGAGGAACAGCGGCAAGAAGCAAAACTCACGAAGCTGTATGATATTCCACTTGCGGAGATCGATGATTTCCCGGAGCATCCATATCGGGTGCTGGACGATGAAGATATGGAGGGGCTTATGGAGAGTATCAGAGAGCGTGGCGTGATCACGCCGGCGCTGGTCAGAAAGAAGGACAACGGCAGATATGAAATGATTTCGGGACATCGCCGTAAACACGCCTGCGAGCGGCTGGGACTCGATACACTTCGCTGTGAGGTTGTGGACGTCAGCCGCGACGAAGCGATTATCCTGATGGTGGACAGCAACAGCCAGCGTTCAGAGATCGCACCCTGCGACAAAGGTCGGGCGTATAGAATGAAACTTGAGGCGTTGAATCGGCAGGGACAGCGCACTGATTTAACTTCTGCCCCAGTGGGGCAGAAGTTGACACGAGAAGAACTTGCCGAACAAACCGGTGACAGTCATTCCCAAATCCAGCGGTATATTCGTCTCACTCAGCTCGTCTCTGAGCTTCAGGATTTCGTGGACGAGGGCAGGATTAAAATGCGCCCCGCTGTGGAGCTTTCCTATCTCGACGAGGAGGCTCAGCGGGACGTTGTGGATCTCATCGACGAGACCGAAGCGTTCCCGTCCCACGACCAGGCGATCCGGATGCGCAAAGCGTTCGAGGAGGGCAAGCTTGACTACGACGGCGTGGACAAGATCATGAAGGAGGAAAAGCCGAATCAGAAGCCGACCTACAAGCTGAAATACGAGGATATCAAGGCGTATTTCAAGCCCGGCGCTTTGCCGGACAAGGTGCTCGCGGATATCCTCAAAGGGCTGGAGCTGCTCAAAAAGCAGCGCGCACGCGAGAACCGGGAGGCACGCTGATGGATAAAAAGAAAACAGACGGCGAGCGCCGCTCGGTGCGGGAGCTGCTGGGGCTTAAGGGCGGACACCGCGAGTATAAAATAAACGGCGTCACCTATGTTGTATCGGGGCAGTATTCCGAAGAAAAGAGAGACGGCACGGACAAGACCTTTGCCGACCGTATCGAAGACTTTATAGGCAGTGAATTCGCAGAATTGACAGACATCGACGAAGAACCTAATATTAATAAGAAAAATGCGCACAGGGCTGCCGGAAAGGAGCGTTAATGCAGCCCAAAAACAACCCCGTCGGCATCACCGCTCTCTATTGCCGACTGTCCCGCGACGACGGGACGGATAAGGAGAGCAACTCCATCGAAAACCAGAAAAAGCTTCTCACCGCCTACGCCAAAGAGCACGGCTTCGAGAACGTCCGCATCTACGTGGACGACGGCTACACCGGCACCAACTTCAACCGCCCGGATTTCAAGCGGCTGATACAGGATATCGAGGACGGCTTCGTTTCGACGCTGATCGTCAAGGATATGTCCCGTCTCGGGCGCGAATATCTGCAGGTCGGCTACTACACCGAGCAGTTTTTCCCCGAGCACGACGTGCGGTTTATCGCCGTCAACGACAACGTGGACAGTATCAACGAAAACGACGATTTCGTGCCGATCCGCAACGTCTTCAATGAACTGTACGCCAAGGATATCAGCCGCAAATGCCGCTCGGCGCACAAAACGCGCGGCAAGTCGGGCGTTCCGCTCGGTCAGCCGCCCTACGGGTATATGAAAGATCCGGAGAACAAGAAACGCTGGATCATCGACCCGGAGGCGGCGCCGGTGGTGCGGGAGATCTTTAAGCTCTATCTTGAGGGCAACGGCATCGACACCATCGCCCGCATCATGCAGGAGGAGGGGCATCTCAACTGCACCGCCTACTGGCACGAAAAAGGCGTGGGCAGAGGCGGCAAGAAGACCCAGCCCAACCCCTGCAAGTGGAAGTGCTCCACCGTTTCCGGCATCCTCTCGCGGCAGGAATACTGCGGCGACGTCATCAATTTCAAGACCTACTCCAAGTCCTTCAAAAACAAGAAGCGTCTTGAAACGCCGAAAGAACAGCAGATGGTATTCAAGGACGTGCACGAGCCGATCGTCGACCGCTCCACCTTTGAGAAGGTGCAAAAGCTGATCGGCAAGACCAAGCGCCGCCCGCCCAAAGAGGAAAACGGTCCGAAAAGCATCTTCTGCGATCTCGTCTACTGCGCGGACTGCGGGAAAAAGCTGTGGTATCACACCAGCACCACCAATAAGGATATCCACTTTTTCTCCTGTTCAAACTACGAAAAGGACTATCGCGGCACCTGCAAGACCCGCCACTATATCCGCGCCGACGCGCTCTACACCATCGTGACGATGGAGCTGCGGCGGCTCGCGGACTATCTGCGGGACGACGAGGACCGTTTCGCCGAGATCCTGGCGCGAAAGAGCGATAAGGAGTATCAGACCTCTCACAAACAGACGACCGGGGAGCTTACCAAGGCGACCAAGCGGCTGGAGCTGATCCCGAAGCTTTTGAAGCAGCTCTACGAGAACAACCTGAGCGAAAAGGTCTCGGACGAGGATTTTATGATCCTCTCCCGCGAGTACAACGAGGAGCGGGCGCGGCTGAAGGAGCGGATCATCGTTTTGCAGGAGAAGCTGAAGGACCTTGACGACCGCCGCTATGAGCGGGACAAGTTCGTCCGCGCGATCCGCCGGTTTATGGAAATGAAGATGCTGACGAAGAATCTTCTGACCGAGCTGATCGACCGGATCGAGGTCCACGAGACCGAGGGCGTGGGCAAGAACCGCACCCAGCGCGTGGTGATCTACTACCGCTTCGTCGGGTATCTCGAGATCCCGGACGAACAGACCCGCTTTTCGGAGGACACGAGGCAGGGCGTTTCGGTGGAGTATATCTCCTGCGCGCCGATCAAGGTACACTACGGCGACGACGGAGAAGAAACCGAGGAAGGAGGATAAAAAAAAGGAGCAGGAAAACCTGCTCCGGTACATAAGAGATCATTATTTGTGATGCCGGCTGTAGCATTCGTTGATCGTTTCAGCGTATAGGGATCGCGAATGCTTATCGGGATTATCGTTGTTGTTTTTCTTATCAAGATAGACTTTGAGAACTTCGTTCCAATGACCGTTTTTCTTTAAGAAATCAGCACGCTTTTCAAGATCTTTGTACGGTTGTGTTTGAAATTCCCAAGTGTAATTTCCTGTTTCTTTATTGAAACGGATGTACTGCTGACCGTCTTTGCCTTCGTACACGATTGCAAAATCACAGCTATGAGAAATACGGAAATGCCAATAGTCGATCGTTTTGATCGTGATGACACGGGTCGAGTCTTCGCACTTATCATAGCCGTATTGTCTGGAGACACGGGTTAGAGCATTGCGAAGTATCGTTCTGATCTCATCGGGAGAATAATCTTCGTCATCATCATTCACTTCAAGGTTGACGTCGAAATCAAAACCGATATTCGTCGTCGGATCGAAAGTGATCATGTTGCGACTCGAACTGCCGATGAAAGTGAATTGAAAAGTGAAATCATCCCGGACTTCATCCTGAACCTTTTTGATGATCTCGATCAGTTCCGTTTTGTAGGGTGCGGCTTGCTTTTTTGATACGTAATCATAGTGATACATATTAAAACCTCCGAAAAAAGTATTTTCCCAAGCCGCCCATTCAGTTCTGCGGAACTAAATCATTGTATTGTACTCATCGCGAGTACCTTTGTCAAGCCCTTTTTACAAAAAAATACGAGTGGTCATAACTCGAATCCGTTATGACCACTCTAAATGGTTGCGGAGGCTGGACTTGAACCAACGACCTTCGGGTTATGAGCCCGACGAGCTACCAACTGCTCCACTCCGCGATATCATTTTTTCAGTACACAATTATTATATACCAATCGAGGGGATTTTGCAACCTTTTTTTGCAAAAATTTTAAAAAACTTTCCGCCGTGCGAAAAACACGGCGGAATGCAAAATGTTTTGAAATCAAGCGCCGAATTTGGCTACATTCAGTTTAATTCCCGGTCCCATTGTCGTGGCAATGGCGCAGGATTTGATATACTGGCCTTTGGTCGCTGCCGGTTTCGCTTTGACGATCGCACTCATCAGAGCATCGATGTTCTCTTGCAGTTTTTCTTCGCCGAACGAAACTTTGCCGACCGGGCAGTGAATAATGTTGGTTTTATCCAACCGATATTCGATTTTACCGGCTTTGGCTTCGGTGACGGCTTTGGCAACATCCGGTGTGACGGTGCCGGCTTTTGGTGACGGCATCAATCCGCGCGGACCGAGGATTTTTCCTAAACGTCCTACAACGCCCATCATATCCGGTGTGGCGATGACCACATCAAAATCCAACCAGTTTTCGCCTTGGATTTTAGCAACCAGTTCCTCAGCGCCGACGTAATCGGAGCCGGCTTCTTTTGCGGCGTCGGCTTTATCGCCTTTTGCCAGAACAAGGGTACGGACGGTTTTACCCGTTCCGTTCGGAAGAACGACCGCGCCGCGCACCTGTTGGTCGGCGTGACGGGAGTCAACGCCTAAGCGGACGTGAAGTTCAACCGTTTCATCAAATTTGGCTGTGCCGGTTTTCACGGCGATCTTTACAGCCTCTTCTACATCGTAAAACTTACCGGTTTCGATCAGTTTTGCGCTGTCGTTATATTTTTTACCGTGTTTCATGATTTACCTCCCAATCAGTGGTGAATTCGGAATTTTCCTCCCACAAGAGAGAATTAATCGACGACTTCTACGCCCATACTGCGTGCGGTTCCCGCGATCATGCTCATGGCAGATTCGATGGTTGCCGCATTCAAATCAGGCATTTTGGTCTCTGCGATCTTTTTAATTTGCTCTCTGGTGATTTTGGCGACCTTGGTTTTGTTCGGCGTACCGGACGCGCTTTCGATACCGCAAGCCTTTTTGATCAAAACAGCCGCGGGAGGCGTTTTGGTGACGAAACTGAACGAACGATCCGCATAAACCGTGATGATGACCGGAATGATCAAACCAACGTCGTTTTTGGTTCTTTCGTTAAATTCCTTGGTGAACGCCATGATGTTGACGCCGTGCTGACCGAGAGCAGGACCTACCGGCGGAGCCGGTGTGGCTTTTCCCGCAGGGATCTGCAATTTAATGTAACCTGTGATTTTCTGAGCCATTTATTAGCACCTCCATTATTCGTGGTAACGGTGCGTTTCCGCACCTGGCGGAGCGAACTCGTTTCGCCCCTCCCACCGTGGCACTTACCCGTGCCGGGGAAATCAGCATTTCTGCTTCCTTCTACAGTTAATCTTCCAATGCGATTTGATCCAGTTCGAATTCCACGGGAGTTTCCCGCCCGAACATGGAGAGACCGACACTCACGTTATTATTCGCGGTATCGACTGACCGCACAACACCGGCATAGCCCTCCAAGGGGCCGCTGATGATCTTGACATGGTCGCCTTCCCGATAGCCGACTTCAACACTGTGCTTTTCAACGCCGAGCGCGGCGACCTCCTCCATTGTGAGGGGGACGGGTTTCGAGGCGGGGCCCACAAAACCGGTGCAGCCGCGAATATTTCGAACAACATACCAACTATCATCTGTGACGATCATTTTGATCAGCACATAGCCGGGGAAGATTTTTCGTTCGACCTCGCGGGTTTTATCTTCTTTGATTTCTGTCACGGTTTCGGTCGGAATTTTGATGTCTTGAATCAAATCCTGCATACCGCGACTTTCAACCATCGTGGCAAGATCGCTGGCGACCTTGTTTTCATAGCCGGAATAGGTATGCACAACATACCATTTGGCTTCTTGTGTTTCAGACATACGCTACCCCCAGTTGCGTTTTTACGCGCCCAAGATCAGGGTTAAAAGTTGACCGAGACCGTAATCGATAATCCAGATCAAAGCGCCGATCAGCAGACACATGATCAAAACGATCACGGTGTTTTTGACGACGTCTTTCCAGCCCGGCCAAACGATTTTTTTGACTTCGCTCTTATAATCGCGGAAGAAACGGCGGATCCGTTTAAAAATCGTCAGTTTGGAGCCTTTAGAAGCAAGGACCTCCAGAT
>LXOW01283533.1_pt1 | contig 25705 bp, 18 predicted proteins | sample 1368591 | NCBI WGS metagenome assembly LXOW01 (sample SAMN04884650, study PRJNA319009) | bovine gut metagenome | isolation source: Cow rumen | host: Bos taurus | place: Italy: Legnaro (PD) | collected 2014-07-09
CGGCAACGTATGCTTCAAGCTGGCTGAGGACGGTAATGTAGTTATCACTTACACGGCAGAGGCATTCACCGTAGAGGGTAACTTCGAAGTAGAGGAGCCTATAGCTGACGGCTTCTATCTCATTGGTACGTTCAATAAATGGGCTATTTCTGCACAGTATAAGTTCGAGCTGAATCCGGGTGCAGAAGAAGGTGTAGTAGAGTATATGGTTAATGTTACGCTGCAAGAAGGTGACGAACTGAAGGGTGTAATTGTCTCCGGAGGAGTTCCTGTATACTACTATCCGGAAGGTGATAACATCGTAGTTACCGCTGATTACGCAGGTGAGAAGACCATCTACTTCCGTCCGTACGGTAATCCTGATTGGGAGTGGACCTACATCTACATCGAAAAGAACGGCGCTCAAGGCATCGAAGATGCACTGATGCACGGTCAGGCTGTTAAGGTTCTCCGTGACGGTCAAATCTTCATCCTGAAGGGCAACCGCACCTACACTCCGATGGGCCAACTCGTGAAATAACCGAGTATATCGAAAATAGAAATAAGGGACGCTTCGGCGCCCCTTATTTTGTGTTTAGAAATGTTCTATATTGGTCTCTTCTCGGGACATGGTCCCGTGATGGTCCTGTTGAATGTTCGATTTTTCCTGCTATTTAACAGCCTCTTTAATCAGCGGAACAATCTCCGTGTTATCATGCCATCCGCTGAATAGCTCTGCCCCTTGTCCGATAGCGAAGATCGGCACAACGTGTGCGGAATGCGCGCGAGTGGTCCAACCGATATGCGCTTTCTTATTCAGCAGCGCGATACCGGCGTCGCCCAATGCATTGATGGTCTTGTACATCGTCTTCGTATCTGCCACTCTCTTCGCGCGCGCGTTTTTATATAAGGTCTTCAGTTCCGCCTCTTCTTCCGTCGTTATCTCTACGTTTTCCCAGAAACCCAACTGCTCTTTGTAGATCTGTTTTACATCACCCCAACTCGGTTTCTTTTGCTCTTTGAATAGTTGCGCGAAAAGATCACTCAGTATCCAGGCCGAGCATTGCTGATGCTGCAGCACGTCCAGATGCAGCGTATAGTCGCTATTGCCGAGCGCCAGACCGCCTGTCTCATGGTCTGCTGTCACGATAATCAATGTCTCGTCCGGGTGCTTCTCGTAGAATGCATATGCCTCGCGCATCGCCTCGTCCATATCCCAAACTTCACCGAAAGTCGTAGCGGCATCATCGCCGTGACAGGCATAATCAATCATGCCGCCTTCCACCATCATGAAGAATCGCTCATGACGCGCCTCCAGGAATGGAATAGCGGTAGCTACAATCTCGCGCAAAGTCAAATCACCCTCTTTCCGGTCAATGGCGTATGGCAGATTATCCCCATGCTTCGTTCCCTGATCATCGGTGGCTTGTACCAAAATCAGCTTGCTGATAGCTGAAGGCTGACTACTGATGGCTGAATACTGACTTCTGACTTCATCCATTCCGTGTACCACGGAGTACCCCCGTTCTTCCGCCAAGCGGTAGAGATTGATTTTCTCATCGTCTTTCTTTCCTTGCGGGTAGTGGAATCCGGCGCCGCCGAAGAAGTCAAAACCGCTCTCGCTCAACTGCTGACCGATCTCGTAGTACTTACTGCGTTTCACTACATGCCCGTAGAATGCACCCGGCGTCGCATGGTCGATCGCGACCGTCGTCATGATACCAATGCCCCATCCCTCTGCCTTCAGCTCTTCGGCAATAGTCGTCAGTCGGGTGCTGTCCGCTCCGAGACCCAGCATACCGTTCTTTGTCTTCTGACCCGTTGCCAGACACGTACCGGCAGCGGCGCTGTCCGTGATACCGTTGCTTTTCGAATAACTCGATGCGCTACCCGAATAGGGGAAGGTCGTCATCAGCGTCTGTACGCGTCCCAGAGGCTCGCCCTGCAGTGCCGAGCGGTACATCTCCGCTCCTAATACTTGGTTACTGCCCATACCATCTCCGATGAAATAGAAGACATACTTGATTTCGCCGAAAGTGCACAACGTACATAGTACGGTGCACACAATAAGAATAAATCGCTTCATAAAGAGAAAAAATATTCTATCTAATCTATATGTCAATAATCAGTGTTTTATTTGTTTTTTTCTTTCTACAGCAGTGGCACGTTGTGCAGCTTTTTTCGCGCTCTGCCTCTGCCGTTTGCGCTTTCGTGCCTCCCGCCGTTTCTGCGCCTGATGCGCCTCGCGCTCTTCGAGCGTCATATGTGGCGGCGGTTCGATACCTTGTTCGCGCAGACGCTGGTCCTGAATCTCCTGCTGATGTTCGATCATCCGCTCTTTGTCTTCGCGCTTCAAGGCCTCCACCTCTTTATCTGCCAGCGGTTCGTGTTGCATTAGGTCTTCGTATATCAGCAGCGTCGCCCATGCGTCGGTGCTCGCGTAGCGCGCCTGTTCGGGCGTCAGATGACTGTTCTCCCAGTTCGTCAACTGCTGCGCCTTCGATATCTTCTTGCCGAAGCAGATGGCGAAAATCTTCTGCAACCCCAGATCCAAGATCCCGTATCGTGCCACCAGCGATTGTACGTCAATGCAGTTCGCCGGAACAAAGTTCCGCCTGCGCCGCAACCCGTTGATATCGTCCTTGAAGGCCAAACCCACTTTGCATATCTCCGGGTCGGCGAAGATATCCGCTAACTCTTGCGGCATACCGATATGCGTCAACCGAAACAGATAGCATCGCGCGTGTGTCGCAATCTGCACCAAGGCCGTAGGGTAGTGCGTGCCGCGCTGAAAACTCGGACGTGCTTCTGTATCTACGCCTATCGTGCGTTGCGCCCTCAGGTACGCCACCGCATCCGCGATCTGCTCTTCGCGATCCACTACAATCACCTCCCCCTCGAATGCCGCTATCGGCATCCATTGCAGCAATTCTTTGTTAATATGGTGAATATATGTATTCTTCGTCATCAAACCCTACCGTTTACGATTTTTTCTGCGATACTATCAATTGCATGCAGCGCTCGCATGACAGCAAGCACCTTTTGCCCCCAATGTTCCTTAAATGCTTCGCGGCAAACCACTACCGCATCGTGCATAATCGTCTCGTTGCCCGTCTGAAAACCCGCCGCCAGGTCTTTCAGCTCCTGGTATATATCTGCCAGATTCTCAGATACATATGCCGTCTGTACCTCGTCGGTATATACCCCTTGATCCACAAATACATCGAGGTACGCATCATCCGAACCCATCAGTTCGCGGATGCCCACCAGCGCGTAGTTATAATCTTCTTCCGTCACAAATCGCTGCGGTTCTTCGTCCGCCATCTCTTCCTCTTGGTTCAGCAATCGCGCACGCAAGTACAGCACCGGCAGCAATCGAAGCATCTGTTCCCGCCATTCCTCGCGCTCGTGCTCGCTGCTTTTCTCTATTAGCAGACAGGTCTGCGCAGCAGCCGTCACAAAAGCAATCGTCGCCTCCTCGTAGATGAAATTCTTCATGAAAAGAAAAATTTATTTATGTTTATGTCTGATTATTTATATGGAATTCGTAGAATTCTGGAAGATTTGTTGAAGTGAACCATATTAAATTTATTTATAAATGGGTCCAGTTAAACAAATATTCGGAGTACGTAGTACTATAAATAATCAGTGTTCATCTTTGTTAATTTTCCTAACTTTTTCAAAAAACAGCGCAAAGTTACACTTTTTTTTGCATATATGCAAATTTTATAGTATCTTTGCACCGAAATTCCATAAAAGGGACAATTTTAAAACTCTTAAAATACGTAAAGCAATGAAAAAGATTTTTGTAATGGCCTTTTTGGCTCTTGGATTAAGCGCCATGGCGCAACATGTAGCTCCGCTGAACATCCAGATCGCAGACGTGCAGATTGATTCCCTTCGCGCCGCGTATTTCACTGAGCCCGCTATGTACCGTGCTTCCCTCGACGTGTTATCGCAAGATCTGGCGAAGAATGCCGATCAGATCAAGGCTGCGAAGGCAGAACTTAAAGACGAGCAGATTCATGCGAAAGAGATGGACGGTTCGCTCAAAGATGCGCTCAAGATGACGGCTGAATTGAAGAAAGTCTATGGCAAAGAAGAGACCACGCTCAAGTCGATGCAGAAGGTCATCGAGAAGCAGCAGCGTAGGCTGAACTCCAACCGCCGTCTGAACCAAGACGCCCGCGAGAGTTATTCCCAGATGCTTGAGAAGCAGCAGAAGGAACTGGGTTACGCCATCCGTGAAGTAGCGGATCGCCTGCACGCCGTATCCGACCTCGAGACCTCTATCCAAAACTGGCAGACGAGTCTCCAGTACTTCGTACAGGAGACCGTGCAGAAAGAGAATGAAATCGCTCGCCTCGAGTTGCTTTACAAGCAGCATCTGGCAACTCTGAAGACGGAGTTGAAGGCTACTAAATCGATGAAATAATGAAACTCATCAATCTCTCGGAGCACAATAGCGTGCTCAATATGTACCTGCGCGAGATCCGCGACGTGGAGATCCAGAAGGATAGTCTCCGCTTCCGCCGGAATATCGAGCGTATCGGTGAGTTCATGGCTATAGAGGTCAGCAAGGCGCTGAATTACGAGCAAACCGACGTGCAGACACCCCTTGGCGTCGCGCCGGTCAACACCATCTCCGACCAACTCGTACTTGCTACCATCCTCCGCGCCGGGCTGCCGTTGCATCAGGGATTTCTTAACATCTTTGACCGCGCCGAGAATGCCTTCCTTAGCGCCTATCGCCGCGTCAATGGCAAAGGTGAACTGGAGATCGTAGCCGAGTATATGGCGGCGCCTTCTATCGAAGGCAAGACGCTTATCGTCGCCGACCCGATGTTGGCTACCGGCATGTCGATGGAAGTGGGCTATCTTGCGTTGCTCCGGCACGGCAAACCTAACCATACGCACCTCTGCTGCACCATCGCTACGCCGCAGTCGATTGAGTACATGCGCAGGGAACTGCACGATAGCCCCGATGTGACGCTCTGGTGTGCAGCCATCGACCCGGTGCTCAACGATAAGAAGTATATCGTGCCGGGCTTAGGCGATGCCGGCGATTTGTGTTACGGCATTAAAGTCCATCTGTCCGATCGCTCTTAGGAAACCATATATGGCGTTTATACCTGCCGCACTCGTGGCGGCAGGTATCGCCGTGCTTAGCCTGATAGAGCAACCGACGGTCGTAACGCCGATACCCGTCAACGACAAACTCGCCCACGGGTTGATGTATGCCGTCTTGGCTACCTCGCTCATCATCCCTCTCCTGTGCACCCCTAACCCCCTAACCTCTAACCCCCTAATCCTTTACCTGTCCGTATTCGTCGGATCTACCCTCTACGGCCTGCTTATGGAGGCGCTACAGCGTTACTGCACGCTTACCCGTTCTGGAAACATGGCGGACCTCTTGGCGGACTTGGTAGGCGCCCTCATCGGCGTGACAATCGTTCTCGTATGGCGCATCTGTACGAAATAGCACTCTCGTTCCTCTATCGCACGAAGTTGCGTACCAGCCTCCAACTGCTGGACCGTTACGGTTCGGCGGAGGAAGTGTGGCGTCATCTCGATGAACCCGATATGCAGGCGGCCCTTGAGCGCGCGAAGCAGGAGATGGAGTGGATCGATGCGCATGGTATCCGTGTCTGGACGCTCTCCGATCCGGATTACCCGTATCGCCTTCGGCAGTGTCCCGACCGACCGATGCTGCTCTATTCGAAGGGCAATGTGCATCCCTCCGACGGATATATCGTCTCTGTCGTCGGAACGCGCCGGCCTACCGAGCGGGGTAAAGAACTGACGGAAGTGCTGGTGCGCGACTTGGCGGCGCAATTGGAATCGGTCACAATCGTCTCAGGTGGTGCCTACGGTATCGATATCGCCGCCCATCGGGCCGCTATCAAGCAGGGCATTCCTACCATCATCGTACCCGCACACGGACTCGACCGTATCTACCCGTATCAACATCGCGCCGATGCCGTCAAAGCGCTTGAGCACGGCGGATTGCTTACGGAATTCCCTTCGGGAACGGAACCTCTCGCCCCGTATTTTGTCCAGCGTAACCGTATCGTAGCCGGACTGGCAGATGCCGTGGTGGTGGTCGAGTCGAAGGACCGAGGGGGCAGTCTTATCACCGCCCGGATGGCTACCGATTATAACCGCGACCTCTTTGCTTTCCCCGGTCGACCGACGGATGAGACATCGCGCGGATGTAACCTCCTTATTCATAGCCAGAAAGCGCAGTTGCTCAATGATGCGTCCGAACTCATTCAGGCCATGTCCTGGACTACCAGAACCGATGCCAAGCAACCCGTCCAGACGCAACTCATCGGTCTGCTGGATGATCTTTCCGAAGCGCAGCGGGACCTGCTTACCCGGCTACAAGAAGCCGAAGACGGAATGCATATCAATCTCCTCGTCATGGAGACAGAGCGACCCTATTCAGAGGTCTCGTCCGACCTCATGATGCTCGAGCTCCAAGGCCTCGTCCGCTCCCTTCCGGGCGGCATCTATCGTATCATGCAGTAGTTACAATGCGTATCTCGTTAGGACATAGTATCATCTTTTCTGCCATGCTTCTGTTGATGGCATGCGGTGATCAAACCACTTCGCTACGTGAAGTGGATGCGCTGATTGAAAAGCATCAACTTATTCAGATCCAATATCAGGCGCGTTTGGACTCAATGCTTGACATGTATCATGAGAACCGGATGACCGATGAAGAGCAATTTGAGTACTGTGGCAGATTCTTCGATATGTATCGTAGTTTTAATCTCGATTCGCAGTTGGTATATGTGCAGCAACGAATAGAGATAGCGAACCGTCTGGCTAACCCTACTTACATACATTTGGCCCAAATGAATCGGGCGGAAGTCTTGATGCGATCGGGGATGTATTATGAGGCCTTGCTCGCGCTAAGTCCTTTTAGCACATCGACTCTTTCCGCAGATCTGTTACCCTATTATTATCATTTGCGCCGTACGCTGTATGGCTTAATGGAAGATTTTGCTATCGCTGATTCTGAGCGTCTGTATTATCACCGTCTGACCCGACTCTACCGAGATTCTATTATACAAGTTGAACCGGAAGGGAGCTTTATCGGCGAATTGGTACGCGCAGATGCGCTCTATGCGGACGGTCTTAATAATCAGGCTCTGGAGGTGATGGAAAAATGCGAATCGGCAGGCAAAGTTGAAGCGGACCAAATAGGGATCTTATCCATCACCAAAGCGCAGATATATCGTGCGCTTGGCAATCGTGAGGAAGAGAAACGGCATCTTATTATTTCTGCCTGTTCGGACCTGAAAGAGGCACGTAGAGAGTATATCGCTCTTCGCGATTTGGCGATTATGCTGTACGAGGAGGGAGATGTGGAACGTGCGCATATCTATATTCATTGTTGTATTGAGGATGCCAAAGCCGGGTGTATGCGCGGCCGATCGCTGGAAATCAGCACCGTATATCCCATTATTGAAGGCGCGTATCTACGTCAGGAAACAATTCGTGCACGTACATTATACGGCCTTATAGCCAGCATTGCATTGTTGGCGGGGATGTTAGGCCTGTTCCTTAAGTATAGTGCTCGCAAGCGTAAACAGTTAGCGGCACTCAATGCCCTGCTCCGCGATTCAAATATACATCTGCAACAGAGTAATCAGATAAAGACCGTATATATCGGCCATTATATGGAAATGGCTTCTTCCCTCATTGAGCGTTTTGATACGTGGAGGAAAAAACTTAACCAAACAATGAAAGGCGGGGATATCAAACGTGCACAAACGGAAATCGCTTCCCAACGATTTGCTCAGGAACAACTCAACATGTTCTATCAGGACTTTGATGAGGCTTTCCTGGCTATCTTCCCTGATTTTGTGGAAAAAGTGCAGGATTTGTTGGTGGAGGGAACGGAATTCCGTATTAAGGAAGGAGAGAAACTGAATACGGATCTGCGGGTGTTAAGTTGCATCCGCTTGGGAATCACCGATAGTGCACAAATAGCCTCTTTCTTGCGTTACTCACTCTCGACGATCTATAACTCGCGCACCCGAATGCGCAATTTAGCGAAAGGGAATCGAGAGGAATTTGAGCAACAGATCACTACTTTATAACGTCTTCTTTGTTTTCGTAAATAGCTGAAAATGAGCTATTTATGTAAAAAATACGTTTCTTGTTTACTACTTTTTACGAATGCGCTCTTGCGTATGTGCGAGAATAAGTGTAATTTTGCACCGTCATTCATCGCAAACTCAAAAATTTATATCATGAATAGGGTTTTATTATTTTTCGCATTATTGCTCGGTATGGTCTGCGCCTTGCCTGTTTCGGCGCAGGTGAGCGGAGTGATTGTGGACGAAACGGGAGAACCGATTATCGGAGCCAGTATTCTGGAGAAAGGGACGACCAATGGTACAATTACGGACTTTGACGGTAATTTTACCTTGGACGTAGCTGAAGGTGCCATACTGGAAATCAGTTATGTAGGCTACGCTTCGCAGTCTTTGCCTGCCCAAGCCAACATGAACGTAGTGCTCAGGGAGGATACGGAGGTGCTCGAAGAAGTTGTGGTAGTCGGATATGGTGTCCAGAAGAAAAGCGACTTAACGGGCGCTATCTCGCAGGTCAATGAGAAGGACCTCCAGAAAACACCCGCTCCTTCGATAGGTGTGGCTTTGGAGGGACGCGCTGCGGGTCTGCAAGTGACTGGTTCCGGTGCGCCGGGTAGCAATGTGAGTCTGAATATCCGTGGTATCGGTAGTATCAATAATTCGCAACCGCTCATCGTGATAGACGGAGTGCCGACCGATGTCCCCTTGAATATGATTAATATGGACGATGTGGCGAGTGTTGATGTGCTCAAAGATGCATCTGCAACCGCCATCTACGGTAGCCGTGGTGCCTACGGTGTTGTGATCATCACAACCAAGAAAGGCGAAAATGAGAAGGGACATATCTCCCTGAAAGGCTCGTTCGGTTTTGACCAACTCCAACGTACTTTGCCGCTGCTCAAAGCCTATCAGTTTGCTTCGCTGCATAATGAGATGATGGCGGCAGCCGGACAACCGCAGTACCCTGGGTATGCCGATCCTTTGGCATTGGGTGACGGCACGGATTGGATGTCTCAGTTATGGCAGTTTGCGCCTACGCAGAACTACTGCCTGAGTTACTCCGGTGGAACCCAGAAATCCAATTTCTATGTATCCGGTGCTTACTATGACCAGAGAGGTATCATCAAAACGACTGCCTATAAGCGTTTGACCATACAGTTTAACCATGATACGCAATTGTTCGATTGGTTGAAGTTCGGCCATAAACTCAGCCTCAATCATGATATTAAATCCGGCGGAGAATACAATATCCAGAATACCATGCGCGCGCTGCCTACGCAACCGATATATAATGAGGACGGCTCATGGGCAGGCCCGGTAGGATTGGCAATGTATGTCGGTGATATAGCCAACCCGATAGGTAAGATGAAGGAGAATACCAGTACTACCAAGGGCTATAATCTGTTAGGCAATATCTATGCGGAGATCAAGCCGCTGGATTGGTTGATTTTTAAGACAACATTCGGTATGCAGGTCATGTACTGGGATACAGAAGGATGGACGCCGAAGTATGATTGGCAACCAATAGCCCAGCCGGAGTCACAAGTGTTCCGTTCGTTTGACAAGAGTGTTACCTGGCTATGGGATAATACCCTTACATTCATTAAGACTTTCAATCAAAAGCATAGCTTCTCGGCGATGATCGGCTCGTCCATGCAGTCGAATACCTATGAGTATATGAGTGGAACGGTGCAAGGATTCATCTCTGAGTCCGCTCGACAACTCAGCAATGGTCTGTTGGAGCCGACGATTGGCGGTAATAAATCCGACTGGGCATTGCTCTCGTTTATGAGTCGTGTGACGTACGGCTACGATAATCGCTATCTGTTGACGGCTACTTTCCGCGCAGATGGTTCAAGCCGTTTCGCAAAGAAGAATAGATGGGGATTCTTCCCCTCCGTGGCTGTAGCATGGCGTATGAGCGAGGAGCATTGGTTTGAGAAGAACTTCTGGTTGACGGATCTCAAACTGCGTGCCGGATATGGTCTGACGGGTAATCAGGCGAGTGTCGGCAATTATGCCTATGCCAGTCAGTTGCAAACGGTCCAATATGTCTTTGGAGACAAGCAAGTCGCTGGTCTGGCTCCATGGGTGCTTCCTAACCCTAATGTGCGTTGGGAGACGGTGGAGCAGTATAACGTAGGTGCCGACTTGTCCTTCTTCGACCAGCGCCTGCATGCTACTGTCGATTGGTATATCAAAAATACGAACGATATGCTCGTGCCTATGTCTGTACCTATCAGTAGCGGTTATTCGGATGAGGCGGTACCGAGTATCAATGCCGGTCGTATGCGCAATACCGGTGTGGAAGTCAGCCTGAATAGTTTGAACTTCAAAGGTGATTTTACATGGACTACTACGGTCAATTTTGCATACAACCGCAATATCATCCTTTCGCTCAATGATGACGTACCGATGTATTTTGATTGCAATGTGCATAAGATCGGTTATCCGGTAGCGGCGTTCTATGGCTATGTGACGGATGGTATCTTCCAGACCCAAGAGGAGGTAGATATGCATGCAGTGCAGACGATCGGTAGCGATAAGTACACCAGTACCCAACCCGGTGATATCCGCTTTAAAGACCTCAATGGGGATGGTGTTATCAATGAGGACGACCGGACGATCCTTGGTTCGCCGACTCCGGCATGGACGTTCTCTATGAATAACCGCTTTGAGTTCTATGGCGTGGATATAGAGATCTATCTCCAGGGAGCAGCCGGTAATAAGATTTATAACGGCAATCGTTCTACCCTCGAAGCGATGTCTGTGGCGCAAAATCAGATGACAACCGTTCTGGATCGTTGGCGTCCGGGTAATCCGTCGAATACCATGCCGCGTGCCGTGTTCTCTGATCCGAATAAGAATAACCGCGTCAGTGACCGATTCTTGGAACCGGGCGATTATCTCCGTCTGAAAAGCATCACGGTAGGGTATACCTTGCCGAAGAAATATACGAAGAAAGCGCTGATGGATGAGGTGCGCTTATCGATTTCCGGAGCGAACCTCTATACGCTGACGCGCTACAAAGGTTTGGATCCTGAGGTCGGTGGAAGCGGTATCGACAGCAATGTGTACCCGCTCACGCGAAATTTTACATTTGGACTTAACATCATTTTCTAATGTATATAGCTATGAAAAAAACATCAATCATAAATCATCAATCATCAATCATTGTCATTCTAATGATAATGCTCTCTTCCTGCAATTTCCTGGAGCGTCAGCCATGGGATTCGGTGGATACGACGAATGGTTTTCAAACGGCTGCCGATGCGGAAGCCGCAGTGAATGCCTGCTACCAACCTTTACAGTGGGCAAAACTGTATAACATGCGTATTTGGACGCTGGATATCATTGCCGGCGAGAGTGTAGTAGGCGCCGGTGGTGGTACGGATGGATTGGAGACAACGGAAATGGCAAATTTCATTGCTACTGCAGACAACTTTGCCGCTTTGGATCTGTGGCGTGGTCCTTCGCCCGGTATCTTGCGCTGTAACTTCGTGCTCAAGAATGTGCCGGATATGCAGATAGACGGCGATCTCAAGAATCGAATGCTGGGAGAAGCACATTTCCTACGCGCGCATTACTTCTTTATATTAGTGCGTCTCTTTGGCGGCGTGCCGATGCCTACGGAACCGCTTACCTCCGATAGCAATCTTAAAATGCCGCGTGCATCGGTAGAGGATGTGTATGAGTTGATCATGAAGGATCTCAATCAGGCCATCGCCCTTCTGCCGCAACGTAGTGCATACGGAGACCATAACATAGGCCGCGCCAGCAAAGAGGCCGCTATGGCGGAAATGGCGCGGGTGCATCTCACTTATACGCATGATTACAAAGAGGTAGTCCGTCTGTGTCGTGAAATCACGGATATGGGCTATCAACTAGCAGCGGACTATGCTGATAACTTCAACCCTGCCAAACAGAATGGAGTGGAGTCCATCTTTGAGGTGCAGTATTATGGCAAGACCAATAAAGACTTCTGGTCGAATGAGAACCAAGCATCGTGGATCAGTCCTTTCCAAGGTCCGCGTAACTCCGGTATGGCAGCCGGTTGCTATGGATGGAATCAACCGACAGCGGAGTTCGCCGGACAATACGAACCGGGCGATGTACGTAGAGTGAAAACGCTCTTCTATTCCGGATGCCCTACCTTTGACGGCTATACCTATTCTCCTTCGTACTCCACCACGGGATATAACGTGCGTAAGTTCTTGCTCACTAAGGCGCAATCGCCGGACTACAATACCTCTAACCAAAACTGGGTCGTTACCCGTTATGCGGATGTGCTGCTCATGGAAGCGGAGGCGCTCAATGAGTTGGGACGTACTTCGGAAGCAGAGGAACCTCTCTATTTGGTGCGCAAGCGTGCCGGTCTGACCAGTCGTGCCCAGATTGAAGGCCTGACCATGTTGCAGATGCGGGAGAAAATTATTCACGAGCGTCGTATCGAATTGGCTTTCGAAGGCCATAGATGGTTCGATATGTTACGCTATCCGGACAACTACGCTCTTAATTTTCTTCATTCTATCGGTAAGACCAATGCCACCTCCAAGCATTTGCTTTTCCCGATTCCTATGCAAGAGATAGAAGCCAATGAGTTATTAACGCAAAACCCCGGATATTGATATGAAAAACGTACGATTAATAGCTTTCGCGCTATGCGTGATGATGATTGCAGGATGTGAAAAGACTCCTGAAGACAAGCCGCGCGATGAACGCCTTCTGCTGACTATGGCTAAGGATACCGTTGCTTGTAATGCCCGCATGGGTGAACTGACGGCTATGATGCTCACCTGGACGGCAGGAACGAATCATGGAACAGGTTCGGCTATCGCCTATACGATAGACATGGATATGGCGGGTAATGCGTTTGCTGCGGCGGTGCATCTCGAGATCGGGCGGACGATGGACCGCACCTTGGCTCTTTCGCATCGCCAGTTGGCGGATACGCTCCATGCGTATTTCCCGGAATTGCAGCAAAATGAGTATGAACCCTTTGAAATCCGCGTACGGGCGGAAGTGCTCATGACCGGAGAAGAACAGGTGTCTCCGATAGTTCCGTTTACGCTCATTCAGTATGAGGTGGATACTGCCCGTCTCTATATCGTCGGCGATGCGGCTCCCAACGGTTGGGACAAAGATCACGCATCGATGATGCAGTGGGATATGAGTTCCTATTCGCTCTATACATGGACCGGTTCGCTCCGCAAAGGCGAATTCAAACTTCTTACTACCACCGAAGATTGGTTCCCCTGCTATGTTCGTAATATGACCGATGATACCAAAATGGTCTATCGTGAGCACGAGGAGGATTATCCGGATACAAAGTGGACTATCACCAAAGCCGGTAAATATACCGTCACGGCGGATACCAAGACATTGGATATCACCGTCACTTACCTCGGAGGCGAGAGTTATAGCCATATCTATATGATTGGAGATGCTACTCCGGGTGGATGGAGTTGGGATAACCTGACGGAACTTTCTCATCCGGCTACGGATATGTTTACCTATGAAGGACCATTATCGGCCGGGGCAATCAAGTTCCCCACGGAAATCAAATCCGATTGGTCGGGAGAGATGCTCTTTGCACCAACGCCGGATTGTGCTCCTTCTGTCAATGGCACATTCGATGCCCATATCGGTGATCCGGATAACAAATGGATTATCCCTTCTGCCGGTACGTGGAGTATTACGATTAATATGAAAGATACCACTATATCCTTTGAGAAGTTATGAAAAACATCCGTTTAGTAAATATGTCTGTACTCTGTACGCTGTACTCTGTACTCTTATGGGCCACAGCATGCAATGACATCGATCCCAAGAATGACCCTATCACCTATGGCGAGACGTATATCCATTTTTTGCTTAGCACCGATAAGGCATGCTATCAGCCCGGTGAAGCGGTTCGCCTTCAGATTAACAATATTCCGGAAAATGGGGGAACGGTGCGTTATCAGCATTTAGGTAAGACCCTTGGTGAACAACCGCTTACTGCCCGCTCTTGGACGTGGCAACCGCCTGCAGAAGATTTCCAGGGTTATATGGCCGAATTGCATACCAAGGTGAATGGACGTGATACCGTCATCTCTTCCGTCGGTATAGATGTCTCATCCGAACCATCCCGCTTCCCGCGAAACGGATTCCTCTCTTCGTACGGAAGTATGACGACGAAGCAGATAGCGTCTGTCATGGATGATCTGAACCGCTATCATATCAACTATGTGCAGTTCCAGGATTGGCATTGGAAACACCATCATCCGCTGGGAGGAAGTGCTACCCAACCCATGGAAGTATGGACCGACATCATCTCGCGTAACTGCTATCGCGCGACCGTACAGAGTTATATCGATGCCTCGCATGATCGCGGAATGAAAACGCTCTTCTATAACCTTGGTTACGGATCTTTGGAGGACTATGCTACCGATGGCGTGAGCAACGAATGGTTGCTCTACACCGATAAAATGCATCGCCATCCGGATGTGCATCCGCTCTCCTCGCCGTTTAAGAGTTCCATCTATATCATGAATACCGGCAATGACGATTGGAAAGAATACCTCTCTGCACGCAACGATGAGGTGTATGCCGTCTTTGACTATGATGGGTGGCAGATAGACCAACTCGGAGATCGTCTTGTGCCGCTGTATGACTATGCCGGCAATGAGGTGAATCTGGCAAGTACGTTCGGTTCGTTCATCTCCTATATGAAAGACCAACAACCTACGAAGCGGCTTGTCATGAATGCTGTGGGACAGTACGGTCAGCAGGGACAAATCGCATCTGCGCCGGTGGATTTCTGTTATACCGAGGTATGGCAGCATAGCAATACCGACGGCTATGATATCTTCCGCGATATCATCACCAATAATGCCGCTTGGTCCAATGGCAAGCAGACGGTGCTGGCTGCGTATCTAAACTATGACTATGGCACCAAAGGACGCGGCTATTTCAATACGCCGGGTATCATCATGGCTACAGCTGTCGCAATGGCTTGGGGAGGTACCATCCTTCAAATGGGTGAGCATATGCTGTGCAACGAGTATTTCCCGGGCGATAACCTCGCGATGACAGGTGAACTCAAGCGCGCGATGATTCATTATTATGATTTCGCTACTGCTTATGAGAATATCCTTCGTCCCGATGTGCCCGCAACCGGAATCAATACCGACTGGTTCGGGGTGGATGTAACGGCGGATACGGTCGCCTTTAATCAATGGGCTCCGAAACTCAATCAGATAGCTACAATCGGTCGTCATGTGGGAGAAAATGATATCATCCATCTGCTCTCTTATCGCAATGCTACCCATCTCGACTGGTGCGATACCGATGGCGATCAAGGTGAACCGGACATGCTGCAGAATCTTGCTGTCAGCGTGACGGCTGCTCAACAACCGAAACGTGTGTGGTTCGCTTCGCCGGACTATATGCAAGGCGCTGCATTCGAGTTGGAGTTTTCCTATAGCGCCGGAAAAGTGGAACTGACCCTTCCGGAGATGAAATATTATTCGATGTTGGTATTTGAATATTAATTTGTGAACGATATGAAAAGAATCATTATCAGTCTCTGTTCTGTATTCTGTATTCTGTGCTCTGCTGCAGCCATCGAGACCGTTGAGTCTCCTTCATTGAATATGAAGGCGTATTTTGATATTCGCGATGGCCGTCCCGTCTATTGGTTGCTGCATAAGGGCGACACGGTTATCCGCCCGTCGTACCTTGGCCTCCAACTCCGTGGAGAACACTCTCGTAGCGATTTTAATGAGTTCAATGACGAGCCGAGTAAAGCATCAGGCAGCGTTAGCGGTCTATTGAATGGTTTCGTCCTCGTCGGCAGTGAGCGTCATCGCTTCGATGAAACATGGCAACCTGTTTGGGGAGAGGAACGCACCATCCGTAATCAGTATAATGAGATGCTACTGACCCTCAAGCAACCGGAAAAAGACCGTTTCATCCAAATCTGTTTCCGTCTCTATGACGACGGACTGGGCTTCCGGTATATCTTCCCGCAGCAGCGTAATTTGAATTACTTCGTCATTGAGGAAGAATGCACCGAGTTCGCTATGCCGGGAGATATTACCGCCTATTGGATCTCCGGAGATTACGACACGCAGGAGTATGAATATACGCGCTCTAAATTAAGCGAGATACGTGATCTGAATGAGGGTACGCGCAAGCCCAACCTCTCGCAGACAGCATTCTCGCCAACAGGCGTACAGACGCCGCTTCTGCTTAAAATGACCAATGAGCAATCATCAATCACCAATGATAAATGGATCCTCATTCATGAGGCAGCGCTTATCAACTACTCCTGCATGCACCTCAATCTGGATGACAAGACCTTTGTCTTCCAATCCCATTTGACGCCGGATATTGACGGCACGAAGGGACATATCCAGACCGATGCCGTCAGTCCGTGGCGTGTCATCATCGTTGGCGAGAGTGCGAAGGATATCCTTGCTTCGCGTATTGTGCTCAACCTCAATGACCCTTGTAAGATTGAAGATACCTCATGGATCAAACCGATGAAGTATGTCGGCGTATGGTGGGAGATGATTACCGGCAAGGGCGACTGGTCCTATACCTGGGATTTCCCGTCTATCCATATCGGTAAGACCGATTATGCGAATGCCAAACCGCATGGTCGTCATAGTGCCAACACCGCGAATGTCAAGCGCTATATCGATTTTGCGGCCAAGTACGGTTTCGATGGTGTGCTCGTGGAGGGATGGAATATCGGCTGGGAAGACTGGTTCGGCAATGAGAAAGACTACGTCTTTGATTTCGTCACGCCGTACCCCGATTTCGATCTCGAAGCTATTCATGACTATGCCAAAGCAAAGGGCGTCAAGATGATCATGCATCATGAGACCTCCGGCGGTATCCGCAGTTATGAGCGTTGCCTCGATTCGGCTTATCAATTCATGAATAAATACGACTATCCCGCTGTGAAATCGGGTTATGTGGGAAATATCCTGCCCCAGGGCGATCATCATTATTCGCAGCGCATGAATGACCACTATCAGTATTGTATCGAGAAGGCGGCGAAGTATCATATCATGGTCAATGCCCATGAAGCCGTTCGCCCGACCGGTATATGCCGTACATGGCCGAACCTCATCGGTAATGAGTCGGCGCAGGGCTCTGAGTATCAGGGCTTCCACGGTTCGGCGGTCAACCATACCACCATGCTGCCTTTTACCCGTCTTATCGGTGGTCCGATGGACTATACGCCGGGTCTGTTTGAGAACGATATGACTAAGTATAACCCCGATCGTCATGCATGGGTGAATACCACGCTCTGTAACCAGCTCTCGCTCTACGTCACGCTCTATAGTCCGCTCCAGATGGCAGCGGACCTGCCGGAGACCTATGAGCGTTTCCTTGATGCCTTCCAATTCATCGTGGATGTGCCGCTGGAGTGGGATGAACCCTATTACCTGGAGGCTGAGCCGTACGAGTATGTCACCATCGCGCGCAAGCAGAAAGACAAAGACGCTTGGTTCATCGGTTCTACCAACGGAGCCGACCCGCGTACAGCGCTTATCGACCTCTCTTTCCTGCCTGCCGGCAAGAAGTACATCGCTACCATCTATGCCGATGCCAAGGATGCGCATTATAAGGCCAATCCGCAAGCTTATACCATCACTACGAAGACCGTGACGAGCAAGACCAAACTCAAAATATATACGGCTGCCGGAGGCGGTTGCGCCATCAAGATAGAACCGAAAAAGTAATCCTTAAATATACACGATGATGAAAAAAACGTTTCTTTTAACATTGTTGTTTATCTGCGCACTCGCCGTACGCGCAGATCAAAACTGGGAATCTGTACATATGTTTGTGGTTCCCGAAGCATTATGGGCCGATTGGTCGCATGACTACACGCTTAAAGTATCGCTCAAACGTTGGAACGGAGATGATTCGGACGAAGGCAACTGGGATCAGTACACGTTCTATAAGTCCGATGCCGTCTATGATTATAAAGCCGTCTATTTTGGCGATGTGTGGATCTGCTATGGCGGTTTTGCACAGATGACCTTTGATGCCTATGACGGAGATACCAAGGTGCTTGATTCGTATACTTTCTGGCCGCCGGAGACAAGTGCAACCGAACACTGGATCGAGAAAGCCGCTTTCGAGAACAAAGTATTCTACGGTTGGAATACCTCTTTTCTGGCTGACTTCCCCTTTATCAGCAGTACTGCCGGTAATCGTATTTGGTTCGATAACTCTACTGCTCAATGGGAGCATGTCTATGTGCGTATCGGCCGAGATGAACTCACCGGTGCCGGTAATTATGCTGCCACATGGCCGATGACCCAACTCGAAGGAACCAACCTCTGGTATGTCGATTCGGAGGATTGGAATAATGCCCTTGTTTGGACCATTGTCGATTTTAATGATCATAATGGCGAATACAGCGTATATAACATACCCTCCGGTGCCAACCGCTTGTATTTCTTCAATTATTCGATCACGGAGCGCGTGCTGTATCTGACCGATGGCGATGCGGCAGAGGGTACGGATGCAGTCGGTGTGAACTACTGGGCTTGTCATAATGTGCCGTTCTTTACTCGTGACGGACTGACAGCCGGTAAATATGGTACGGTCTGCCTCCCGATGGGGTCGCCGCAATTCGCAGGCGCAGAGTTTTACCGTGTGGCAGGTAAGGAATTGAATACCAATGATGAACCGATTGATATTGTCTTGGAGTCGGTTAATAGCATTGAGGCCGGTGTGCCGTATGTCTTCCGCGCTACTGCTTCGATCATGGTGCTGCATAATGAAGGTGCATACAATCCCGAACCCGATAATAGCCAATCGAATGGTCTGATCGGATCGTATGTGGAGGCGGATATCGCCAATAATACGAATAACTATATCCTGCATAATAATCAGTTGTATATGGTCAATAATTCCAAGGTGGGCGCTTACCGTGCATATTTCGATTTCTCGCTCATGAGCGAGTATGATGAGTCGGAGCCGGCTGCAGGTGTGCGCCGCCGTATGAATGTGAATCGTGCACCGCAAGCAATCGACCAAATCACCAATGACCAACTACCGATCACCAATAAAATCCTCCGTGACGGTCAACTCATCATCCTCTATCAGGATAAACAATTTAATGCACAAGGTGCGCAACTGTATTGATAACTGCTAAAAACGATCATACTATGAAACGAAATTATTTGCAACCAAGAATAGATATGCAAATCTGTTTAGCAGAGATTCATCTCTGTGCCGGATCATCCCCTTCGATTGGCATCTCTTCAGAGACTATCGATCCGGGAACAATAGGGGATTAACGGGAGCCTTCGGGCTCCTTTTTTTTATGCTTTTTTCGTTTTTTCTTGCATATATCGAAAAAAAGTTATACCTTTGCAGCCAAATTCACCCTAACCGTTGTGCCCGACACAAAAAAGGGCTATTGCGTATGAAACAAAAATTACTATTTCTTGTGGCATTAGTGTTCGGTCTGAGCGCCTATGCCGAAAATCTGGTTATTCAGACATTAGACCAGCAGGAGAAGGCTCAGGCCTTGGAGACGTTCGGACGTCTGGAGTTCGATCACAGTCAGCAACAAGTATTGCTCATTCTCAAGGATGGTTCCATAGCGGAAACTTTCAGTTTGGATGAAGTGCATAAGATCTTCTTCGCCGATGATACCCAAGATCTCAACACAATCGGCGATGGCTTGCGAATTGACGTGCGGGATAACGAACTGATTGTCAATGGCTTGGACGAACCCATCACATTGCGCGTGATTGACGCAAGCGGCAAAGTGCTGCTGACGCAGAAAGGCGTTTCGATCGGAGTGTCTTCTCTTCCGACCGGTGTATATCTGCTCCAATGCAATAAAGGAATTGTTAAATTTATTAAAAAATGAGCCCTATGAAACGATTCTTTACGATATGTGTTGCAGCGCTGTTAGCTGCTACTTCCTTTGCGCAAGTGAACGTATGGAGCAGAAGCGGATATCTGAGGCAGTTTGAGAAAGCTACGTTCGATAGTATCACCTTCAGCATGATGAACCCCTATACGGAGTATGAATCGCGAATCGCGCGAAACAATGCGCCTACCGGTGAACGTAGAGATATGTTCGATTTGCAAAAAACGCTATATGTAGGTTTACAAGATCTTGGCTATACGCGCCAGAATGACTTCGGTTGGGCCGCTGTGTGCATGCATTTGGAAACACGTGGACAGGACTTTATTGGTAGTAATACAGGTTTTAACTGGTTTGGCGTATGGGGTGATCCTTCCAAATGGAGAGATAATACCTTACAGTCTACAGCCGGTTTGGTGGATCATATTGTTTGGTTCTCATGCTACAAGCCCATCTTGGCAGCCAATTTCGTGATTGCTACGCGTACCGGTAATAGCGAAGAAGACCAATACGCCGTTGCGCAAGCGAAAGCGTTGCGTGCCTTCGAGTACATGCAGTTGGCGCAAGCCTTTCAGGTAGCATATAGCGAGAGCAGTCTGAATCTGCCCTGCGTACCGCTGGTGCTGGATACCATGTCGGCCTATCTGATTCCCAACGAAAAACCGGCTACCGTAGCGCAGATATATGCGCAGATCAAGTCGGATTTGGATGAGGCTTGTAATAAGTTGGAAGGTTACATGCGCCCGGATAAGAGCGTCATTAACCAGGCAGTTGCCTATGGTCTTCGTGCGCGCTATAACCTCTTGGTGCATAAGTACAACCAAGCCGCTACGGATGCCGAGCAGGCATTGCTGCTCTCCGGTGCTACGCCGCTTTCTATTGCTGAGGCGAACGTGCCCGGATTTGCGGATGCATCGGCGCACAACGTCCTTTGGGCAAATATCATCAATGAAGAGGACGATATCGTGCTAACAAGTCTTGTCAACTGGCAGGGCCACTTGTGCTCGTTCTACGGCGACGGTTATGCCTCTGTTGGTACTCTCCATTGGATTGCGGACGAACTCTATAACCAAATTCCTGCTACGGATGTACGTAAAGGTTGGTGGTTGAATGCGAACCTCGAGTCTCCGCTGCTCGATGCGCCGGGCTACAGCGATTACAAAGCGAACATCCAGGCATTGAATACACCGTATCAGAATGTGAAGTTCGGTACCGGAGACGGAACCTTCCACGGTTACGGTGCTGCTGCGGCCGATTGGATCGTGATGCGCGCAGAGGAACTCATCCTCCTTCGTGCGGAAGCATTGGCTCGCGCAGGCAAAGACGGCGCTTCGGTACTCACTAACTTCGTCACCACCTATCGTGATCCGAGTTATGATATCAACGCGCACGGGCTCTCTGTAGCCGATGAGATCTGGTGGCAACGCCGCGTCGAGTTATGGGGCGAAGGTTTTGCTTTCCAGGACCTCATGCGTCTCCATAAGGGCGCTATCCGCACCGCTTCTTCTAACTGGCCGTCGGCATGGAATCAGGACGTACCGGCCGACGATGAGCGCTTCCCGCTTGCTGTTCCTGCCAAACAAGAAGACTACAAAGTGCTGGCCGTATGGCGGAATGGCAATCAGGATTTGTATAATACCTATTATATGAGTCCTTCGAGCGTGGACAGTATCACTTTGGGTGAAGCCAAGGAGATTGATGACCTCCGGATTAGTTATTGGACCATTAACAGGAGAGTTTATGCCTACAATACCTTCAAGCAAACATTTAAAGAAGGGGAAATGGGTGAACTTACTGACACCGTGATGCTCGAGTTTGCTCGCAGTCATAATGTCATCAATCCGATTAACGTACCGCTTATCATCGAGGCCGATCCGGTCTTTGCAGGAACAGCCTTCCCGCAGTCGATCTCGCTTGAAGGAGGAACTAATTATACACGTAATATAGCCTATGTCGATACTTCGTTTGTAGTCCATCTCAATGAACTGCCCGTAGGAACCTATCAGTTCACCATCTCCATACCCGAGGAGTATAGTCAAGGAACACTTGCTTCCGAAAATAGATCCTTCACCTATCAGATCGTTGTAGAAGAGCATAATGCTTGGGACGATGCGGAAATCCAACAAGGTGTATGGGTAGATGAAACGATTGGTCCGGCATTCGGTTTGGACGTAACGGCATGGTATGTCCAATACCAGAAACTTGACTACCCGGATGGTTCGAAGCAGATTCGCGTCCTCAACCCCTATGCGTGCTATGCTACCGATTGGGATGCAGACGGTATCTATGATGGTTTTGTTTATAATGAGTCGGGCGATGTCGATGAATCGCAACCGTTTAACTTCATGCTCAATATAGCTGCAGATGGTGAGGTTCGTTTCAATGACATCCAGACTCGTCTCGGTTTGAGCTGGGGTCAGTACACCGACATGACGTTCTTCGATTATGCGCAGTCCAAGGGCAATCCGGGTACCTATGGCCACTTCGACTCCGAGAAGAGTAGGATAGTCTTTGATGCGCATGATAATACGATGCTTATCATCCTTGGCGGAAAAGTATACAGTATCCAAGTGAACTTCCGTTTCTATCTGAGCAAAGATGCTTACCTTCTGGATCAACAAGGAGAGGTTGCAGAAGCCACGGTGGAGACCTATGAAGGCAATTGGACCGTAAGTGCAATAGATGTCAATACCGGCGATCCGGCGGATGATAGGAATATCACCATCGTAAGCAGCACGGATGAGAACGGCCAGTTCTATACTATCACCAATCTCAACCAAGTTCTGCCTACGGTATACGGTTCCTTCGATGAGACAACGAAAGCCTTCCTGTTGAGTTACAACAATGGCATAAATGTCACTATCAATGAAAAGACCTATCAGGCGACGCTCTATCCGTTTAATAAATCTTATAGTCTACTCAATAACATCGCTATGAAGTTTGTTCCGGGTGAAACCGAGAATACAGTCGTTCTCGCTGAAGACAGTGAAGCAATTGGTTTCGCAATCGTATACTTCAACGTAGAAGACAATTCTGATTATCAGATTGGCGAGGCAATATATGACCTGAGTCTTGCGAAGGCAGCAGGTGCTCCGGCGCATAAGGCCGGTAAGCGCCCGGCATTCAAGGCCGCTAAGCAACTGACTCACGAAGCAGTCAAGCGCCCGGCGAGAGTGCTCCGGCAGCAACCTATCCAGCGCTTGTCGAACGATACAAAAGTATTGTTCCAAACCGCAGAGTAAAACGGATTCTTACATATAAATCAAAACTAAAAAATCATTAAAATCATGAAAAAACTTTTTACTTTTGTCTTGGCGCTAATGAGTGTATGCGCCTTCGCAGCAAGAGAAGTCGTTCCGACGGATGAGGTGCTCGCGGACTACTACGATGAGGGTAATGTCTGCGTATGTATTTTCGTTTCGGCAGACATGGCTTGTAACGACATTGTGCTGACGGGTTCGTTCAACGGATGGAAGAGCAATGCCGCTGACTGCGTACATTTTGAGGCTGTTGAGGGTTATGATGGTTGGTATGTGGCATCTTATGCCCCGGAAGCGAATCCGGATCCATCCCGAGGTTTGGAGGCGAAACCGATCATGTTGGAAGCAGATGGTAGTTTCAATTGGGAGTACCAAGTAGGGGCGGCAACGAAAGTGCGCGGTGGTGTACAGGTTGTACAAGGTACTTATGTCGGTGAGATCGACCTCATCAACTATGGTACCGACGCTCCGAATGTCTATATAGTAGACGCTTGGAAAAACAATCCCTGTACTGCTATTTACCACAATTACCACTTTGAGGTAGTAAGTAATGGTTGCGATGGTATGGTTGTTCCGTATATCATCGGCGCTATGAATAACTGGACCTTCGAGCAAATGACGTTGGATATGGAGAGGAGTCTGGCCAATATGGTTCCGACCTATGTTTACAACAAAAAAATGGCAGAAGGTACTCCGTACCAAATTGTTAGCGGGTTGATGAATGAGGTGGGTGAGATTGAAGTTGCTCCGGCATGGGAGCCCGAAGCGTACATGCAGAAATTAGTAGATGGCGTTTGGGTTCGTATCCCGGGAGAGGATGGTGCTAACCAGTTAACCCATGAGGATGCCAATATCGTATGGGATCTTCGTGAGGCTGACCTCCGTTGGGCACGTTGCCCGGAGGCTGAGGATGAGACTCCTTCGGATGCAGTGCTTGCGAATTACTATACGCCGGGCGATGTATGCGTATGTATCTATGTTCCGAGTGAGTTGGCATGTTACGATATCGTGCTGACGGGTTCATTCAACGGTTGGAAGAGCACCCCTGCTGACTGCGTGCCTTTCGAGCCTGTTGCGGGGTATGACGGTTGGTATGTAGCGTCCTATACTCCTGAAGCGGAACCGGACGCAGCCAAAGGCTTGCAGGCAAAACCGGTTATGCTGGATAGAGATGGTAACTTCAGCTGGGATTATCAAGTTGTTGATGTTACCGTTGTTCGCGGTAGTGTAATCGCTATGGCTAGTTATTTGGACGAGATTGATCTGATCAATTATGGTACGGACGCTCCGAATGTATATAAGGTCGATGCATGGAAGCGTAACCCCTGTGATTTTGTTTACCGTAACTATCGTATTGAGGTGATTACCGACGGTTGTGACGGCTTGGCTGTTCCGTTTATCATCGGCTCGATGAACAACTGGAGCTTCGAGCAAATGAAATTGGATGAACAAAAATCCATATCAGAAGGAATACCTGTTTATTACTACGAAAAGGAAATGTCGGAGGGTACTTCGTATCAAATCGTTAGCGGTTTGATGGATAGCGAAGGTCAGATTGTAGAAGAACCGGATTGGAATGATAAATCGCTCATGCAGAAATTCGTAGATGGCGCTTGGGTGCGTTTCCCGGGCGACGATGGGTATAGTCTCCTTACGAAAGAAGAAACCGATATCGTCTTCGATTTCCGCGCAGATAATATCCGTTGGGCACGTTGTGCACCGGCAGAGACGGCTGAACGCGTAATAATCGGCGTACTGCTTCCGACATTGAATTGCCCGGAATCCGTTGAGATTATCGGTGACTTCAATGATTGGAATGGTACTCCGATGGAATGGGTTCCTGGCAATTACTGGTTTGCAGAACTCGAGGCAAAGGCATCGCAATTCTTCTTGTTCCGCAGCGCAGGTTCTTGGGAACAAGAGATCCTGTACAATGACGGTGACAACGGATGGAGAATCATTAATGACGGCGAACTCACATTCGGTCAACTCTGGCAGGATGACACTTGGCAAGGTGCTCCTTGCAAGATGATTGAACTTGACCTCTCCAATCCGAACTATTTCAAGTGGTCAGGTACAGCGCCGCAACCCGTATTGGTAGATGTGAACTGTGCCGTTAACTATGTGGATAAGAACGATGCATCGCTAAGCAACGAGATCCTTACCTTCCATGTGCCCGAAGCACCGGTTGTCGAAGGATTCACCTTTGTCGGTTGGGAATTCGTAGGCGGCGCAATGTCCGATGGCCTCACCATCCGGGCTGTTTATAAACCGGATAGCGACCCGATGGGGCTGCCGGACGAAGTGCAAGTGCCCGGCAACAGAGCGCAGAAACTCGTTCGTAACGGCAATGTCTATATCCTTAAGGATGATCGTACTTACACCGTCCAAGGACAGCTGGTAAAATAAATTTTCAGCATTCAGCTCTCAGCATTCAGATTGCTGAATCAGCATCAAGGGGCCTC
>LXOW01416329.1_pt1 | contig 25704 bp, 22 predicted proteins | sample 1368591 | NCBI WGS metagenome assembly LXOW01 (sample SAMN04884650, study PRJNA319009) | bovine gut metagenome | isolation source: Cow rumen | host: Bos taurus | place: Italy: Legnaro (PD) | collected 2014-07-09
GGCTTTGTGATCCTGTCCATAGTACCAGCCGATGAACCGGCCAATCTTATAGGCGTGCTCTACGGTCAGAACCTTGTTGACTTCGCCGCGGAAGCCGTCCGTTCCAAAGTATTTGCCCATGGTGTTTCCTCCTTACAGCAGCTTGGCGGCCTCGTAGTCCATGTACACGGTCACGTCGGGATGGAGCTGCAGCACGGAGGCGGGCACCTTCTCGGTGACGGGGCCCTGAAGCATCTCCTTCATGATGGGGGCCTTGGCGGGCCCGATGGCCATGAGGATGATGGACCGGGCCTGCATGACCGTCTTCACGCCCATGGTGACGGCGTGGGTGGGCACCTCGTCGATGGAGACGAAGAACCGCTTGTTGGCCTCCCGGGTGGATTCGGTGAGCTCCACGATGTGGGTCAGGGAGCCGAAGGGGGTACCGGGCTCGTTGAAACCGATGTGGCCGTTGTTGCCGATGCCCAGGAGCTGCAGATCTACGCCGCCGGCGGCTGCGATCTCGGTATCATAGGCGGCGGGATCGCTGATGTCGATGCCGGAGGGGACGTGAGTGCGGGCCTTATCGATGTCGATATGATCGAAGAGGTTGTGATCCATGAAGTACCGATAACTCTGGTCGTGGCTGCCGTCCAGGCCAACGTACTCGTCCAGATTGAAGCTGGAAGCGTCCTTAAAGGAGATCTCCCCCGCTTGGTTCAGGCGGACCAGCTCGGCGTAAAGGCCCAGCGGGGTGGAACCGGTGGCGCCGCCCAAAATGGCGTTGGGCTTGCGCTTGAGGAGCGCGACGTATTGCTGCGCAGCCATGGCTGCGATGTTTTGGGCCGAATCGACGATAACTTTCATAGATGACCTCCTGGTTCAAAATCTAATATATAATAGCACTATGATATATACCTTGCAATATTTATTCCGCAACTTGCACAAAAAAGTTGACCAAAAGAACGAAATGTAGGGTTTTCTCTTGCCAATGGGCGCAATATCTTGTATGATAAGTATATGATACTATGGAGCGGAGGAAAGACGGATGCGTATCTATTGCAAGGCGGAGCAGCACGAGATAGGCGGCAGCGGATCCTTCTTCCTGGCCCGTTCCGAAAAGCAGCTTCCGGCGCTGATCGAGGCGTACGGCGGCAAGGTCCAGCTGATCTACCTTGATCCGCCCTTCGGCACCGGTGACTCCTTCCAGTGCAAGAGCGAGAAGGACGAGACGGGCAGCATTCCCCTGTTTCGGGACGACATGCCCGAGGGGGAATATCTCAAATGGATGCGCACCATCCTCACCGGCTGCCACGCCCTCCTGTCCCCCACCGGGAGCCTGTACCTGCACATCGACTGGCGCATGAGCGCCAAGCTCCGGCTCATGCTGGACGATATCTTCGGCGCGGACAACTTCATGGACGAGATCATCTGGGGATACAAATCCGGCGGCCGGGCCACCCGCTTCTTCCCACGCAAGCATGATACCATTCTCTTCTACCGCAAGAGCCGCCGGGTGTACTTCAACATCGCCGCCGTGGGCCAGCCCAGGGGGCCGGAGCGTCGGAACCATATGAAGCAGTTCGTGGACCAGAACGGCCGCGTGGGTTTCTCCATCCGCACCCGGGGGAAGCTCTACACCTACTATGAGGACGATCTCGTCTATCCTACGGACGTTTGGACCGATATAGAACACCTGCAGCAAAAGGACAAGGAGCGGTTGGGCTACGCCACCCAGAAACCGGAGGCCCTGCTGGAGCGGATCATCCTGGCCTCCTCTAAAGAAGGGGATCTGGTCTGCGACCTGTTCTCCGGCAGCGGTACCGCCGCCGCCGTGGCAGTGAAGAACGGCCGCCGGTTCCTGGCGGTGGACGCCTCTCCCCTGGCCCTCATCACCCTGAGAAAGCGGCTGCTGGCTATCGCCGCCAGCCCCTCCCTGCTGGACGATCCCACCGCGGCCCAGAAGCCCATGACCCTGCACTTCCCCGCCACCCGGTGCAAGGCGGACGCGGCGATTTCCGTAGAGGGTCAAAACGTCCTTATCACCGGAGCGGTGCTGAACCGCCGCCCCTCCCCTGTAGTCTATGCCTCCATCGGGTACGAAAAGGAGAAGGTGTTCCACCCCACCCGCACGGTCACCAAGCCAAGGCTCCCTGTAAAGCTCCCCCTGCCTGTCGGCGCAGAGCGGCCCGTGATCCAGCTGGTGAACGCCTACGGAGATCAGGTCTTCCTTACGGTGGACTGACAAACTGCATGAAAAAAGAGCCTTCATCAGGCTCTTTTTCTGTTGCCGAGGAGGAAGCCCAGCCCGCAGACCAGGATAGACGAGGCCATGCCCCACATGAGCGGATCACCCGGAAAGGATAGTACCTTCGACACGATCACGGCGCAGGGCGACAGGATCATGGACAGCAGGATGCATCTGCCGCCGATCCGCCCCGGCAGCCACAGGGCCGCGGTCATGGGCAGGAACAGAACGGAGGCCCGAAAGCCCATGGACAGGAACCCGAAGTCGTTGATGAGGGAATCGGGCAGGGACACGGTCACCGCCACAGCCGCCAGCAGCACCCCGCCGATACAGGCCCGGACCGCCCGCAGCTCGCCCTTTGGCTGGTCCCAACGGTGGGAGAAGCGTTTGAGGATATCCCTGGTCAGGACGGTGGCCATGCCGAAAGCGAGGCCCGCGCCGCCGCTGACGGAGGTGATGAGCAGGGTCCCCAATATGATCCCGGCCACCAGGGGCGGGAAATGATTCAATGCGAAGGTGGGCATGGCGCGGATGGTGCTTTCGAGGATGGGCATATCCGGCAAGGTTTGCCCCGCCGCTTGTAAGGCCGCCGCCTCCGCGGGCAGTATGTAATGGCTCCGCATGAACAGGCCGATGGCCACTCCGCCGAGACCGATAAAGGGGGCGGCGATACCGCTGATGAGGGCACCGTTGCGGGCAGCCCGGTCCGACTTGCCTGACCAGATGGCCTGGGCGTAGGACTGGGTGCAGAGGACGCCCAGGAGGAGCGACACGCCGGAGCTCAGGTCCTTGGCAGCGCCTCGGGCGGTTACGCTAAAGAACTGGGCCCGCAGCGTGGCGGTGTCGGGGATGTCCACCGCGCCCGTGGCCTGCTGCCGGATCATGCCCAAAGAGGTGCCCGTCAGCACGTCGTTCAATTCGTTCCAAAGACCCACGGGGCCGTGGCTCCAATAGAGGATGAAGCAGAGGCCCATGAAGGACACGGCGCAGAGCAGCAGGAGCTTTACGATGCCGCCCATGCCCGCGCCCCAGGCGCCGCCGAAGATCACGTAGAGGCCCATGAGCAGGGCAGACAGCATCGCCCCCGCCCACAGGGGCGTGCCGGGGAACAGGCTCGTCAGCAGCCCCGCGCAGGCGATGACCTGGGAGAAGACGCTGATGAAGATGCCTATGGAGCAGAGGACGGAGCTGAGGGCTCCGGAAGCGGACCCGTATTCCCGGGTGACTATGGCAAGCTCCGTGATACAGCCGCTCTGGCGGAGCTTTTTGCTGTAAAGAAGGCCCAGGGCAAGGCACCCGAAGCAGCAGCCCAGGGTGAACCACCAGCCGGAAAAGCCGAACTGGAAAGACAGCTGAGCCGTGCCCATGGTGGCCTGGCTCCCCACCAGGCTCCCCATGATGGCGCCAGCCACCAGGAAGGTGCCCGCCTGGCCGCCGCCGGAGAGGAAGTCGGAGGAATCCTTCACCCGGCGGCCGGAGAACAGGCCCACCACCAGGATGAGCCCCACCACCAGTATGATACCCGCCAGAACGCCGAACGACATTATCTTTCTCCCTGAATACTCATTGAAAAAGCAGTGACCTGTTCACCAGATCACTGCTTTTTGCTGGTGCGGTGGACGAGACTTGAACTCGTACGCGCGAAGCACACGCACCTCAAACGTGCCTGTCTGCCAATTCCAGCACCACCGCGCACTCTGGAATTATAATGGAGAGAGTGGCTTTTGTCAATCCTTCGCGTAAAAATCTTTTTCTTGCGCAGACTACTCCCTATGAAACTACTATTGGTATTGCTGTTGCTGCTGTGCCTGCTCCTGGGCTGCGATACGAAGCCGGTCGACGAAGGGAAGCAGCCCACACATTCTGTTTTCCTGACGAGGCGTGCCACCGCCCAGCCCTCCCCAACGACCCTGGACACGTCCGCAAAGTTCCTGGACCTCTGTATAGGCGACGAAATGGTGAGCTGCCGCCTGTCGGACATTGGCGTGACGGCTGGTGGTGACGGCTCTCTGGCCATCGACAGGGACATCTTCGCTGCCTTCTGTCAGCAGCTCAACGACAGGTTCGGGACCCCTGCCAAGGACGCTCAGGTGCAGTATACCGACGACCCCTCCGCTCCTTTAGCCTTCTTACCCGAGGCGGAAGGGCTGCAGGTCGACGAGATAGCCCTGGCAAAGTCTCTCATGGATACGCAGGCAACCTGGATCACGGTGGATCTGGTGCCCGCAGCGGCCAGCGTCACGGAGGGGGATCTGAAGGTCAGGTATGCGCTGGTGTCAGAGTTCACAACCTCCTTCAGCGGCTCCACCCTTGGCCGCAAGAACCGCGTCAGCAATATGGCCCTGGCCGTTTCCCGGATCAACGGGGTGGTCCTGTCGCCTGGGGAGGAGTTCAGCATGAACGAGACCATTCTGGACCGAAACAAGGAGAACGGATACTATCTCGCCCCCGCCATTCGCAACGGCACCTATGAAAAGGAGTACGGCGGCGGGGTCTGCCAGGTATCCTCCACCCTGTTCAACGCCGTCATGATGGCCGACCTCCCTGTTACGGAGCGGCACCACCACAGCTGGCCCATGACCTACGTGCCCATCGGCCGGGACGCTACCATCTCCACGGGCATCAAGGATTTCAAATTCGTCAACGATACCCAGGGAGAGCTGGTCATCTTCGCCCACATGGACACGAAGGCCAAGAAGATCACCGTCCAGCTCTACGGCGTCCACAGCAACGATTTCGATCATATCGTGGTGACCTCCAAACGCACCGGATACCTGCCCGCCAAGGGGACCAAGGTGCTGCTGGACGAGAGCCTCTCCGCCGGGACACGGGTGGAGGAGCGGAAGGAGCGCCGGGGCAAGACCTCCGTGACCTACAAGGAATACTACGACGCAGCGGGACAGCTACTCAAAAAAGAGACCGCCTACGAGGACAGCTACCCCTCCATCGAAGGTCTGGTGTACGTGTCTGCCAATCTGTATCGCTAAGGACGATTTGACGGCGCGGAGATCTGGATGTATACTCAGAAAAAAACAGGAGTGTACCCTATGATCCTGATCCGCGGCGCAGGGGACATCGCCAGCGGCATCGCCCTGCGGCTCTATCGTGCCGGTCTCACGCTGGCCATGACCGATCTGAATAAACCCACCTCCATCCGGCGGACGGTGTGCTTTTCCGAGGCCATCCTCCACAGCCAATGCAACGTGGAGGACGTCACGGCGGAGAAAGCCGTTACACCGGAGGATGCGAAAAACATTTGGCGGCGGGGCCATATCCCCGTGTTCGCCGACGACGAGGGAATGGTCCGTTCCCTGCTCCAGCCAGACGCCGTCGTGGACGCACGGCTGGCCAAGGTAAATCTGGATACGTCCATCACAGACGCCCCTATCGTCGTGGCCGTGGGACCCGGGTTCACCGCCGGGAAGGACTGCCACGCCGTGGTGGAGACCCAGCGGGGCCACTACCTGGGACGGGCCATCTACGAGGGCAGCGCCGCCCCCAACACGGGCGTGCCGGGGAACATCGGCGGCTACACCGTGGAGCGCATCGTCCGCGCTCCCAAAGCGGGCGTGTTCCATCCCGTCCACTATATCGGCGACCAGGTGGAGTCCAACGAGATCGTCGCTTACGTGGACGAGGAGCCGGTCCTCTGCCTCATCGGCGGCACCCTGCGAGGGATCCTCCCCGAGGGGATAGACGTATACGCGGGTATGAAGAGCGGCGACGTGGACCCCCGGTGCAAGCCGGACCACTGCCTCTGCGCCTCCGATAAAGCACTGGCCGTAGGGGGCGGGGCGCTGGAAGCGTTATTGCATTTTGGATACAGAGAGTAAGCAAGAGGGCCGCGGTCACGCGGCCCGAATTTTGGATTATGCTCAGAACGGCAGATACCCGAGATGCTCCAGCAGGATCTTGATGCCCAGCAGGATCAGGATGACGCCGCCGGTGAGCTCTGCCTTGCTCTTATACTTCGTACCGAAGATGCTGCCGATCTTCATGCCCAGGGCGGACAGCAGGAAGGTGACTACGCCGACGAAGGTCACCGCCGGCAGGATGCGGACCTCCAGGAAAGCGAAGGTCACGCCAACGGCCAAAGCGTCGATGCTGGTGGCCACCGCCATCACGAACATGGCCTTGACGCCCAGGGAGGGGTTCACGTGCTCCGGATCCTTGTCCAGTGACTCCCGGACCATATTGGCGCCGATGAGTACCAGCAGGATCATAGCGATCCAGTGGTCCACGGCGGCGATGTATTCGGCGAAGCTGCTGCCCAAAAGCCAGCCGATGAGGGGCATCAGCGCCTGGAATCCGCCGAACCACAGGCCCACGATCACCACGTGCTTCCACTGTATCTTTCCGATGGCCAGTCCCTTGCAGACAGCCACGGCGAAGGCGTCCATAGAGAGGCCCACGGCCAGAATAAACAATTCAAGTAACGTCATACACACTATCTCCTGCTCTGAAAGCATGGTGCATTTTACTAAATATATCGCCTAAAAGCAAGAGGCTTTCCCGTATGGGATTGCTTTTTCTCGGAAATGGACGTATACTGTTCTGCAATGAGCTTTAGAAGGCGGACGGCGCCACTCATCCCATTTCCAGGATTGACGATTCCGCCCCCATCTGGTACCATTGTTTCCAACGAATAAGGAGGACCTTCTCATGTCAAGACCAGTGAAGATCACCGCGGACGCTCCCTGCGACATCGGCCCCATGCTGCGGGACCGGTACGATGTGGAGATCATTCCTCTCCACGTCACCATGAACGACAAGGAGTATCTGGACGGCGTCAATATCACCAATACCATGATCTATGAGAATTGGGAGAAGACCGGCTCCCTGCCCAAGACCAGCGCGGTCAGCGTGGGCGAGTACGAGGAGGTCTTCAAACGCTTCACCGATCGCGGCTACGACGTGGTCCACATCTCTTTGGGCTCCGGTCTCTCTGTGACTCACCAGAACGCCCTTTTGGCTGCCGAGGAGGTGCCGGGCGTCTACGTCATCGACTCCTGCTGCCTGTCCACCGGTACGGGGCTCCTGGTCTGCGAGGCTGGGGAGCGGGTCAAGCAGGGGCTTGACGCCGAGACCATCTACGCCGAGGTGCTGCCTCTCAATCAGAAGAACTCCGCCAGCTTCGTCCTCGATACCCTGGCCTTCCTCCACGCCGGCGGCCGGTGCTCCTCCCTGGCTCACATGGGGGCCAACCTCATGAGCATCAAACCCAGTATCCGGGTGCTGAACGACCAGAACGGCAACATGACCGTGGGCAAAAAGTATTTCGGGAAGCTGAAGAAGTGCATCATCGCCTACATCCACGACCAGTTGGCCGACCGCACAGACATCGTGCGGGACCGCATCTTCATCACTCATTCCGGCTTCCCCGAAGCGGACATCGAGTGGATGAAGGCCGAGGTGGAGAAGTATGGCCCCTGGGGCGAGATCATCGTCACCACCGCCGGCTGCACCATCTCCTCCCACTGCGGGCCCGGCTGCATGGGCGTCCTGTTCCTGACGAAGTAAACCGACACGTTCCCCTTCTTATACGCGGTTCAGTCTTCGGTATGCCCATTCCAGCATGCTTATGTTCAGTAACGCGAAGACGAGCAGATACACCGGCATGATGGAGATACCCACCGCCTGCTGCAGATGCCCGAACGCCATGGGCATGAACGTGCTGCCCAGATATGCGGCCGCCATCTGCAGACCGATGACGGCGGCGCTGTGTCGCGGTCCGAAGTTGAGCGGCGCCATGTGCTGGATGGCCGGATAGACCGGGCCCATGCCTGTGCCGACGATCACGAAGCCCGCTGCCGTCAGGATATAGCCGGTCGTGGGCAGAAATACGAGCAGGATCCCCAACAGCTCCACGGCTATCCCCACACGGATCAGGAGCCTGTCACCAAGTTTGCAGGAGATAAATCCGGAGATCAGCCTCCCCAGCATCAGCCCACCGAATATCAAAGACCCGAAGGACGCGATCAGCTCATCGCTCAGACCCGTCCGCGTTCCCGCAAAATAGCTGGGCGTCCACAGAAAACAGGTCGCCTCGCCGGAACAGTAGGCGAAGAAAGCGATCATGGTCAGCAGGACCCCCGGCATCCCAAGGGCTTCTTTGATCCCGGCGCTGTCCCGATTCTTTTCTTCGGCGGCTGCTTCTTTCTGCTTCCACAACGGCAGGGACAGGACACACACCAGCAGGATCCCTGCCTGGATATAGGCCGTCCACCGATAGCCCTCGTTCCAGCAGGCCGTCTTCAGTGCCTGGGCCATGATGCAGGGGCTGATCATGGCGCCAACGCCATAGAAACAGTGCAGAAAGTTCATGACCGAGGACGAATACTGGTTCGCCACATAGTGATTGACTGACGCGTCGACGGCGCCCGCCCCCAACCCGTAGGGGACGACGAACAGGAACAGCGTCCAATACTGCGTACAGATGGAAAACCCTAACAGGCCGAATACGGTCAGGGCGATGGACGCGATCACGATCCACTTCGTATGGAATCTTTTGATCATACGAGGGCTCAGCAGAGCGGAGATGATCGTCATGCAGGAGATGGTCATGGATACATATCCCGCATAGGATGACGGAACGTCGAAGACCATCTGCATCGTGGGCCAGCCTGAACCCAGCAGCGAATCGGGCAGACCAAGGCTGACAAATATGAGATAAATAACGGCCAACAGCAGCGAACCCATATCTACGGACCTCGTTACAGTCTTTTGATTGACAAGAGTATAGCGTATTCGACCGGAGATTGTACAGTGCTTTACCGATAAAACCTGCTCCGTATTCATAAGATGCAGTACGCATCTCTTTCCCTGAGATCTAAGATTGTTTACATCTTGCCCACCTTTTGGGAGGGTTTTCTATTTTCAAACGGGGCATGCCCATGGTATAATCAAGCAAATCCTTACGGAGGCCATATGTTCCTTTCCATCCTGTATCTGCTGTTCTATGCTGTGGCGGGCATCCTGCTGGGCAGATACCTGTTTTCAAGAGAATCCCTCCCCCGCCGCCTGTGGCTGGGGCTTACCCTTGGTATGTTCGGATGTATCTGGCTGCCGAGCCTCTTCTCTTTCGTCCTGGGATTCGGCACACTGAGCCACGTCCTGGGGGCTGTCCTCATGGCCGGGCTCACCCTGTGGAGCCAGTTTGCTAAGCGTAAAGCACCCCGAGCCAAGGCGCAGGAATACCGCGCTCTGCTGCCCCTTCTCTGGCTGCTGCCCATCTTCGTTGTAGGCGCATACCTCTTCTCCACCCATATCCTCTACCCCAAGGCGGACGGATACTATGTGGGCCAGACCACCTACGGGGACCTGGCCATGCACCTTGGCTTCATCTCCAGCCTGGCGGAGCAGGGCTTCTTCCCGCCGGAATACAGCATCTTCCCCGGCCACACCGTCAACTATCCCTTCCTCTGCGAGGTGCCCAGCGCCTCCCTGTTCCAGTTTGGGTCAAGCCTCCGATGGGCCTACCTTCTCCCCGCCCTCTACGCCTACGCCCTGGTGATCCTGGGGATCTACAACGCCTTCCAGGCCTGGCTCAAGCGAGAGGATCGGGCCAGGTTCGCCACCTATCTCTTCTTCATCGGCGGCGGGTTCGGGTTCGCCTACTTCTTTGACCGTCTGGGCGGCGCTTCCACCGTGGGGGCCCTCATCGGTGAGAACGGCTACGCCAACAATCTTTCCTATCTTCTCAACGACTTCTACGTGACCCCCACCAACCTGCCCCGGGTCGGCCTACGGTGGGTGAACCCTATCGTGGACATGCTGATCCCCCAACGAGCCACCCTCTTTGGCTGGGCGTTCCTGTTCCCCTGCCTGTACCTGCTGCTCCGGTTCGCCTTTGAAAAGCGGAAAGAGGCCCTTGCTCCTTTGATCCTCTTCGCCGGTGGGCTGCCCCTCATCCACACCCATTCCTTCCTGGCCCTGGGCATCGTCAGCGCCGTCTACTGCGTGGAGGATCTGCTGCGCGATTTCGATCGGGAACGGCTCCTGCAATGGGCATGCTACGGCGTCGCGGCGGTCCTGCTGGCCGCGCCACAGCTCTTCGGCTTCGCCTTCCAGCAGGCGTCGGAAAGCGGCATGGTCCGCCTCCACTTCAACTGGGCCAATGAGCTGGATTCCTTCCTGTGGTTCTACATCAAGAACCTTGGGTGGCTGTTCCTGCTGCTGCCCTTCTCTCTGTTGCTCCTTTCGAAGCGTGATCGGCGGATCGCCAGTGGATTCCTTATCCTATGGCTCGTCTCCGAGGTGGTGGTCTTCCAACCCAACCTCTACGATAACAACAAGCTCCTGTTCGTCTGGTTCTTCTGTCTATGCGCCCTGAGCGCGAAGCTGCTGGGGGTCCTCACACATTGGCTGTCACATCGGTTTCGCCTCGCCCCACAGGCGAAAGTGGCCGCTCTCGCCCAGCTGGGTCTCGCGGCCTCTCTTTTGGGGTGCCTGGTCTATCTCGCCGCCTTCCCCCACGTGAACGGCTCCGGCGTGGACATGCCCGCCATCGGCGTGTATACGGGGTTGTTCCTGCTGGCGTTTTTGATCTTCCTGTCCCTTCGTATCTTCCGCCTCCGCATTTCAGGAGAGATCGACGCCTGGGCGTCCCTGCTGCTGGCCCTGTCAGCAGGCCTTGGACTGTATCTTTTCACCCGACTGCTGCGGGAGAGCAGCCAAAAATATCTGGCTGTTTCTGTGCCCCTGTTCCTGCTTTTGGGCATCATGGGTCTCGGCCTCGTCCTGCTGTTCCTTTCCCTCTATATGTCCGTACGAGAAAGCCCCTCCCGCAGCAAAAACGTCTATGCCGGCAAGGCGCTGCTGTCCTTCCTGCTGGGCTGCTCCCTCTTTCTCTCCGGGCCTATGACCATCCTGAGGGAATGTCGCAGCTCCTACATGATGTTCTCCCATTCGGATATTGAGGCCGCAGCCTACATCCGGGAGAACACGGACGCTCACGGGATATTCCTGACGGACTACAGCTGGCACCTGAACGCGGTATCCGTGCTGACGGGACGCAGCATCGTATGCGGGCCGGACCTGTTCCTCTACTATCACGGCATCGACACCGGCGAGCGAAAGCAGAACGTGTCCGCCATGTTCGAGTCGCCGGAGGACAATCAGGAGCTTTTCGAGGAATACGGCGTGGCCTACGTATATATCGGCTCGGCGGAGCGATCCAACTTCGACGTGGACATGGACTATTACCGCATCCACGGCGACCTTATCTACGACCAGGACGGCATCCAGGTCTTTGCGCTGAAATGAAGGTGCTTCGGTGGACCATCCTCATATTGTTGCTGCTGGCGCTGCTTTGCGGGGTCGCCATCTCGGACCCCCTGGTGCGGTTCACGGCAGACCTGTCCCTGGAGCGCTTCAACGCTGCCCAGGCGGTATATCTTTCTTATCCCTATATGCAGTCCCAAGCGGCCCAGGAGTTGGGACGATTCGTGGAATGGCAGTATGATATCTATGCCCGACAAGAATTGTCTCATGGCGGCGTTATGGACATCCTGGAGCCCCTTTCTGAAACCGAGCTCCCGCAGGACGATATACAAAGGTGCCTTCGGGCGGTCGCTGATATGGAGGCGGCGCGAGCCGATCTTATGCAGGCGGACGCCGCTGTGACCCGGGGAGATTACGCCCAGGCCATCCCCCTGTTTCGACAGTCGCTGATGGCCGACGAGCTGGCCCGATACCGTCTCGAACAGGCGGAGGCCAGGTATCTCGATCAGATCCTTTCTCAAGCCATATCTTCCATGGACGACGGGGAATACGAAAAAGCGGAGAAAATCCTCCTGGAGGGCCAGTCGGTGCTGGGGGCCAGTGAAGATCTATCGGATGCCTTAATCGACGTACGCCGCATGGCTGACGATCAGACCATCGTAGAGTATGAGTCGGAAGCCCGACGTCTGTTGATAGAAACGGGACCGGAGACAGCCTTCCGGTACGTCGCGGAGCTCCGGGAGCAGGCCCCCGATGCATACGGGCTGGAATATCTGGAACAGATGATCCGTCACGAATACGAAGCGGACATCTGCGCCCGGGCCTCCGCCCTGCGGGATTCCGGCGATCCCCTGGCCGCCTGCGCTCTGTTGGAGGAGGGGGGCCGATGGATCGAGTCAGCCCAGATACGGGCCCTCCATGCCGAGATCATGTCCGTTACGCCCTTCCCCCTGTCCACCCTGCCCATCGCGCGGGACGAAACGGCGGACCCCAGGACCGAGGCCGAAAGCACCGTAGTATGGGACCGTGTCCTGCAGGATTCGCATGCCAATGCATACGAGCACAGTCTGTATGCGGATGTGGGCACGCTCTCCTTTTCTCTGCAGAGCGGCTTCACTCTGTTTGAGGGGACGGTGGCCTTTCCCGCTGGTGAAAGATCGGATATGTATCGAAGCAGCGCCACGCTGCAGGTTTTCGGCGATGAAAAACTCATTGGGGAATTCAAAGAGATGGACAGTAATGCCGCCCCCATCCCCTTCCGCATCCCCGTGGAGGGTGTCCGGGAGCTGAGCCTCACGTGGACCAGCGCCGGGGCCGGCGGGTGGAAGGACTGGGGCTGCTTCGCCACCATTTTTGACGGTACATTGCTGGCGGCGGCAGATTGATGTGATCACAGAAGATCAAATAGGCTGCTGATCTCGCGGCAGGTATTTGGCAGGATGTGCTTTCGGGCCGGGGACTGATTGGAGTGGATGTATCGCCCGTCTATGCCCAGGGCAGCCGCTCCCAGCATGTCCGCCTCCTCATCGTTGCCCACCATGAGACAGGTCTCCGGACGCAGCCCATATTTCGACAAGATGTACTCGAAGATGGCCCTGTCCGGTTTTTTCACACCCACGTCAGAGGAGAGGACCATGCCGTCAAAGAGGTCATAGAGGCCCAGCTTTTTCAGCTCTGGCACCGTGACAGCCGCCTGGGCGTTGGACAGGAGGTACACCCCCTGTCCTCTATGTTTCAGCGTTCGCAGGACCTCCACAGCCCCCGGATACAGCCGAATATGGCGCATGGACAGGGTACGGAAACAGAGGGCTGCGTCCCGCAGCATTTGGTTATTGATTTGTATCCCTTTATTAACATACAGCGTGGAAAAAGCCGGAAGGATATCCGGCTCTAAATGTGCTTTTTGAATATGGAGCAGCTGCGCTCCACGCAGCACAGCCTCAGCCTCCACGGCGGCATAGTACGCTTCCCGCAGCTCCAAGGGCGTGTAGCCCGCCCCCTGCAGGGACATGAACAGGGCCATACGCCGCCACAGGGAGGGCATGGCTTCATCGGTGCGGATGTCCACCAGCGTGCCGTAGAGGTCGAAGATGTGGTTCTCGATCATGGTTCACTCACGCGGACGATCTCCAGCTTCCGCCGGGGAACGATCCGTGCCGCAGGCTTCATCTCGATAACGCGGGGCCCAGATGATCGCTCCGCCGCAGGCTCCTCCTGTCCCTCGCGGACCGGAGCAAAAGCCACAGTGTCCTCCGAGGTCATCATGACGGGCCTCGGCCGGTTCCTGTGGGTGGGCACGGCGGTGNNCCCGCCGCGGGATGGCGCCCGTCCGGGTCGGGGGCATGGGCTTCGTAAAGGTGTTGGTAGGGGCTGTGACGGCGTTCACAGGCTCAGGGGCAGCCTCTCCCTCTACGAGACGAGGCAGCCGGTCCGTCCGGTCCATGTACCGGAGCTTAGCAGGCTGGACATAGCCGAACTGGTCGTGGACCGGATCCACGGTCTCCCGCACCGATATGGGCCCAGTGGCGGTCTTCCGGGGGCCGAAAGGCCGGTTCACCGGCTCCCTGGGGAGCCAGCGGCGGATGTTCATTTCCGCCACACGGAAGATGATCGCAAGGAGAAGGAACACCATGGTCAGCGCCAGCACGATGAGGGCCGCCATGCGGAAGATCCAGGCATAGTGCTCCGTATCGTAGATTGTGCCGGTGATGTCCACGGTTTTCCCCGGCTTGATGGCGGGCAGGGCCGTGGCTTTGGTCTCTGTCAGCGGAGACAGATCCAGCGTCAGGGGCACGGTGGCGTACTGGGTCTCGGAGGGGTCCACAGCGGTCATGACGAAGGTCAGCGACCGGGTGCCGGATGGGACCACGAACTCCTTTTCAAAGGTGGTGGCGCCGGTGGACAAGGTGGGATACTCGTTGACCACGCTCTTGAAGTAGTCCGACTCCGTGATGACGGCGGTATGGATGGGCACCTGTGAGTCGTTGTGGACCTCGAACAGGAGCTTGAGTCGGTTGGAGCCGTCGGCTGTCTGATCGGTGCCGGACAGGGTAACGGTCAGATCCAGCTTCACCTGGCCGGATTCCACGAAGGGCAGCACTTCATAGGCGGCGGGGCTCTTCACGTTCACGACGCCGCCCACCACGTCCTTACCTGTGGCCTCGAAGGAGATATACCGGATCGTACCGGAGGACACGGCCGAGGGCACGGTGTGGTTGACGATCCGCTCCGCCCCAGGGTCCAGGGATATCCCTTCCGCCACCTGGGAACCGATCTCGTCCACGATACGTATGTCGTTGACGGGATGGGTACCGGCGTTGGTGAGGGTGATGCGGAACAGGGTGCCCTCGGCGGTGGCGGGGTACTTTTCCACGTCCATGAGGATATCCACCTTCACGCAGTCCACTGTGATGGTCTCAGCGGCGGCGGTCTTCGATTCGTTGCCTCGGACGGTGTACTGGGCTGTGGGGTTTAAAACGATGGCGCTGCTGCCCATGGGGAAGGTGGCGGTGGCCTGCAGGGTCTCCCCGGCGTTCAGCACGCTCTTCGGCAGAGCGACGATGGGCTGGGGAATGCCGTCATCCTGCAGCGTCACGTTTGTCATGTCGAACTTGGTGTCGTTTTTCAGGGTATAGGTCACTGTGACAGTGTCCCCCTGACGTGCCAGAAGCACGTCCGAAGCGAAGGTCAGCCCCATGACCGGTTCCACGAACCGTTCGACGCGGATGGGGGCCGTGAGAGCGTGCTCCGCGATGATGGGATCGAGGCGGTCCGTATCCTCCTCGGCGTAGGAGGTGGTCTGCCAGGTCAGACGGAATGTCAGGTCCCTGTCGAACTCGTCTTCGTCGATGCGCACGTTCTCCAGCGTGAACTCCATGACGTCGTTGGCGTTTACTGTGATGCTGTCGGAGATGAACTTCGGTTCCTCCAGCAGGTCTCCCTGCAGCGTCATGGTCTCCAGGGTGTAGGCTTCTTCCAGGGTGTTTTTCAGCGTGAAGCGGAAGAAGGTCATCTCCCCTGCCTCACTGAGCAGGCAGTCTGGATCCGACTCCACGGTCAGGGTCAAGGGCTCATCGTTTTCGGCGACCACCGGCCAGGCCATCAGGAGCAGGCAGATGGCCAGGAGGAAGATATACAGTTTTGACCGTTTACAACTAAACATGATCCTCCACCGGTCGGAATTCGCGGCCAGTGACCTGCCCCATCAGGGTGCCGGCGCTCTGGTCGAAAATCGCGTCCAGGAAAGCCTGGGTCTTCCCCGCCTCTATGACGGCAGTACAGGCGATCCTTTCCCCATACTCCGGGGTGAGCGCTGCGCCCTGCCGGCGGGCTTCCTGCTGCAACAGGGTCCACTGGCCGTAGGGGACAGAAAACTCTAAGAGGTCGCAGGGCGCCATGCGCACCACGCCGGCAGCGCGGATGGCTTCGGAGCAGCTGCGGGAGTAGGCCCGAACGAGGCCCCCTGTGCCCAGCAGGATGCCGCCGAAGTAGCGGGTGACCACGCACAGCACGTCGGTCACGTCCGCGCCCCGCAGGGCGTCCATCATGGGCATGCCCGCCGTGCCGCCCGGCTCCCCGTCGTCGGAGAAGCGGGCGATCTCCCCCTTCTGCCCCACGGAGTAGGCGTAGCAGTTGTGGGTGGCGTCCCAGTACTTCTTGCGGAGGGCGGCCAGCTTCTCGATGGCCTCCTCCTCCGTGGCGATGGGGAAGCATTGGCCGATGAACCGGGACCTGTTGATGACCAGCTCCACGCTGGCGGGCCCCTTCACGGTGCGATAGCCCAATGCCTGGTCCATACCTGTGCTCTCCTTCCCTCTTTTGTAGGTATAGTAGCAAAAAAGAGGCCTAAAAGCAAGGCGCGGCCGGATTTGTTACAAATTGTCCACGGCTTGTCCCCGCAGGAGCCGGATCTCCCTGGCATAGCCTAAGAGGTCGTCCTGAGGCGTTTCCAGGATCATGGGCAGCGTCTTCAAAGCCGGATGGTCCACCAGCTGCAGGAAGGCATCGAGGCCGATGCAGCCCTGGCCGATGGGTGCGTGGCGGTCCTTGTGGCTGCCGAGAGGGAACAGGGAATCGTTGACGTGCAGGGCTTTCAGCCGACCGAGTCCGATCTGTGTATCGAAGTCCTCCAAAACCTCGTCCAGGTCATGGACGATGTCGTACCCAGCGGCGTACACGTGGCAGGTGTCCAGGCATACGCCCACCTTTTCGCTCAGTTCCACCCGGCGGATGATCTCGCTGACCTCCTTGAAGGTGCCGCCGATCTCGCTGCCCTGGCCCGCCATGGTCTCGATGAGGACGGTGGTCGGCATATTATCTTGCAGCAGGGCGTTGAGCAGGGCCGCGGTCTTTTCGATTCCCTTCTCCGCCCCCTGGCCCACGTGGCTGCCTGGATGGAAGTTGTAGAGATTCCCCGGAAAGGCCCCCATGCGTTCAAGATCGTCCCCCATGACCATGGCGGCGAACTCCTGGACCCGAGGATCGGCGGCGCAGGAGTTCAGGGTGTAGGGGGCGTGAGCCACGATGGGCAGCATATCCTTCTCCATTAAAAGCGCCATGAGGGCGTCGGCGTCTGCCTGATCCAGGTCCTTGGCCTTGCTGCCCCGGGGATTCCGCAGGAAGAACTGGAAGGTGTTGGCCCCGATGCTGACGGCGTCCTGCCCCATGCGCAGGAACCCCTTCGACGGGGAAAGATGACAGCCGATGCGGATCATAGCGCCTCCTGAAAAGGGCCGCTGCAAACAGCTGACCCTGCAGTTCTCTTGTTTTATCTGACTTTCTCCATCAGGCGGCTGAGGGCGGTTCGGCGGACCTTCATGGCGCCGATGGGGCAGAACTCCTGGCAGCAGAAGCAGCGGATGCACTTTTTATAGTCGATCTGAGGCTTCTTGTCCACCATAGCGATGGCCTTGGCAGGGCATACTTTGGCGCACTCGCCGCAGCCGATGCAGTCCTCCAGCTTGGGCCGGGGCCGGGGCTGATAGGCAGTCTTGAGAACCTTGGACCAGAGCTTGCCCACAAGGCCCGAGGCTTCGTCGGTGAACAGCAGGCCCCGCTTGACGCCGATGGTCTCGAAGTCGGGACAGATGAACCGCTGCCATCCCTCGGAGATCCGAAGCCCATCCACCGTGTCGGGGATCAGCCCCCGCTCGTAGGCAGCTTCCAGGGTGGGCACGTCCTCCCGCGTCATATGGATAAGGGCGGCCAGCACCAGGTCAAGCTGGTGAGGGGATCTGGAGGCCGCCAGCAGGCCCATTTTCCGAGGTTTGCCCATGGAGGGACCGTTGCCTTCCATGGCCATGACGCCGTCGCAGATGGTCAGCGCGGGCTTGAAATAGGCGTTGATGTCCACCAGCATCCGGGAGAAATCCGTGGGATTGGGGTAGCGGTAATGGTACTCGGGCTTATCCGTGCCGGGGATGGCGCCGAACATGTTCTTGCAGCCGCCGGTGAGGCCCATCATGCCGTGGGTCTTCAGCTTGCAGAAGTCGATGATATGGTCGCAGTCGTCCAGGTAGGCCGTGTAGGTGAATTCCTTCATGACCTTTGCCTCGGGGAAGACGCCCTGCTTGATAGCTGTATTCTGATTGAGCACAGCCCCCGCCCGCTGGCAGTCGGTGAGGCCTGTGGCTGCGTAGACCCGCTTCAGATACGGCAAGGAGAAGGGGCCGCCGGGGCTGTCGCCGATGACGACGGAAGCGCCCCGCTCCACAAGGAGCTCCGTCAGGGCGGAGAGCAGCACGGGGTGGGTGGTGGCGGCCTTGTCGGGCTTCAGGAAGGTAATGAGGTTGGCTTTGATGACGACCCTGTCTCCGGGACGCACGAAACTGAGGCCGCCCAGGGGCTCCAGCAGCTCCCGCAGGGCAGCTTTCGCTGCCATGGGTTCGTAGGCGTCACAGGGAACGACGGACACGTCCAGGGGACGATCAAACGCTGACATGGGGCATCAGAGGCCGATGATGGCCTTGGCGATGGTGAAGAAGGTCAGCAGGGACAAAGCGTCCACCACCGTAGTGATAAAGGGGCTGGCCATGACCGCCGGGTCGAAGCCCAGCTTCTTTGCGAGCATGGGCAGAGTGCAGCCGATGAACTTCGCGATGGTGACCGTGACCGCCAGAGTCATGGAAACGGACAGGGACACCAGCATGCCCACCTTGTCGAGGAACATCAGCTTCAAAAAGCTGACCGCGGACAGGCTGAGACCGCAAAGGACGGCCACTCGTATCTCCTTCCAGATGACGGTGAGGATATCCCGGAACTGGATCTCGTTCAAAGAGAGACCACGGATGATGGTGACGGAAGCCTGGCTGCCGGAGTTGCCGCCGGTGTCCATGAGCATGGGGATGTAGGCGGTCAGCACCAGCTGCGCGGCCAGGGCTTCCTCGAAGCTGCTGATGATGAGGCCGGTGAAGGTGGCGGACACCATGAGGAGCATGAGCCAGGGGATACGGTGCTTGTAGATCTCCCAGACGCCGGTCTTCAAATAGGGCTTGTCCGACGGGGTGATGGCGGCCATCTTTTCGATATCCTCGGTGGCCTCCTCTTCCATGACGTCGATAGCGTCGTCGACGGTGACCATGCCCACGAGGCGGTTCTCTCCGTCCACCACGGGCATGGCGGTCAGATCATATTTCTGGAACTTCTGGGCCACTGTCTCCTGGTCGTCCATGGTGTTGACGCTGACCACGTTGGTATCCATGAGATCGGAGATCTTGTCGTCGTCCTGGGACAGGATCAGGGTGCGGATGGAGATGATCCCCTCCAGGGTACGGCTGGGGCCCGTGACGAAGCAGTCGTTGATGGTCTCCTTTTCAAAGCCCGTGCGGCGGATGGTCTTGATGGCGTCCTCCACCGTGTAGCTGATGCCCAGCTCCACGAACTCGGTGGTCATGATGCTGCCGGCGCTGTCCTCGGGATACTTCAGCAGCTCGTTGATGAGCTTGCGGGTGTCCGGATCCGCGGAGTGCAGGATACGCTTCACCACGTTGGCGGGCATCTCCTCCACCAGGTCCACCGCGTCGTCGATGTACAGCTCGTCGATGACTTCTTTGAGCTCCGTATCGGAGAAGCGGGTGATGAGCAGCTCCTGCTGGTCCGGGTCCATCTCCACGAAGGTGTCGGCGGCCAGCTCCTTGGGGAGCAAGCGGAACAAAAGCGGGAGCATCTCCGGCTCCAGCTCAGCGAAAATAGCCGCGATATCCGCAGCGTTCAATGTTATGAGAATGTCCTTGATAGTGGAGTACCGCTTGTTGCCCAACAGGGTGCGGATGGTCATTTCAAGGGAATAGGTTCTTTCCGACATGGTTGCCTCCTTCCTTTTTTGTCGTATAAGAAGAAAGGCACAGGGAAAAAGCGGTTATACGCGGCGGCACACCATGGCTGCGGTGCATCGGGGTATAGTTCCGGTCGATCCGCTTGTGCCGCTACTACTGCCAGCGTCCATGGTGTCCACCTCTCTTTCCGATATGATATGCGGCGAATCTTCACGCCATACAAATTTTACAACCGCCCCTTCCGTCTTGTCAACCGAAAAAGCATAAAAAGGGACGGCGTTTTTCCGTCCCATGAGGTCACTGTTTTTCCCGTATGGCCAGGGCCTTGTCGGGATAGTTGGTGATGACGCCAATGCCGTGCCGGATGCAGAGGGCCATGATGTTTTCATCGTTCACTGTCCAGGGGTTGATGCCGACGCCGACGGCCAGGGACCCCTCTATCATGCCCGGGTAGAGGAGCGTCCGCCAGTGGGGATGGATGTACGCGGCGCCGATGCTTTTTGCGTACTTCCAAGGCTCGTAGAGGCCGTCGCTGTAGAGGATGCCGTACTTCACGTCGGGCTTGATCTTCCTGAGTTCCATCAGCGTGTAGTGATTGAAGGAGGAATAGAGGATGCGGCCCTCCATGCCCTTCTCCTGTTCCAGCTTCAGCACCTTCTCGGCGATGCCGGGATATACGATCTGGTCCGTCTTGATCTCCACGTTTACCACGTGGCGGGTATCCCGGATGAGGTCGTACAGCTCCCCCAGGGTGGGGACCTTCGCCCCTTTGTAGGCCGCCATGCCGTTGCAGGCGTCCAGCTGCTTCAGTTCCTTCAGGGTGAAGGCCTGGATCTGGCCATGGCCGTCGGTGGTGCGGTCCACGGTCTCGTCGTGCATGACGATGAGCTCCCCATCCTTAGAAAGATGCACGTCCAGCTCAAAGCCGTCCGCGCCCATGTCCATGGCCAGCTGGAAGGCCTCCAGCGTGTTCTCGGGGGCGTAGCCGGAAGCGCCCCGATGACCCAGAATGATCGACATATGTTTACGCTCCGTTCCGTTTGTCTCGATTCTACTCCACTTTCCCCCGTCTTTCAAGAGTGCGTTGCAATTTCATCGGAAGAAAGCTATACTGTTTCCCATGAGATACGAAACCATCCGCGAAGCATTTTTCCTGGACCGACCCAACCGCTTCATCGCCCACGTCCTGCTGGACGGTGAGGCGGTGGTGTGCCACGTGAAGAACACAGGCCGCTGCCGGGAGCTGCTGGCGCCGGGGGCGCGGGTGATATTGAGCAAAGGGATCAATCCCCAGCGAAAGACGGCGTACGACCTGGTCTCCGTCTATAAGGGTGCGCGGCTCATCAACATGGACAGCCAGGCCCCCAACGATATCGCCGCGGAGTATCTGCCCCGGCTGTTCCCGGACCTTGCGGAGCTGCGGCGGGAGGTGACCTGGGGGGATTCCCGGTTCGACTTCCATGGGGTCAGGAATGGTCGACCCTTCTATCTGGAAGTCAAAGGCGTGACCCTGGAACGGGATGGACGGGTCTACTTCCCAGATGCCCCCACAGAGCGGGGCGTGAAGCACCTCATGGAGCTGGCGAAGCTGAAACGATTCGGTACGGACGCCTGTCTGCTGTTCATCGTGCAGATGGCTGACGTGATCTCCCTGCAGGCCAACCGGGACACTGACCCCGCCTTTGCGGACGCGCTGATCGAGGCGCGGGACGCAGGGGTGGAAGTGTATGCGGTGGATTGCATGGTGACGCCGGAGAGCGTGGCGGCGAATTTGCCAGTGCGGGTGGAATATGTGTGATATCATACCCCGGTATGCGCTGTGTTTTTTCGCGCAGGAAAAGCATTGACAATTCAGGACCTCTTTGATATACTTCCCTTCGGACAGAAGGGGAACGTCGAAAACACGGAGATGTGTCCGAGTGGTCTATGGTGACTGACTTGAAATCAGTTGAAGGTAAAACTTCCGTGGGTTCGAATCCTACCATCTCCGCCATATATGGAGAAATACCCAAGTGGCTATAAGGGGCTCCCCTGCTAAGGGAGTAGACTGGGATGACCGGTGCGTGGGTTCAAATCCCACTTTCTCCGCCAAGTAAAAGAGAGGGCTTTGTGCCCTCTCTTTTACTTGTTATAAGGAAATGTGGGATTCGAACGGGTTCGGTAGTGAATGGATCGCCTGTGGCGATCCAGAGCCGAACCCCTGGCCCGGACCGCAGTCCGGGTCAAATCCCACTTTCTCCGCCAAGTAAAAGAGAGGGCTTTGTGCCCTCTCTTTTACTTGTTATAAGGAATTGTGGGATTTGAACGGGTTCGGTAGTGAATGGATCGCCTGTGGCGATCCAGAGCCGAACCCCTGGCCTTCGCCGCGGCGAAGGTCAAATCCCACCCCAGTTCACACGCAACCTTCTATCGGCCGTGGATTTGAACGGACCGCCCCGCAGGGGGGCAAATCCCACCCATGGTTACGTTCATACGCCTGGTGTATCAGTATTCATCCACGCAAAACCAGGGACGGCCTGCATTTTCTATGGCCTGCCAGACGCCCTCCGGGGCCAGCATCACATTTTGGGGCAGGATCTGCCCGGGCATGTCTGCGTCCGGCGGGAGTTTGGCAGAGACGCCCTTGTTCCCTGCGATTCGCTTCAGTTCGTGGAGCAGGGGGCTGTAGCTGGTCAGGGACAGGACCTCCTCGCCGAAGACTTCTTCCTTCTCGAAGTACACGCAATAACCAACGGTCATCCCCGCCTCCTCCAGAAGGAAGCCTCGGGCGTCGTCGGAGCCGTAGTCCGCTATCTTCTGATGAAAGGCTTCCCGATCCCGACGCACGAAGCCTGTGTACCGGTCGGACATTGCCGTATACACTCGAAAAGCCTCGTCCTCATGGAAGGGTCGGATCACGCCGGGGCAAGTTTCCCCCTCCCCCTCCCAGTATTTCGTGAAGGAACTGGGGCAGAATCCGAGATGGGTGTACGTACCGGCATGCTCAGGATGGTTGAACAAGGCGCGGACGCCCCGCTCTGCCGCGCAAGCCTGCAAAAAGCGCATGGCGTCGTACATATGCCCCTTCCCACGCTCCTCTGGCACAGTGGCTATCCCGGAGGTCATGACTGCCGGGAAGGAGCCGCAGCCCAGGGACAGATCCATGGGCATGCCGTGGATCATGGAGATCAGGATCGGTCCGTCGAAAACGCCCACGGACCACTCAGGACAGTATCTGTTCTCGAAGAACCAGTCCACGAAGCCGGGCGGATCGTCGAAGACGCTTTGCCACAGTGCCTTGGCCGTGGTCCGGTCCTCCTCTGTCAGCATGCGGATCGTCATGTGATCTGCCCCCGGTTGTAGGCCCGATAGTTCACCGACAGCACCATGGCAATGGTGATGAGAGTGGCCATGACGTTGCTGCCGCCGTAGCTGATGAGGGGCAGCGGGATGCCGGTGACGGGCATGAGGCCCATGTTCATGCCGATGTTTTCGATCACATGAAAGCCCATCATGGCCACGGTCCCCACGCAGAGGCAGCGGCCGAACATGTCCTTGGACCGGCTGGCCACCAGCAGGATCCGCAGGAGCAGCAGGACGAACAGCAAAATGAGGATGGCCGCGCCAACGAAACCCAGCCCCTCGGCGATGCTGGAGAAGATGAAGTCCGTCTGCCGCTCAGGCACGTACTTCTTCTGGGCCAGGGTACCGGGGGTGAAATATCCCTTGCCGAATATACCGCCGGAGCCCACCAGCTCCTTGGACCGCAGCACGTTGTAGCCGTCGCCATCGAGATCCAGCGTGGGATCCAGAAATACACGGATGCGGGCCTTCTGATCGTTGGTCAGCAAGCGCCGATAGATGATGGGCAGGCTGACCACCATGGCCGCGCCGCCGCCGAGGATATAGAGCCAGCTGATCCGTGCGGCGAAGACCACGCCGATGAAGATGGCGGCGAAGACCATGGCGGTGCCGTAGTCCGGCTGCTTCATGACCAGCAGGAAGGGCACGGCGAAGATGATCGTGGCCTGCAGCACGTCCCAGAAGTTGTTGAAGTGGCCCCGACGGTCGTAGGCTTCGGAGACGAACTTGGATAGCGATACCAGCAGCACCACCTTCCCCAGCTCCGACGGCTGGAAGGACCGGGAGGTGCCGATCTTATACCAGCCGAAGACACCGCGGGTGTTCACCTTCACCACGAGGAGCAGCGCCAGCAGAACGCAGATGACGATATATGCGGACTTTACGAAGGGCTTATATTTGTCGTAGTCCAGAAAGGCGATGGGTACGGCCACAACGAGGGAGATGAGGATGCTGACCAGCTGCCGGTTGAAGTATTCGAGATTCAACCGGCTCAGAAAGCCTTCCAGGCCCACCTCCGTGCCGTCGAAGGGGTCGGACAGCACGTTGAGCAGCGAGACAAGGCCAAAAAGGAGCAGCACCGTCACCAACAGGATGATGACGATGTCCACTCCTTTCGTTTGCCTGGTCTTGCCGAAGTCAGCCATTTACAGGATGTACGCCGGGTCTTCCGCGGGACGGGCAGCCAGCTCCGCTCGCTTCTCGTCGAAGCCGGGCTTGCCCAGCACCACGAAGGCGTCCGCCTCCTCGCGGACCCAGGCGACAGCCTCATACTCCTTCATAGCTACACCTCCAAATAGCAGTATAGAGTGGATAAAACGGTACACATGGCATCGTAGGAAGCTTTCAGCTCGTCCAGGTTCGTGTACATGTCGCTGTAGACCTCGATGAACGCGGGACCGGTGTATCCCTTGTTCAGCATAGCCTCCGCCAGGGCCTTGAAATCGCACTGTCCCCTGCCGGGCATCTTCAGGGACAGCTTCCCGGCCTCGTCGAAGGCGTAGTCGCACAGGTGCCAGTTCACCAGATCCTCTCCCACCGCCTCCACGAAGGCGAAGGGATCCTCTCCGGAGCGGACGGCCTGCTTGATGTCCAGCACGAACTTCAGCCGCCTATCGCCCAGCCGCTCCTTCAGCTCCGCCCCGAAGGCGGGGGCGTGGAAGAAACACCAGCTGACGTTTTCAAGGCACAGGGTGATCCCGTACTCCGCCGCCACGTCCAGCAGCTCCCGGAACGTGGGGACCAGCCGCTCCATTTCGAGATTCTTCGCCGTGCCGCCCAGATGGGGCGATCCGTGCATGACGTAATGAGTTGCCCCCAGGATCCGTCCCGCATTCAGGGCGTCCCGATAGACAGCAAAGGCGTCGGACTTCTGCCGGGGATGGATAGAAAAGAGCTGGGCTTCGAACTGGTTGCTCATGGGGTGGACGCTGTAGACGTTCAGCCCCGCGTCGTCGATATGTCGGCGGAGCAGCTCAACAAAGTCCGGGCGGTACTCGGAGAAAGTGTTGAGAAACACTTCGATCTCCTTGCAGCCCAGAGGCGCCAGCATGGCGGGGATATCCTCCGTCATAGCCTTGTTGAATATGCTGGCTGTGGAAATGCCGACGTTCATGCTTTTTCGAGGGACCTTCAAAACAAAAATGTAACGAGCAAGCAGTAAGCCGAGTTCTGTCGCGGGTCGCCCCGCGGACGATCATCTATCTGAGGCCGCCAGTTGCCTGACGGCTCATGCGATTATCAGGAGCGCAGCGGGCCGCTGTTGAATGCTCCCATTCCAATCTTGCACCGGGTGGGGTTTACATGGCCGGTCCGTCGCCGGATCGCCGGTGAGCTCTTACCTCGCCTTTCCATCCTTACCCTAAAAGGGCGGTCGTTTTCTGTTGCACTTTCCCTGATGTCGCCATCGCCGGGTGTTACCCGGCACCCTGCCCTGCGGTGCTCGGACTTTCCTCAGCCTCCCGAAGAGGCCGCGATCGTCTTGCTTACTCGTTACAAATCTAAACTACTTTTGGTACAGGATCCGGCCGCAGTTCTCGCACTCCATGACGTTCTCCTGATTGCTCAGCTTTTTGATGACCGCCATGGGGAGCGACATATTGCAGCCGCTGCATTTCTCGTTCACCACCGGGACCACCGGCA
>LXOW01129052.1_pt1 | contig 25700 bp, 18 predicted proteins | sample 1368591 | NCBI WGS metagenome assembly LXOW01 (sample SAMN04884650, study PRJNA319009) | bovine gut metagenome | isolation source: Cow rumen | host: Bos taurus | place: Italy: Legnaro (PD) | collected 2014-07-09
TCTCGGGCGCGAGCTATGTGCTCCCGACGGCAGAGGGCGCGACGGCGGTTCAGGTCTCTGTCCAGAACCCGCAGAACAACACGTTCGACAATGTGGCGGTCTCCAGCAACACTGTTGGCAGCTCCCAGATCCCCGAGGGTTACTACTGGAAGCTCGACACGACAACGCATCTCTACAATCTCTCCAAGACTGTTGCGACAGTGAAGGTCGGCGTAGCGGACGCCGTTCCGTTCGACAGCTTCACCGACGCCTGGGCCTATGCCAACGCAAACGGCGGTACGCTGACAATGCTCGAGTCCTATGATACGGAAGCGCAGCTCGAGGTCAGCGGAACCTTCACGCTTGACCTGAACGGGAAGACCATCGCGTACACGGGCACGTCTACACTCGCAAGCGGCGTGATCATGGTGCTGCGCGGCGCTGATTTGACGGTCAACGACAGCAGCGACTCGGATTCCGGCGCGATCAGGAGCGGCGAAAACGCCTACAGCGCAATTGCCCTGACGAAGTTGGGCGAGACCGGCACCGCGAACGCCAAGCTCACCGTCAACGGCGGCAATGTAATCGGCTACTACTACGGCATTGTCGGCAACGGCGGCCGTCACGGCACGGAGATCACCGTCACGGGCGGTAAGCTGACCGGCACGAACGGCACGGCGATCTACCACCCGCAGGACGGCACGCTGACCATCAGCGGCGGCGAGTTCGTCGGCGGCGAGACCGGTATCGAGGTGCGTTCCGGTACGGTGAACATCACGGGCGGCACCTTCGAGACCACGGCGGAGAACTACAGCTGCAACCCGAACGGCAGCGGTACGACTACGGTCGGCGCGGCTATCGCCATTGCTCAGCACACCACTAACAAGCCTATCAACGCCACCATCTCGGGCGCGAGCTATGTGCTCCCGACGGCAGAGGGCGCGACGGCGGTTCAGGTCTCTGTCCAGAACCCGGAGAACAATGCGTTTGAGAACGTGGCGGTCTCCAGCAACACTGTGAACAGTTCCGAAATCCCCGCAGGCTACTACTGGAAGTTCAATGAGACAGACGGACTCTACAAGCTGACCAGAACAGCCGCGACTGTGACGGTCGGCAGCGCCGAGCCCGTTCCGTTCGACACGCTGGCCTCCGCAATCGCGTATGCCAACGCAAACGGCGGCACGGTCACGCTGCTTGAGGACGCTGTCCTGACGGCAACGCAGGTGCTCACGCACGACATGACGCTCGACCTCAACGGCCACAACATCACTTCCGAGCTCGGCACGGCGTTCAAGCTGACCAAGGGCACGGTTACGGTCGCCGATACCGCTGAGACCAAGGGCGGCATCGAGGCGAGCGGCGAGGCCTTCCGCGTGGAGGGCTATGAGCCGGGCAACGATCCCGCCAACACCGTGCTCACCATCAACGAGGGCGTCAAGGTCACTTCGGAAACCGACTGCTGCGTCTTCATTAAGGGCTATGCCACGATCAACACGGCCGGTACGCTCGAGAGCAAGGGCGTGTACGGCACGATCCAGGGCAACGGCAACGCATCCAGCGCCGGCACGGTCGTCAACATCACCGGCGGCTCCGTAAAGCAGAGCAACAACGAGGCGGCGATCTACGTCCCGCAGAACAACACGATGAACATCAGCGGCGGTACGATCACCGGTGCGACGGCGATCTACCACAAGTGCGGTGAGCTGAACATCAGGGGCGGCACCCTCGTCGCGGACGGCACGGCGGTTGCGTACACGCACGACGGCAACGGCTGCGTATCCACCGGCGATGCGATCGTGGTCGATTCGTGCCAGTATCCCGGCGGCGCGCCCACGCTGCACATCACCGGCACACCCAGCATCCTCAGCACGAACGGCAAGCAGATCGGCTACTACGAGTCGGCGCAGACCGGCGAGCCGGTTCCCGGCGTCGTGGAGTCGAACACCAACGCGCTGACGCTGTCCGAGGGCTACGCCTGGCACAAGGTCAGCGAGGGCAAGTACAACATCGCGCCTGTCGTGGCTGAGATCACGAAGAACAATGTCACCACCGGCTACGCCAGCCTCGCCGAGGCGGTCGCGGCCGCAGAGAGCGGCGACACGATCAAGATGATCGCGGACGAGACGCTGAAGAGCACCGTCACCTTCCCGGCCGGCAAGACGCTCACGCTTGAGCTGAACGGCAAGACCATCGACAACGCCGTCACGGACTTCAACTTCGCGACGACGACGACTCCCGCGCGCTTCACCTTTGTTGTCAACGGCGACCTGACCGTTCAGGACAGCGCGGCCAACAGCACCGGCGGCATCCGCATCGCCAAGGCGAACAACGCGACCACGAAGGGCTTCTACGTCGAGAACGGCGCGCTGACCGTTAAGAGCGGCAGTATCAGCGCGGACTACGCGGCAGCCTACGTCACCACCAGCGGCGTCATGAACGTCGAGGGCGGCACGGTCAGCGGCGGCAGCTTCGGCGTGGTAGTCAAGATCAACGGCACGCTTAACGTCATGGGCGGCACGGTCAGCACGGCGGGTGAAGCCGCGATCTCCGGCAACGGCAACGCGGAGAACGCCAACGGCACGATCAACATTTCCGGCGGTACGGTTTCCGGCGGCGATCTCGGCGTCTACTTCCCCTGCGGCGGCAGCCTGAGCATCTCCGGCGACGCTGCGATCAGCGGTAAGACCGGCGTCTACGTCAAGGCCGGCAACCTGAGCATCACCGGCGGCACGATCACCGGCAACGGCGCGGCGGCGGACTACAGCTTCAACGGCAACGGCGGCACGCCGACCGGCGACGCGCTCGTCATTGACAACTGCAACTATCCCACGCAGCTCGGCAGCCTCTCCGTCACGGGTGGCACCTTCATCAGCGACCACGCCAAGCCCATCGGCAGCTATGCCGGCAACGGCGCAGCCGAGCCCGCGAAGGAATTTGTCTCGAAGGACACGGTTCACAACACCGCTCCCGTCTTTAACAAGGCGGTCGACGAGCTCTGCTGCGCAGAGGGCTATGCCCCGTCTGACGCGATCGTGGAGATTGGCGGCGTGATGTACTACACCCTCATCGACGGCGCGGTCGCCAAGATCGGCACGACCTACTACCAGACGCTGGCTGACGCGCTGGCTGTGATCAACGCCTCCGAGGACAAGGACGACACGGTCGTTCTGGTGAACAGCACCATGGAGAACGTGACGATCCCCGCCGACAACAAGGTTGTCCTCGATCTCAACGGCTGCACGCTGACGGCTGTGGACGGGACCACCGGCCCCGCGATCACCAACAACGGCAATCTGACGATCAAGAGCACCAAGATCAATGCACAGAACGAGGCGGTTCCCGGCAAGATCGTGAACCTGGGCGGCGTTGCGCTGGACAACAAGGCGTCCGCCAGGATCGAGGCCACGGTCAACATGGACGCGAAGGTCGCCTTCAACCTCGTCAATTCGACCACGACCAGCGCTGATGAATCCGCGCTCCTGGTCTACGGCGGCGCGTACCGCGTGACAGACGGTCTGATCACTGAGGATCAGGGGATCGGGCAAGACAGCTTCTCCGCGAACTTCATGAGCGGCAGCTTCGAGCTCGGCTCCTTCAGCGGCGACAGCTTCACACGGAACGTCAACGAGGAGTTCAGCCTCTTCCCCCTTGAGACGAAGTCCATCGTCACGGTCACGGGCGGCAAGTACAGCCACGACGTCGACCCGCAGTACTGGGCGGCCGGCAAGCGCGTTGTCGTGCTTGAAGACTGGTTCCAGGTCCTCGACAAGTCCAGCTACAAGCTGATCGTCACACCTGCGAACGCCGACATGGGCGCCGCGGCGATCCGCGATGCGAGCCTGAATGGCAAGTATGTCGAGGGCATGATGGTCACGGTCTATGCGACCCCGGCCACCGGCTACTCCTTCACCGCCTGGTACATGGTGAGCGGCACGAAGCGTACCCTGGTCTCCACCGAGGCGGAGTACAGCTTCCCGATGCCCGGCCAGAAGTACACCCTGGAGGCGGAGTTCGTGGCCAATCCCGCGGCTCCCACCAAGGGCAACCTTGAGATCGTCGGCCCGATGTTCACGGTCTACAGCAACGCCAATGACCTCGGCGTGAACAACATCATGCAGGCGACGAGCTTCCTCGGCACCGGCACCTTCCAGACAGCGTACACCGTCCATGCCTACAGCGTCGTCGGACAGCCGTTTGTGCAGCAGGAGGACGGCAGCTTCAAGGCCGAGAACGGCGAAGTGTTCCTGTACTGGAGAAACGATTCCAACAAGGTCGTCAGCAAGAATCCCGAATACAGCTTCACCATGGTGACACAGATGCGCCTGACGGCGGTCACGACCGGCGTCAACACCGGCGCTCAGATCCTCGCGAGCTACGTCTCCGGCTACGATCAGATCATGGCGACGGCTGCCTATTCGCAGAGCACGACGGAAAACGATATCCACATCCCGAGCGTACCGAACTACACAGGCCGTGAGTTCGCCGGCTGGTCGATCAACGGCGGCGCCGCGATCATTGAAGACGGTGATCTGAAGGAAGCGCTGCTCGCTGTGATCCGGAATCATCCCGCGAGCATCACGATCAAGGCGACCTACAGAGTTCCCGCCGCGACCACGTCTGTGACTATCAAGTTCGTGACGGAGGACGGACAGAAGTTCCTCGAGGGCAGCCGCGACATCACGAAGGAAGGCGTCAAGGCCGGTATCTTCAGCATCAAGATCGATGAAGCGACGGTTCTCGGTAACAGCTACTACATCGACTGCTGGAAGTACAACGGCAAGACGGTATCCAACACTGCTGAGGTGATGATCGACATCTACAAGGCTTCGGCCGAGGAGCCGGTCACGCTCGAAGCGGTCGTGAAGAGCGGCTCTCGTCCCGATGCCACCAACCCCACCGCCTGGATCCAGAGCACACTGACCAAGACCTCGAGCGAGGGCAAGAAGCAGATCGTCGTAACGGCGCTGTTCTCCGTGCCCGAGGGCTACGACGTCATCGAGAAGGGCGTGATCCGTACCAAGGACGGAGAAGCGGCATGCCATGTGGCTCAGGTCGACGGCTCGTCCGTCAAGAAGAGCCAGTCCAACGTGCTGACAGGCGATCCGTTCGAGAACACGATCAACCTCAGCTCTGCGTCCGCGCAGACCGCCACCTGGTACTTCAGGGCGTATATCGTGTACGCGATCAACGGAGTGACCCAGGAGCCCGTTGAGTCTGACTGCGTATCTGTGGATGCAAGCCAGGCAGATTTCGGCAACTAATCAAGGAGGAGACCTTATATGAAACCGTATGAAAAGCCCGAATACCAGTTCATCGCCGCGGGGTGGGACATCGTTACCGCTTCGAAAGACGGTCAGGAAGTGGAAGAGTGATCCCATAGTCACTCGCAGGTAAAAACCATCCAAGCAACAGCAAGAAGCCGGGCGGCCTCGGTCGCTCGGCTTCCCTCTGAAAAGGAAAAAAACATGAAAAAACTCTTTGCAGCCCTGATGGCGACGCTGTTTGTCGTCCTTCTGTGTGTTTCCGCGACAGCCTGTGCGGAGGAGACTCTGTACAGCCTGGGCACTCTTCTCTACCGCGTCGAGGACGGCGGCGTCACCATCGTCTCCTATGTCGGAGAGGATGAGGAGATCGTCGTCATCCCCAACCGCATCGGAGAGTACCCGGTGTCCAAAATCGCGGCGGGCGCCTTCGATTACGCCGAGGGCGTGACCGTGATCTATCTGCCCGATACGATCATGGAGATCGAGCCCGGCGCGATCCCGGGGAATGTCGCGGTCGTGCGGGATTATAACCTGTATGCGGACGTGTCGGTCGATCCGAGCACCGGCGCTGTCGATCCGGCGACGCTGCCGACACCCGAGCAGGCGCGCGGGGAGCTCGTCTATCAGAGCGAGGACAAGGGCGTCACGATCGTGGACGAGACCTATCTGTATCCCAAGGAGACGGTCGAAGAGGACGAGACCGACGCGCCCAAGCCCCATCTGAGGCCGCGGGCGCTGCCGGGCGCGACGCCGGTGCTGGGTCAATACGGCGCGCCCTGGGTCTGGCTGAGAAAGACGCCGCTGCCCAAGGCGGCGCTTGAACCCGCAGCCGAAACGATTGCGGAAACCCCGGCTGAACCCGAGGCCGAGCCGACAACGGAACCGACGGTCGAACCGACAACGCAGCCCACAGCGGAACCGACGCCGGAGCCCACAGCGGAGCCCACAGTCGAACCCACAGCGGAACCCACAGTCGAGCCCACAGCGGAACCCACAGTCGAACCGACAACGGAGCCCACGGGCGAAGCCAAGGGCGCGAACACTGCGGTGACAGCGGTGGTCGCGGCGCTCGTGCTCGCGGCGGGCGGCGCGGCGGCCTGGTTCGCGGCGCGCAGGAGAAAGGGGAGCGGCGCATGAAGCTCAGACCCGGCTTCCTGACGCACCGGCTCGGCGGGGACAGCGTGCTCGTCCCGGTCGGGAAACAGAGCGAGACGATGCGCGGCTTCGTGCGTCTGAACGGGACGGCGGGCTTCATCGTCGAGCGGCTGCGGCGCGAGACGACGCGGGAAGCGCTCCTGGACGCGCTGACGGCTGAGTACCGCGTGGATCGCGAGACAGCCGCCGGCGACCTCGACGAGCTGCTCGCGGGCCTTGCGAAGCTCGGCGCGCTGGAGGAATAAAAAAACAGGGGGCGTGGAAACACGCCCCCTGTCTCGTTTTCCTTTATCTTGCGACGGCCTTGCCGCCGATGCAGACCGCGCGCGCTTCGAGCCCCTCGCCGCAGACGACGAAGTCGGCGAGCTTGCCCGGCTCGATCGAGCCGATCTCGCCGGCGCGGCCGATCTCCCGCGCGGGGCGGATGGTCGCGGCGAGGATCGCCTCCTCCGCCGGGATGCCGAAGGCGACGGCGTTTCGCATATCGGCGTACAGATCGGAGGCCGCGCCCGCGATCGTGCCGTCGGCCAGCCGCGCCACGCCCCCGGCGAGAAAGACCTGCTGCCCGCCGAGCTCGTATTCCCCGTCCGGCATCCCGCAGCAGCGCAGCGAGTCGGAGATCAGGCAGACCCGCCCCGGAAACAGCTTGAAGGCCATGCGCACGGAGCTCGGGTGGACGTGCAGCCCGTCGCAGATGAGCTCCGCGACAACGCTCTCGCGCTCGGAGGCCGCGCCGATCACGCCCGGCTTGCGGTGGTGGATCGGCGGCATGGCGTTGAAGAGATGCGTCAGGTGCGTCGCCCCGGCCTCGAAGACCGCCCGCGCCGCCTCGTAATCCGCGTCCGTGTGTGCGACCGAGACCGTACACAGCGCCCGCGCGCCTGTGGTGAAGTCCGCCGCGCCCTCAAGCTCCGGCGCCACGTCCACGATCCGCACGAGCCCTCCGCAGCCCTCGCAGAGCTTCCGGAAGGCCACGAGATCCGGCAGGCGCAGATACGCGCCGTTTTGCGCGCCCTTCTTCTTCTCGGAGAAGAAGGGCCCTTCCATGTGTATGCCCATGACGCGCGCGCAGCCCTCGGGGCGCTCCTCCGCGAGCTCGACCGCGGTCTCGAAGGCGGCGGCGAGCGTCTCATAGGGCAGAGTCATCGAGGTAGGCGCGAAGCTCGTCACCCCGCGCCCGGCCAGATACGCCGCCATGCGCCTGAGCCCCGCGGCGTCGCCGTCGGAGAAGTCCGCGCCCATAGCGCCGTGCGTGTGGATATCCACGAGTCCGGGGATCACGCGCGCGCCGCCGAGATCGACCCCGCCGGCTCTTTCGCCCGCGAAGACCTCGCCGAAGCGCCCGTCCTCGACCGTGAAGCCCCCGCGGATGAAGCCTGCGGGCGTGAATACCTCTGCGTTTGTATACAGCATCTCACACCTCCGGCAGACTCGCCGCGGCGATGCTCTGTCCCACGCGCCGCGCCTTCTCGTCGGGCAGCATGACCGTGACCTTCGCGGCGAGCGCGGGGTACTCCTCGCGCAGCACGCGGTTGCACTCCTCGATCAGCGCCTCGCCCCCGACGCCGGAGGCCACGCGCCCGAGCACGAGCAGATAGCGCAGATCGTAAAAGGCGGCGTAGAGCGAGAGCGTGTGCGCGAGATAGCTGCCGATGGTCACGAAAATCCGCCGCGCGCCCTCGTGCCCGTCCTCGGCCAGGCGCTGCACGGCCTTGAGCTTCTCGGCCAGGCTGAGTTCGTCGGAGAGCTCGATCCCCACGCGCGGGGCGAGGCGGATCACGGCGTCCTGCGAGAAGTACTTGCAGCCCACGCCGAAGTCGGTCGACCACTCGTCCTGCGGCGCGCCAGGCTGGAGATCGACCGGGGCAAAGGCCAGCTCGTTGAACCAGCCGAGTATCTTCCCGTCCGGCGTCACATAGCCCGCGGCCTCGCTCGTGCCCATCGCAATGCCCATCACCGCGCCGGAGCCGAGGCTCATGGCCCCGGCCAGCGCGGTCACGTCGCCGTCGTTGGCCACGACGATCGGCACGTCGCCGATCTCCTTCGCCGCGCGGTCGTAGACGCTCTTGACCTCCTCGCGCCGCTCGCGCGGCACCTTGATGAAGAGGGAGGAGACCATCGGGCTGTTGCCCACAAAGGTGCCGGCGGAGGAGACGCCGATCGCGTCCACGCGCGGCATTTTCGACGCGGCGGTCTTGAACGCCTCGACGATGCCGTTATACTGATAGCTCGGGTCGGCCGACTGCTTGGGGAACCACACGACCTCCTCGGAATAGACGCTCACGCCGTCGATGACCGCGGAGACCTTGCGGTCGGAGCCGCCCGCGTCAAAGCCGATGCGGCAGCCCTCGAGGTGGCCGCCGATGGACTTGGCCTGTTCGTTCGCCGCGGGGAAGTCCTTCTCCTCGCAGATCACGAGCTCGAAGGGGCGCTCGAAGATATCGAACTCGAAGCGGGCGTCGAAATCCCGCTCCCCGCCGACGCGGTAGATATCCCTGAGCTTCTCCGCGACGTCGGCGCAGCCGCAGATCGTCACGCGCCAGCCGCCGACGCTCCAGAGCAGGAACTTGACGTAGCGCTCCATGTACCGGAGATTCGCCTCCGCGTACTCCTCGCCGCGCAGGCGGGAGGAGAAGACGGAGACGCGGCCGTTCTCGCGCTCGAGCGCGACGCGGAAGGGGCGGCTCGCGCTGTCCAGGTAGGCTCTCGCCCACACGCCGAAGGGGAGAAAGCTCTCGTCCAGCGGCGGCTTGTTCTGATAGTCGTAGGAAATGCCGAGATAGTTCATAGTCATGTCCTCACATTCTGTAGAGGAAGGGACTGCCTCAAAACGCCGTGTCATGGCTTCGCGAAGGGAAGAATCCTTCCTGAAAAGTTCTCAAAAACTTCAAGTAGAGAGATCCTTCGTCACTTCGCTCCCCAGGATGACAGAACGGAAAGCGTTTTGAGGCAGCCCCTCCTTTGGCGTTCAGCAGTACTTTTCGGTCAGCGCGCTGATCTCCTTCGCAAGCGCCTCGACCGCGCCCATGTCCTCCGGCTGGAGCTCATAGAGCGGGGCGCGCACGCCGCCGATATCCGGCCCGCCCTGGGCGCGGAGAATGCCCTTGATGACGGCGTACATGTTGCCCTTGCAGGCGCACATCTTATAAATGATATGGCAGCACTCGTCCTGAAGCTCCCGCGCCTCGGCGATTTTGTTCTCCTGCACGAGCGCGAAGAGCTTCAGGTACAGCTCGGGCATTGCGGCGTAGGTGCCGCCGATGCCGCCGACCGCCCCGGCGACGAGACCGGAGAGGAGCTGTTCGTCCGGGCCGTTGAAGACGATCGCGCCCTCGTCGCGCCACATCTCGATATCCTGCACCGGCATGGAGGAGTTCTTCACGCCGATCACGCGCGGGTTCTTGAGCATCTCGCGCAGCAGCGCCGAGGACAGCGCCACGCCCGCGAGCTGCGGGATGTTGTAGATGATGAAGTCCGTGTTGGGCGCGGCGGCGGAGATATCGTTCCAGTACTTGGCGATGGCGTAGGGCGGCAGGTGGAAGTAGATCGGCGGGATGGCCGCGATCGCGTCCACGCCCAGGCTCTCCGCGTGGGCGGCCAGCTCCCGGCTGTCGGCGGTGTTGTTGCAGGCGACGTGGGCGATGATGACGATGCGCCCCTTCGCGACGGCCATGACGTTTTCGAGCAGGAGCTTGCGCTCCGCGACGGACTGATAGATGCACTCGCCGGAGGAGCCGCCGACGTAGAGCCCGGTCACGCCCTTGCCGATCAGATACTCCGTGAACGCGCGCACGCGCTCGGGAGAGATGGCGCCCGCCTCGTCATAGCAGGCGTAAAAGGCGGGGAATATGCCCCGATATTTGCTGAAATCTTTCATTTTCTGCTCCTTATATCAGGATTTTGAACACGACACGGGAGATCGGCGCCGGGCCTGACACAGCCATGCCGGGCCGGTGCGCGTCGCCGGGGAAGAGGACGAGGAAGCTGCCGGGGCGCAGGATCACGCCCTGCTCCGGCTCGCCGGCCGCGCCCCACCAGTCCCCCTTCTGGTCGCGCAGCGCGAGCGCCTCGGGACGCGCGATATCCACGCGCTCGCAGCCCTCGACAAGCGTGAACACGTCGAGATAGCGGCGGTGGTACTCGAAGAGGCGCGCGGGGTCGTTCGAGGTCTCCACATCAAAGCGCGTGACGAAGAGGCTCTCGCCCTCGAGCTCCTGCCGCACGGTGGGGACGGCGGCGAGGTATTCCGGCGTCAGCAGCCCCAGCACGCGGTCGAGCCGCGGATGCAGCCCCCGATAGGCCGCCGCGTCCGCAAGTTGTGCGCAGATCATCCTCTCACCCCTTTACAGCGCCCATGGTGATACCCTTGGTGAAGTACTTCTGGAAGATGATGAACACGATGATGATCGGCACCGCGGCGAAGGCCGCGCCGGCCATGATGAGGCCGAAGTCCGTGGAGTTCTCCGCCTGCATGTTCGCGATACCGAGCGAGATGGTCAGGTTCTTCGTCGAGGAGAGCATGATGAGCTGCATGAAGTAGTCGTTCCAGGAGCTGATGAAGGTGAAGATCGCGAGCGCGCCAACGCCGGGCTTGATCATCGGATAGACGATCGTGGTGAAGGTCTTGAGCTCGCTCGCGCCGTCGATGCGCGCGGCCTCCAAAATCTCGCCCGGGATGCTCTCGGCGAACTGCTTCATCAGGAACACGCCGAAGGGCCAGCCGACGATCGGGTAGACCACGGCGCTCATCGTGTTATAGAGCTTCAGGGAGGACATCTCCCGGATGAGCGGGATCAGGATGACCTGCTTTGGCAGCGCCATGGCGCAGACGATCAGCGTAAAGACCAGGTGCCGTCCGACGAAGCGCTTCTTGGCCAGCGCGTAGCCCGCGAGTGCGGAGGTCAGACAGGTCAGCAGCATGGCCGCCACGGCCATCCAGACCGTGTTCAGCAGCCAGCGCACCGCGGCGGGCACGGTCGGGCCGGTCGAGGCGATCAGCAGCGAGCCGTCCTCCGTGAAGTATTGGCTGAAGGGCACCGGGATCTCCCAGAGCGGGGCCTTGAACTTGTCCATCAGCTTGCCGTAGTTCTCCAGCGTCCACTGGGTCGGCCACCAGACGGGCGTGGTGGATTTGATCTCCTTGCCCACCTTGAAGGAACCGGTGAGGATCCAGTAGAGCGGGAAGGTGAAGAGCAGCGCGAGGATCACGACGAGCACCAGCGCGAAGATGCGGTAGCCCAGCGATTTCTGATTTCTCATGTCCCCACCCCCCTTATTCCCTCGACTGGCCCAGCTTGAACTGGACGGCGGAGAGGATCGCGATAATGACCATCAGCACCACGCCCATCGCGTTGCCGTAGCCGTAGCGATAGAGCTTGAAGGCCGTGTAGTAGATGTAATACATGACCGTGTCCGTCGAGTGGTTGGGCCCGCCCGAGGTCAGAAGCTGGATGAGCGCGAAGCACTGGAAGGAGTTGATGGTCGTGATGATGAGGATATACAGCGTGGTCGGCATGATCTGCGCCCACTTGATCTTCCAGAAGACCTGAGTGCGCGTCGCGCCGTCCACCTGCGCCGCCTCGACGAGCGTCTGGTCGACGTTGCCGAGCGCGGAGACGTACAGCACGATCGGCTGGCCGACGGAGGTCGTGAAGAGGATCAGGATGATGCAGCCGAGCGCGTAGCGGGCGTCGCCCAGCCAGTTGATCGGCTTGTCAATGACGCCCATGCCCTTGAGCAGATAGTTGAAGATGCCGTAGTAGTTGTTGTACATCCACTTCCACACGACCGTGACCGCGACCGAGCCGGTGACGACCGGCAGGTAGAAGATCACGCGGAAGGCGGAGGTCAGCGCCGGGTGCATATCCGTGATGGCGGAGGCGACCCAGAGCGAGAAGGCGCAGACCGTCGGCACGGCGACGAGCACGATGATGACCGTGTTTCTCAGCGCGCCGAGGAAGACGGTATCCGCGAAGAGCTCGCGGTAGTTGCCGAGGCCGACGAAGGTGTTCACCGCGTCCCTGCCCATGTTGGAGTCAAAGAAGCTGGTGTAGATGCACATGAACATCGGGTAGACCACGAACGTAACAAAGAAGAACAGGCTCGGCAGGAGGAAGAGGTAGCCGGCCACAGTCTCCCGCCGTACCAGCGCCCGGCTCATGCCGGTTGGTTTTCTCATATAGAAGACTCCCTTCCGAGGAGATTTTTTCAAGGTGAAAAACAGCACCCTCCCCGCGCTGGCGCAGGGAGGGTGCGCGGAATCGCTTTGTACAGGTGCTCAGAGCCGTTCAGCCCGCGGCAGCCGCGTTCGCGGCCTCGCAGAAAGCGGCGACAGCGCCGGCCACGTCAGCGCCGGAGCCGACCTGCTGGAGCATGTTCCACCACGCGGTGCGCGCCTCGGCCCAGCCCGGGACGACCTGATAGTAGTCGCCGAGGAAGGGCATGAGCTTGGTGTACTCGCTCATGATGTCGTTGCCCTCGTAGATGTTGGACAGATCGACGTCGTCGGAGGTGTCGCGCACGGCGAAGTAGGTGGAAGCCTTGACGGCCTCGACGGTCGCCGCGCTGTCAGCCATGTACTTGATGAAGGTCTTGGAAGCCTCGATCTTCGCGGCGTCGCCGTTGTCGAAGATGCCGAAGCCCCAGATGCCGCCGCAGAGCTCGGGCACGCCGTCGTCGCTCGCGAAGGCCATGCAGACGATGGGATCGCCGTCGTTGGTGAAGCCGGCCTCGTTGCCGTCAGCGGTGTTGAGCTGCGCGCCGATGTTCCAGCAGAAGGCCATATCGAGGATGCCCTGGCGGAAGAGGCTGATCTCCTCGCCGCCGTTGATGGAGGGGTCGAAGTTCACGCCCTCCAGGCCGACCAGCAGCTCGAGCGCCTTGATGTTCTCCGGGGAGTCGGCGGTATACTTGGTGTGCTCAGCGTCGGTGAAGGTGCCGCTGTAGAGGTTGTTGATGAGCGCGCGGGTGCCCTGGTCGCCGCCCTGGCCGGAGCAGAACACGGCCGCGACGTTGGGATTCTCGGCGGCGAGGAGCTTGACGGCCTCAATGAAGCCCTCGGTCGTCCAGGTGTGGGTGTCGAGATCGAGGTACTGATCCGCGCCGACAGCCTGGAAGCGGGCGAGGTTGACGGCCATGCAGTGCGCGGTCATGCAGAGGGGATACTCAAAGCTCTGACCGGCGGTGTTGAAGCAGGCAGCCTGCACGACGGGCAGGATCTCCGCCTTGTCGGCGTCGTCCCACAGATCGGCGATATCGACCATGTAGCCCTTGGCGCCCCAGTTGGCGACCAGACGCTCGGGACCTTCCATGATGAGGTCGGGCGCGGCCTTGCCCTCGATGGCGGTGTTGACCTTGTCGTCGCCGTCGGCGTAGGCCAGGTACTCGACCGTGACCTTGATGCCGGGATTGGCGGCCTCAAACGCGGCAACCAGCGCGTCGACCGTGTCCGAGTTGCCCCAGCCGCCGATGGGATAGGTCCAGAGCGTGATCTGCACGTCGTCCGCGGCGCAGGCGGGGACAGCCAGCGCGAGGATCATGGTCAGCGCGAGCGCGATTGCAAGAATCTTTTTCATAGTTTGACCTCCTTGATATGATGTGATGGTTCCGTTTCCTGCGGTCATTTGCCCGCAGACTTTACAGGATAGATTGTACAAAACTCCCGCGTCAATGTCAACGGCATTCTGAAAGAATCTTTCAAAAGCGGCGGCTTCTGAAAGATTTTTTCTGTAATCCACAAAAGAACGCCCCACTTTTTGGGCAATATGCCAAAAGCGGGGCGGGGTATGGCGGCCTGAGTCTGGCGGTGTTTTACAGATGCTTGTCGGCGAGGGCGGCGGCGATGCGCTGGCGGTTGTCCTGGCAGCCGTCCGGCTCGCTCATGCACACGCGGGTGAAGAGGATGTCCAGCAGAAAGAGCTGCGCGATGCGCGCGGGCACCGAGCCGTGCTGCAGGGGGCTCTCGTTCGAGCCGCACTGGAGCACCACGTCGGCCAGCGACGCGCCGGGCGAGCGCGGAAAGCGCGTGATGAGGATGATCTTCGCGCCCTGCTCGCGCACGACGCCGAGGGTCTCCATCATGTCCCGCGTCGCGCCGGAGTAGGAGAAGAAGAGCACGGCGTCCGCCTCGGTGAGCGTGGCGGCGGCGATGATCTGCATGTGCGAGTCGGACACGGGGACGAACTTGCCGTCGCAGACCGAGAACAGATGCGCGGCCTCGGAGGCGAGGATCATCGAGCCGCCCTGCCCCATGCACAGCACCTTGCGCGCGCCGCGCAGGATCGCGACGGTTCTGTCCAGCTCCGCCGGGCGCAGCAGGGACAGGGTCTGCAGCATGGCCTCGCTCTCCACGGCGTAGAGCCTGCGGGCGAGGGCGACGGAGTCGTCCGTCTCGCGCAGGGACTTGCCGGGCGCGGCCTCGAGCTTCGGCGCCCCGGCGTTCGCGATGGCGAGGCGGAAGGCGCTGTAGCCCTTGTAGCCGAGGCGGCGGCAGAAGCGCGAGACCGTGGCCTCCGCCACGCCGCTGTCCTCCGCAAGCTCGCCGATCGAGAGATACTGCGCGCGGTCCCGGTTTTTCAGCACATAGTCCGCGGTTTTCCGCTCCGAGGCGGTCAGCTCGTAATAGGACTGGCTGATCGTGTCGAAGACGGTGGGCGCGGGTTCGGACATGGTTCACCGGCTCCTTTCCACTCTGCCTTAACAGTCATGATACAGTCGCGTTTTATTCCCCGAGAAGCTGCGTCAGCATCACGTCCACCATGCTCAGCATACGCGGCAGGTGGAAGGGGCCCTTGAAGGTCGAGCCCTTGCAGGGCGGCTCGGTGGGCTTGCCGTCGCGGCGCAGATAGCCGTACCACTCGCCGAACTCCGGATCGGAGAAATAGGTCTTGCAGTAGTCGAGCGTCTTGTAGAACCAGTCGAGATATTCCTCCTTGCCCGTGTCGCGGTAGAGCATCAGCGAGGAGATCAGAATCTCGTCGTGCGGCCACCAGAGCTTCATGTCGTGCTCGTAGGCCTCGGGCGGGCGGCCCAGGCAGTCGATGAAGTACAGCAGTCCGCCGTATTCCCTGTCCCAGCCGGCGTTGATCGCGCGGTTGAAGATCGTCTCGGCCTTCTCAACGAGCGCCGCGTCGCCCGTGCGCTTGGCCTGCTCGAGCAGGAACCAGACGCCCTCGATGTCGTGGCCGGGGTTCACGATGCGCCCCTCGGTGAAGTCGAGCCGCGCCTCGCCGTCCGGCCCGACGTTTTCGAGCACGCAGCCGAGCTCGTCCTTGACGTGGTAGCGGAAGATATCCTCCACGCAGCTCGCCGCGCGCTGCTCGTAGAGCGCCTTGTGCTCGGGGTCGACGCGCTGCATCACGCCCGTGACGTTCAGGTAGATCATCGGGATGCCGAAGGCGCGGCCCGTGCGGGTCTCCGGGATGGTCTTGGGGCCGAGGCCGGTGGGGTCGGGCATGCCGTGGGCGAGATCCCAGTACATGTCATAGGCGCGGCGCGCGCGCTCCAGGCACGCGCGGTCGCCGGTCACGCCGTAGTACTCGGCGTTCGCCATCGCGTAGAAGGCCTCGGAGAAATAATAGCGCCGCTGGCGCAGGGGCTTGCCGTCGGCGGTGACGGTGAAGTACATGCGGTCGCCGGCCTCGCGGTTGATGCAGTGCGCCTCCATGAAGTCCAGGCAGCTCTTCGACGCGGCGAGCCACTCGTCCTTCACGCCGTAGAGGCGGCAGAGCCAGGCGAAGATCCAGCCGCAGCGCCCCTGCATCCAGACGCTCTTGTCCGTCGAGAAGAGCTTGCCCTCCCGGTCGAGGCAGGTATAGACGCCGCCATTGACCTTGTCCATGCCGTGCGTCAGCCAGAAGTCCACGCAGCGCTCCAGCTCCGCGCGTATCCACTCCCGGCTCTCGGCGAGTTTCGTTTTATCCATATCGCATCCTCCTGTGAAACTTATTTTCGTACAGCCGATGGCAACAGTGTATCAGCTCTGAAAGAAATTTTCAATATTATCTTGGGAAAATCTCACGGCCGAAACGGGCTGACAAAGCGCCGCGGCTGTGGTATGATGGAGGAAAAGAACGCCGCGGCCGAGGGGATCGGCTCGCAGCCGAAAGGGAGAGGATCGACGTGAAAACAGGAAAGGAGCCCGCGCGCTGCGATGAAGAGCTTTTTTAACGCCGAAAACTGGCTATGGAAGCCGCTGGGCTGGCTCGGCGATCTCGTGCTGCTGAGCCTGCTGTGGACGGTGCTCGCCCTCCCGCTCGTCACGCTCGTCCCCGCGAGCGCGGCGCTGTACGACGCCGTCGTGCATACTCTCGGGCGGAGGGACGACGCGCTCTCCCGCTTTTTCCGCACCCTCCGGCGCGAGCTGAAGGGCGGCGCGCTGTTGTCGCTCTATTGCGCCGTGCTCGCGTTCGCCCTCTGGTCGCTCTGGCGCTTCGCGCTGCTGCCCGCCCTCGCGGGGCGCGCGCTTCTCGCGGCGGTCAGCGCGTATCTGCTCGGCTTCTTCCTGCTCTGCGCGCTCTGCTGGGTCGGCCCCGCGCTCTCGCGCTTTGCGATGAAGCCGGCGGCGCTGCTGGCCGCCTCCGTGCGCCTCGCCTTCGGCTACATCCTGCGCAGCGCGGCGATGGCGCTCGTCTGGGGCGCGGCGCTCTATGCCGGCGTCCGCTTCACCGCGCCCTTTTTCGTCTGCCCCGCGCTCGCAGCGCTCTTGAGCAGCCTGCTGATCGAGCCCGTGTTCCGAAAATACGAGCCCGCGGAGCAGAGCGAGTGAGCGAGCGCATAAAAACACGAGCGCATAAAAACAAAAAACACCGGCGTTTCCGCACAAAGGGCGAAAACGCCGGTGTTCTTTGTGCGCCCGGCGAGCGCACGTTCTAAAGGGTGAAAGTCCCGAGACCGCCCGGCAGCGGGAAGGTCATAGCCAAAGCCAAGGGTGTCCGTCGTGAGGCGGAATCTGAAGGAAGGCGGCGGCAAAACTCTGGCCCGACGAACAGAAATCATGTCAGGCCGCAAGCGAGGGTAAGACTGCAAAGCAAGTCAAAGCCCAATAGCTGCACGGAATCGCTTGCGGTAAACATGGCGGGTATAAGAGTGAAAGAATGTGTGAGTACCCGGGGAGATCTCACAGGTGGCAAGGGCGGGGAAAAAAAACGCTATCCCGGTGACAGCAATGAGCGGCTGGGAGCCGAACCATAGTAACAACGAACTGTGAGAAGTCAGCAGAGGCCATAGTACCTCAAAAAGTGAGGGAAGGGCCGAACAATCGTAAGTCCGAAGAAACGGAGGAAGGAGGTCAGCATGAAGAAAGCAGAATACCCCGGAAACGAGGGCTGCCCGCAAAGGGATAGTGCGGAACATGAAGAGTATGCGGGAGCGCGGAGTGCTGACAGACGGGAAACCGAAGAAGCGGACGGTGCAGACCTGCTGGAACGCATCCTGGACAGGGATAACCTGAACAGGGCGTACAAGCGGGTGAAGGCCAACAAGGGAGCGCCCGGCATCGACGGAATGACGGTGAAGGATGCTCTGCCATGGCTGAGGGAACACAGGGAAGAACTTCTTGACCAAATCCGAAGCGGCAAATACAAGCCGCAGCCGGTGAGGCGGAAGGAAATCCCAAAACCGGATGGCGGTATACGAAAGCTTGGAATCCCAACAGTCGTAGACCGCATCATCCAACAGGCAATCGCCCAGCAGTTGACCCCAATCTACGAACCGCTGTTCTCGGATGGGAGCTACGGTTACCGACCGGGCAGAAGCGCACAGATGGCGATTCAGAAGGTGAAGGAATACGCAGAGCAGGGCTATACCACAGCGGTACTCATTGACCTGTCCAAGTATTTCGACACACTGAATCATGATCTGCTGATGAACATGGTACGAGAGGAAGTCCATGACAAGCGCGTGATTGAACTCATTAAGAGATTTCTCAAAAGCGGCGTGATGGAAAACGGACTTCACATCAAAACAGAGGAAGGTTCTCCGCAGGGAGGGCCGCTCAGCCCATTGCTTGCCAACATCTACCTCAACAAGTTTGACCATGAGATGGAGAGCAGGGGCGTCCATGTGATTCGATACGCAGATGACATCGTTGTACTGGCCCGCACACCGAGAGCAGGGGAACGCCTGCTTGAATCCAGTCGAAGATACCTTGAGGGAAAACTCAAGCTCAAGATGAACATGGAAAAGAGCAGAGTGGTGAGCGTATACTCGAAGCGAAATTTTAAGTTTCTGGGCTTTGCACTTGGGAAGGGGAAGGATGGCGTGTTCATCCGTGCCCATGCGAAGTCCTTGAAGAAAGCAAAGCAGAAGCTCAAAGAGCTGACTTCCCGCAGTCAGGGCAGAAACGTTCGTATAGTGATGTACAAGGTAAAAGTGTTCATCCGCGGATGGCTTGGCTACTTCTACATAGCGAGTATGCGAAACACTATGAAAAGTTGGGACGAATGGCTGCGCCGTCGCTTTCGGATGTATATCTGGAAGCAGTGGAAACTACCGAGAACAAGAGTAAAGAACCTGATGAAGCTCGGACTCCCGGAGTGGCGCGCCTGTGAAGTTGCCTATTCCCGTAAAGCCTACTGGCGCAGCGCAAGACATGCCAGCGTCAATATGGCCATATCCAGCAAAAGACTCGCACAGGCCGGATACTACAGTATCCTTGACCGGTACGAGTCTCTGCACTTATGCGGTTGAACCGCCGTGTACCGAACGGTACGCACGGTGGTGTGAGAGGTCGGGGCTTATTCAGCCCCTCCTACTCGATTCGATTTTTTACAGCTTCGCGAAGCCGCCGTCGTCCGCCTCCGGCTCAACGGGCGTCTCGCCGGTCTTGACGAGCGCGCAGGTCATGAGCCAGTTGCAGAACAGCAGCATCAGCGCCGTCGCGAAGAGGATGAGCTGCATACCGAGATAGCGCTCGTCCGCGAGCGAGGTCAGGCAGAGCGCCGCCGCGAAGCTCACGTCGAACATGCAGCGCTTCCAGCTCGGCGCGGCGAAGGCGAAGCCTGCCACGCGGAAGAACGCGAGCATTGCCATGCAGACCGTCGCGACCTCGACCATGTAGCTCCACGCGACGCCGTTGATGGAGTTGCGGCTGTAGCAGTAGATCAGCCAGAAGGCGTAGAGCGCCATCGGAAAGAGCGTCAGCGCGCACAGCAGCGTCGGATTCGCCGCGCCGCGGCTCGCCAGCTCCAGCGTCAGGGCGTAGGCGAGCCCGGCGAGGATCGCCAAAACCGCGAGGATGCGCAGCATATCCGCGTGCTTGTCGAGCTCTGTGGTCATCAGCGTGACGACGCCGCCGAGCGACATCGTGAGGCCGACGACCCAGCGCACGACACCGTAGAGCCAGCCCTTGTTCTCAAAGGCCGCGAAGAAATCCTCGGGCAGACTCAGCCCCTCCTTCGCGTAGCGCCGGACGAAATTGCCGAGCACGAGCGCGGCGATCAGCAGATACACGGGCAGGAAGACGTGGAAGGCGCTCTTCTCGGGCAGCCCCGCGTCGTTGAAGGCGAGCTGATCCTGCATCCAGCGCAGAAACACGCCGAAGGCGCCCGCGCCGGCGATATAGCAGCTCACCTCGATGATCCGGGCGAGCGGGAGCGTCTTGCTGACATTGTCGAAGAGGGCGGCAAACTTTTCAATGAGCTTATTCATATTCACAGATCCGTTTCATAAGGATGGTGCGGCGGGTTTCCGCCGACACGGGTTATTCTATACTCATTTTTTTGTTACGTCAAGGGAGGGGGCTGCGATTGTGAAAAGACGCGCGCGTCTGGCCTGGCTGGTTTTTGCGCTGGCGCTGCTGCTGCCGGAAGTTCTCGCGCCGCGCGCGAGAGCGCCGGAGGCGAGGCCGAGCCCGCCCGCGGCGCGGACGGTGCGGCTGCTTACGGAGGGCGAGACGCTGACGCTGCCGCTCGAGGACTATCTGGTCGGGGTGCTGGCCGGGGAGATGCCGGCCTCCTTCGAGCTCGAGGCGCTCAAGGCGCAGGCCGTCGCCGCGCGGACGTATACGCTCTACTGCGCCGCGGGGCAGAAGCACGAAAACGCCGATGTCTGCGCCGATCCCGCGCACTGTCAGGCCTGGCTCGACGAGGCCGCGCTCCGCCGAAGCTGGGGCGGGGACTACGACAAAAACCTCGCGCGGCTGCGCGAAGCGGTGGAGGCGACGGCGGGGGAGCTGCTGCGCTATGAGGGCGAGCCGGTGTTCGCGGCCTTTCACGCCTCCTCCGCCGGGGCGACCGAGGACTGCGGCGAGGTCTGGAACCCGCGCCCCTATCTCGTGAGCGTGTGGAGCCCCGAGAGCGCCGAGACCGTGCCGCAGTACGTCACGCGCCTCGTCTGCGCGCCGCTCGATCTCCGGGACACGCTGCTCGCGGCGCGGCCCGAGGCGGATTTCTCCTCCGACCCGGCAAGCTGGCTCGGCGCGGTCGAGCGCGACGCGAGCGGGCGCGTATCAAGCATGACGCTCGGCGGCGCCGCGTTCCGGGGCACCGAGCTGCGCGCGCTCTTCTCCCTGCGCTCGACGGCCTTCACGCTCGACTACGACGGCGGGCAGTTTTGCTTTACGGTCACGGGCCACGGCCACGGCGTCGGCCTGAGCCAGTACGGCGCGAACACCCTCGCCGCCGAAGGCTGGAGCTACCGGGACATCCTCGCGCACTACTATCCGGGGACTGAGCTCGTCTCCGACTGATCCCCCGCCGGAGGCGGGAGGGGTCATTCAGAGATGATAGCTCTCCGCCAGCGCGCGGAAGGCGGGGAGGGCGCGGCGGATCATGTCGGTGGACACGCAGTAGGCGAGGCGGACATAGCCCGAAAGGCCGAAATCGTCGCTCGGCACGAGCAGCAGCTCGAAGCGCTTGGCTCGCTCGGAAAAGACCTTCGCGTCGGGCTCGGGGCTCTTCATGAAGAGGTAGAACGCGCCGTCGGGGTATACGCAGTCAAAGCCCAGCGCGCGGAGGCCGCCGTAGAGCAGCTCGCGGTTCTCGCGGTAGACGGAGAGGTCGGCGGTGAGGCCGAGGCAGCGGCAGACCGCGCGCTGCATCAGGCTCGGGGCGTTGACGTAGCCGCTCGCCCGCGCGGCCCCGGCGAGGGCGGCGAAGACCGCCTCTCTGTCCGCCATGCGCTCGCTGACGGCGAGGTAGCCGAGGCGCTCGCCGGGCAGCGAGAGGGACTTGGAGAAGGAGTAGCAGAGCACGGCGTTGTCGTAGAAGCGCAGCGGGCAGGGCGGCAGCGCGCCGCCGTAGACCAGCTCCCGGTAGGGCTCGTCGGAGACGAGGTAGATCGGATGGCCGACGCCCTTTTGCGCCGCGTCCAGAATCGCGGCGAGGCGCGTGAGATCCTCCGCCGTCAGCACGACGCCGGAGGGGTTGTTGGGGGAGTTCACGATCACGAGGGCGGTCTTCTCGCCCAGCGCGGCCTCAAACGCCGCCCAGTCCGGGCGCAGACGCTTATCGGGCGGCACGGTTTTCAGCACGCCGCCCGCGCCCTCGACGAAGACGCGGTATTCCGGGAAAAAGGGCGCGAAGACGACGGCCTCCTCTCCCGGCGCGATCAGCCCCCGGCAGCAGGCCGCGAGCCCCGCCGCCGCGCCGCAGCAGACGTAGATATCCCCGGCCTCGACGGGCGCGTCAAGGCGCGCGCGGAGGTCTTCGGCGACGGCGCGGCGAAGCTCGGGCAGACCCGCCGCGGCGGTGTAGCCGTGCAGGCTGACGCTGTCCTCGGCCGCAAGCAGCTCGCGCAGAGCTGCGTCGAATTCGGGCGGGGCGGGCACGCTCGGGTTGCCGATGGAGAAATCAAACACGTTCTCCGCGCCGATCTCCGCCTTGCGCGCCGCGCCGTAGGCCGCAAGCTCCCGGATGCAGCTCTTGCTGCGCCCCCAGTTGAGGCTGTTTTGTACGATCATGGCGTAACCTTCTTTGTTGTGTAGTCGATCAGTTAAAATCGCTTTCCTTCAGCTCCAGCCCCGCCGGGACGGCAAACGGATTCCCGGAGACGGAGCGCAGATAGCTCAGCGTGTCGTTCAGCTCCGTACGGATCGCGTCGGCATTTTCGCCCAGAATCATGGCTTTCAGAATGCGCTGATACTGTCCGGGCGCTTTCTCCTGCAGGCTTTCCCGCCGCTCGATCAGCCAGCGGGAGAAGGGATGCTCAAGATTATAGTAGTTAATCAACAAGGTGTACACCTTTCCGAACGGCGCTCCTTCGCGCTCCGGATGGAAGAACAGGCAGGGCGGGAAGCCGCTCAGCTCCGGCTCATCCCTCTTTCCCATGAGTTTTGGGTCATACATATTGGACGTGCCCTTTCGCAGGGAAAAGCGCCGCCGCAGGGCGGACAGAAGGAACAGATCCGCCAGCGTCCGATGAAAATCGGGTACTATGATCGCCGCTTCGTCCGCCGCCACCTCTCGAAGCCGCCGCTCCAGCTCAGGCAGGGACAGTTCATCGCCATCCTTCCCCGCTTTCAGCTTCTCCTCCCAGTGCGGGCGCCGCTCCAGCAGCTCCCAATAGGCCGCGGTCGGGACCGTGATAAACCGCGTTAGCTCCATAGCCTCGGGCGTTCCATTATAGGGATAGTTCAGACCCGGCAGCAGATCCATCGCGACGCTGAGTCCGCAGGCCAAGTCCAATGGGAGCGCGCGGATGCTGTCGCGCGCCAGATTCACCTCCGGAGCCCGCTCGCCGCGCAGCAGCAGCGCCACGCAGAGATAGCTGCCGTGCACGCCCAAGAGGTTTTCCGTATCGGCGAGAACGCCGTTGTAGGCCGTCACGGTCAGGGGGGCGCGTCTGTCTTCTCTCGCCGCCCGGAGGATTTCCCGCTGCCGTCTCAGGCGGGAGAGCAGCCAGCGCTCCTCCCCGCTCAGCAACGCCGCCAGTTCCGCTGAGGAAAGCGTAAGGGAACAGTTTCGCAAATCTTTACCATAAAGGCGATTCGACTTCGCAAGCTCCCAGAACTCCTTCAACTCTCTCCCCAGTTCTGCTGTCATGTTTCCGCGAAGAGAGTGCCATCTTATGTATTCATCTATGTCATCTATGGCTCCTGAATGGAAGAAGACTCCTTCTACCAGTCCGTCATCGGGGTATTTTTGTCGCAGCAAGTTGTATTTCGCATCAAGAAGACGGTCGATGGCGCGTCCTTTCTCACTAAGAGATGAATTGCTCGTTTTCACGCCAAAAGACAGGGCGTCTGTATCCGTCCCGCTTTTCCTTTCTGCGCTTGTATCTATCTCCAGCTCGTAGGTCTCTCCGTCTATGCACACCGGATCGAGGGCCGCATGAACCTGCAGCTCCGCGCGGATCGCCACACCCAGAACGCTTTCCGTGCCCAAAAGCCGGTCGAGCGCATAGTAGCGCAGCGCCAGCGCCGGCTTCTCGCTCCAGCGGACGCCGGGCAGCTTCTGCTTCAGTGTTTCAAACAGCTTGTCCGGCAGCGGATGGACCTGCGGCGTCGGCTCGGCCGGGTCCTCGCCGCTGAGCTTGTGGACGTATTCCAAAAACTCGTCCTGCGTGGGATAGGACTCGTACCCCTCCGGCCCGTAGTATTCGACCTTTACCTCCGGGAAGCAGAGATACCTGTCCAGCAGCTCCCTGACGGTTCGTCCGCCCAAATCGTAGAGATTGATGCGGGTGCAGACCGTGGTGCCGACGCCGCGCAGATACCCGTCCGCTCCGCAGCTCTGCGTTTCCGGGCGGTGCAGCTTCTCCCCGGGCTGGTCCCGCGTCGGCTCTGTCAGGAAATAGTAGCCGTGCAGCCCCGTCACCCGCAGACGGAGAACCGGATTTGCCCCTCCTGCCTCGCCCCGATAACGTCTGGTTTCCACCTCAAGGGTGTTGTTCGGGTCGCCCATAAAGCAGGAGAGGACGCCGATCCCGAAGCGGCTGATCGGATGGAAGCCCGTATTTCGCGCCTCATGGAGCAGCGCGGCGCGGAACTCGTCGGAGGTATAATAGGAGCGGCCCACCTTCAGAAAATAGTCCATCAGGATATGCTCGTCCATGCCGACGCCGTTGTCCTCGATCCGGAACCAGCACTCGCCGCCCTCCGTCCAACTGCGGATCACGATTTTGCCTTCCTTTTCGCCGAAGCCCCGATCGACGCGGCGGCGCATCAGCACGGCGTCGATGGCGTTTTGCAGCAGCTCGCGCACAAACACGCCGGGGTCGCTGTAGAGGGCGCGCCCGGTCAGCAGCTCCAAAACCCGGTCCTGATCCATCGTAAGATGAAAATCGCCCGCCTTGTATCCCTCTCTGCTGATGTTCTGGCTGATTTTCTGCGGAAGCTGCAAACCCCGCCAGTCCCCCGCGAAGGAGGCCAGAAACTCGCTGCAGGTGAGTAGTTCTCCTTGCAGCCAGTTCAAATAGGAGACCACATTGTGTTCGAGCTGCGGGTCCTCGAAGCGCGCCGTGTACGGGATTACTCGACCATCGATCTCCCCGAAATCGCCCGCGCCTGTACGACGCCAGGATTCTCGACTGTGTGCCTGCTCGGCGGTTTCCGGTTCATCCAGCCCCAACTGGTGAAACAGAATATCCGGCGTGCGGCTCGCGTCGTAGTTGAGCGCGTCCGCCAGCCGCAGCAGCACCGCGCAGAGGTTCAAATCGCAGTTCGCGGCTGTACCGTATGAGCGTTCCAGCTTCTCCCCGTGGCTCCGGCAAAGCGCGACAAGCGCGTCCTTCTGGAGTCCGTGCCGGACCAGCGCGCGCGGCCATTCGCCCATCGTCCCACAGGCGCGCGCGGGGTGGTTCTCCCGGATGAAGCGGCGGAGCATCGCTTCCGAGAGCTTGCCGCTCTCACTGTACGCAACCTCGTCGCCCGGATGCCTGCGGAAATACTGCTTCCAGTCCTCCGGCCGCTCCTCCGCGCGCAGCTCCTCCTCAAACTGTTTTCTCTGCGTATCCGACACGCACATCCCGCTGTCGTGCCAGCAGGCCGCGAGCAGCAGCATCGCCGCCTGCTCGGCGGTCAGGTCGTTGATCCGGTCGCCAAGCAGCCGCTCCATCCACCGGCATACGCCCCGGATATGCGTCCCGTCGTGGAGCGTGAAGGTGGGGAAAAAGCGGATCACGTCCTTGGAGAGGACGACGCCGTCATAGCAGACCTTTTCCACGGCGTAAAGAAAGGCGGAGTCGTCCCCTGCTTTCGCTTTCAGTTGTTTGTATAGCTCGGTGTTCGCCAGCTCCGGGCAGTCATCTACAAAAACTATCGCTTTGTCTTCCGCTGCTTTCTTTGTCTCTCCCGCCATATTCTCGCCCCTGCTTTCTTACTTCCGGGTCCGGCCCGGAAGCATTCTGTATATTAAGACAGAATAC
>LXOW01033881.1_pt1 | contig 25619 bp, 9 predicted proteins | sample 1368591 | NCBI WGS metagenome assembly LXOW01 (sample SAMN04884650, study PRJNA319009) | bovine gut metagenome | isolation source: Cow rumen | host: Bos taurus | place: Italy: Legnaro (PD) | collected 2014-07-09
GAACTGAACCAGTTGAACGAAGCCATCCATCTTGGCCAATACAATACTGCGCGAAAGGAGGAGACCAATGAGTTACCATAACCCTGTCCTCCTTGAGGAGTCCGTCTGCCAACTCATCACCAACCCGTCCGGCCTTTACATAGATGTCACTTTCGGTGGTGGAGGCCATTCGCGGAAAATTTTGGAAAAACTGACCCCAGAAGGTCACCTGCTGGCTTTCGACCAGGATCCCGACGCCCATAACAATATTATTGATGACGAGCGTTTCCAATTTGTTCCAAACAATTTCCGCCATCTGAAGAAATTCGCACAATACTATAAATGTTGTCCCGCCGACGGCATCCTAGCCGACCTCGGAGTTTCCTCTTATCAGTTCGACACAGCGGAACGTGGTTTCTCGCACCGCTTCGACGGTGAGCTGGACATGAGGATGAACAAGCAGAAAGGGGTATCGGCCCGCGAAATCATCAACGGCTATTCCCCCGAAAGGCTGGCCTCGATATTCTACACCTACGGCGAACTGCCTAACGGCAAACAGTTGGCCCGTCAAATCACCCTTGAGCGCGAGAAAACGGAAATTGCCACCACCGGACAGCTAGTGGCTGCCGTCACTCCCCTACTGCCCAGAGGCAAAGAGAACAAGGTGCTCTCACAACTTTTCCAAGCCATCAGAATAGAAGTGAACGACGAGATGACGGTGTTGAAGGAGTTCCTGAACCAGAGCGTGGAGTGTCTGAAGCCCGGAGGAAGACTGGTGGTGATAGCCTACCACTCGCTGGAAGACCGTCTCGTAAAGAATTTCATGCGCTCAGGAAAATTCGAAGGTGAAGCCGACAAGGATTTCTTCGGCAACCTCATCACACCTTTCTCATTAGTGACAAGAAAAGCCATTATACCCGACGAAAACGAAACAACCCTCAACCCACGGGCACGAAGCGCAAAACTGCGTGTCGCAGAAAAAAAACAGACAGAAGCATGATAACCACCAACAGACAAGAACCGAAACAAGAGAAAGAGAAAAGAGACAGTCTGTGGAAACAGCTACTGTCGGGCGATTTTCTGTTCGCTCCCAAAACCATACGCTGGTACCCCTACCTGGTTTTCGTCTTCATACTCATGGTGCTGATTGTAATCAACGAGCACAACATGGACGCAAAAAGACAAAAGATAAAGAATCTGGAAACCGAATACAAACAAACCATCAGCCTGCTGAAACACAACAACCAATACATCCTATATGAAGAGAATCAGAAACTGAAACAAATGCTAAAAGACAGGGGCTTTGAAGAGAACAACAAACACATATATAAAATTGTAATTCAAGAATCCAAAGATGCGGAATAACGGAAATGAACAAAAGCGTTTCACGACAAAGATGGGGGTCATCTTCCTCTTTGTGTTATTGCTGGGCATAGGCTGCTTCTGCAAGATTCTGCATTTGGTCATCTTTCAACGCTCGCTGTACATGGGCACTTCCTCCAGGTGTCTCGACAAAACCAAAAAAGACTGGAAAAACGACCCTTTAGCCAACGACAGTACCTGCAACTGCATTGTGGAAGCCAACAACGTAAGGCCAGTGCGCGGGGAAATATTTGATGACCAAAACCATGTGCTGGTGAGCAATATCACCGTGTTCGATCTCACCATAGACGGACGGGAGTTCGCATCAAGAGACACTATTTATAAGAATTCGCCCGCAAAACTGAACCAACTGATTGAACTGCTAAGCACCGAATTTCACCAGCATTTCAAAAACAAATTCCCCAAATACGACAAACAGTATTATCACAACAAATTCACCAATGCACTTGAGAAGCACTACAACACGCTAGTCCTGCAATCCAACGAGGGCAACGAGCGCCAATGGGTAACATCGGAAGACACGGCTTTCATCAACCACCTGCCCATGTTCTCAGAGAAGCCCTGCAAGCGCTGTGTAAACTACACCTATCGCACCGTTCGCACTAATCCCTACGGAGACTTGGCCAAAAGGACACTAGGACTGAACCTCGGCGACCGCCAATATGGAATGGAGTATTATTTCGATGAACAACTGGGCGGTATAGCAGGGTCACGCAAATATTTGTACGTAAATGAAGCGCGCCTGCCCATGGACGATTATTTGGAACCGGTGGACGGCTGCGACCTACATACCACACTGAATCTTGACATCCAGAACATCGTCCACAATGAACTTAAAGCCACTCTGATGGAGAAGAATGCCGAATGGGGCTGCGCCGTGGTGATGGAAACCGAGACAGGCGAGATTAAAGCCATCTGCAACCTGCGTCGCGCCAGCAAAGATGGCTCCCAATACACCGAAAGTGACGAATACGTCCTCCATAAAATGGTGGAACCCGGTTCCACTTTCAAGATTGCCTCCGCTCTGGCCTACCTGGAAAAAAGAAACGGTGACGACAATGAGAAATATCCCATTCTTTACCATAAATTCGAACGGAAAAGCAAAGACGGAAGCAAAACCTACTCTTTCATCAAATACGATGAGAAAGGGAAAAACGAAGATGAAGGCTACCCTATTGACGTTATCCAACGTTCATCGAATGTGGGTATCGCCTCCATGATTTTCAAAGCCTTCGGCGAAAACAACTACAAAGATTATCTTAAAAAAATCGACCAACTCTATATTACCACCTCTTTTTCCACCCAACTGGGGAAAATACAAGCCCCCAACATCAAACGAAATGCGACAGACTTCCACACCTACTACAACACCTGTTTCGGTGCTGGATTCACGATGACCCCCATTCAGACGCTGGTGTATTACAATGCCATTGCCAACAACGGGAAAATGGTGGCACCCCTCTTTGTGAAATACATCACCCGTGCCCACGAAACCGAGCCCTTGCAGACCTTCGAAGCCGAGGTGATTAACGAGCGCATCTGCAGCCAGCAGACCATTGATAAAGCCAAAAGCTATCTAAAGGCCGTGGTCACCGGTGAGCACGGCACCGCTCGCAGATACCGCAAACCCAATTTCACTTTTGCAGGCAAGACAGGTACCCGCGATATCTGGGACGAAGAGGCCAAAGCCTACAACTATAGCAAAAACAGCGTCTCCTTCTGCGGCTTTTTCCCAGCTGACACCCCAAAATACACCTGTCTGGTGTTCATGTACAACGTGTCAGGCAAAAGTTACCTCGCCGTCGATGTATTCACCCGCATCGCTGAGCGCATCATCAACAACTGCAACTACGGAGCACTGCAGACCGTCAATCGCGAACACGGAAGTCGTCTGCCTCGAACCCATGTGGTGAACTCACAGCAATACAAACTGATTATGGAGAGCCTAGGTATCGCCTACCCCAGCAGCCAGCTTCCAGTGCCTTACGTGACCTCCGGTTTGAGAGACGACCACTCTGTGATGCTGAAGACCCCGAAATTCAAAAACGGAGACAAGTTGCCCGATGTTTCAGAAATGATTGCCGCCGACGCCGTAAGCGAGCTGACACGGGCAGGCTATAAAGTGAAGGTTTATGGTTATGGAGTGGTGCGCAAGCAGGTATTTGACTCGTCCAGCAACACAGTGACATTATATTTGGAATAAAAACAAAAACACAGCAATGAAAGATCTATCATTTTTATTGCAACATATTGGAAAATACGAACTCATCGGCAACATCGACCGACAGGTGGAGGCTATCACATTCGACTCGCGCAAGGTGAATGCCGACCATCCGAACACCCTGTTTGTAGCCCAACGCGGCACTCATGTGGACGGACACAGCTTTATAGAAAAAGTCATTGAACAGGGAGGAAAGATGATTGTCTGTGAGGAGATTCCCGCAGAGACACAGTATTCTGCTTCTCCTGCGAATGATGTCACCTTTATCAAAGTGCCCAACAGCGACATCGCCCTTGGCTTGCTGGCCAGTGCTTTCTACGACTTCCCCAGCGAAAAACTGCACCTAGTGGGTATCACTGGCACCAACGGCAAAACCACCACCGTAACGCTACTTTATCGCTTGTTCCGCCAAATGGGTTTCCCTACAGGTCTGCTCTCCACCATTGAGAACCGCATTGAAGACGACATCATCCCCACCACCCACACAACTCCCGACGCACTTGTGCTGAATGAACTGTTACACCGTATGGTGGAGGTTGGATGCCAATATTGCTTTATGGAAGTAAGCTCACATGCCATCTGTCAGCACCGCATTGCAGGACTGCATTTCACAGGTGGCATCTTCAGCAATATCACCCACGACCACTTGGATTACCACAAGACCTTTGCCGAATACATCAAAGCCAAAAAGAAATTCTTCGACGAACTGCCCGACAATGCCTTCGCATTGACCAACATCGATGACAAAAACGGATTGGTGATGACCCAAAACAGCAAAGCCGAAGTACACACCTACAGTCTTATGAAATCAGCCGATTTCAAAGGAGTCATTCTGGACAATGATTTCACAGGACTGCAAATGACCATCAATGGGAAGGAAGTCTATTTCAACCTTTGTGGCCGTTTCAATGCCTACAACCTGCTGGCCATCTATGGAACCGCTGTCCTGCTGGGAATGGACAGTGAAGAGGTACTGCAACAGATGAGCGGTCTGGGTAGTGCTGCCGGGCGATTCCAGCTGATTCGCAACCCCGAAGGCGGCTCAGCAATTGTGGACTATGCCCACACCCCCGACGCCTTGAAGAATGTGCTGTCCACCATCACTGACATTACCCAACACAGCGTGAACATCATCACCGTGGTGGGTTGTGGCGGTGACCGTGACAAACTGAAACGACCCGAGATGGCCGCTATCGCCTGCGAGTACAGCGACAAAGTGATTCTCACTTCCGACAATCCCCGCACCGAGAAACCCGAGGACATCCTCAACGATATGCTGACAGGAGTATCCGCTGACCAAAAACGCAAAGTACTGGTCATCGAAAACCGGCACGAGGCCATCAAAACCGCCTGTATGCTGATGCAAAGCGGAGATGTTCTTTTAGTGGCCGGCAAAGGGCATGAGAATTATCAGGAAATCAACCACGTGAAACACCACTTCGATGATACCGAAGAAATCAAATATAACTTCAAGCTCTAAACCACTAACCCATAAAACCTAAAAATCATGTTATACTATCTTTTCGACTGGCTTCATCAATTCAACATCCCTGGTACAGGCATGTTTCAATACATCTCTTTCAGAGCCGCTTCAGCCATTGTGCTATCGCTCTTCATCTCGCTAATCATCGGAAAATGGGTGATAGGGAAACTGAAGAAAGCCCAAATCGGGGAAACCGTGAGAGATCTGGGACTGGATGGGCAGTTACAGAAAAAAGGAACCCCCACCATGGGCGGCATCATTATCATTGCCTCCATCCTGATACCTGTATTATTGCTCACCAAACTACACAACATCTACATCATCTTGATGATTTTCACAACCGTTTGGCTGGGTTGTCTGGGTTTCGTCGATGACTACACCAAGGTCTTCAAAAAAAACAAAGAAGGAATCTCAGGCAAGAAAAAACTGGTAGGTCAGATTATTCTCGGTCTTGTGGTGGGGTTGGTAATGTGTTTCCATCCCGATGTGACCATCAAGGAGAAGGGCTCGGCAGAAAAAAAATATGTGGAGACCAATGAGGTTTTCAATTTTGACAACGCCAATCGCGCCACAACTGCCTTCACCAACAGCGCCAATGAGCACTCCACCAAAACGACCATCCCCTTTGTGAAAAACAACGAGTTTGACTATGCATGGCTGACCAACTGGACTGGCGACAGATCTGGTATCCTCTCCTCACTGGTATATATCCTCGTCATCGTTTTCATTATTGCCGGCGTATCTAATGGGGCCAACCTGACAGACGGACTGGATGGATTGGCAACAGGCACCGCAGCGGTGATAGCGATAGGTATAGCAGTGCTGGCTTACGTTTCGGGCAACACCATTTTTGCCGACTACCTCAACATCATGTATATCCCCAACATCGGTGAGTTGGTGGTGTTCACCGCCGCCCTCATCGGAGCCTGTATCGGTTTTTACTGGTGGAACTGCTTCCCCGCTCAAGTGTTCATGGGCGACACTGGCAGTCTCTCGTTGGGCGGCATCATCGCCGTTTTGTGCATCATCATCAGAAAAGAACTGCTGATCCCTATTTTGTGCGGAATTTACCTCATCGAGTCCATTTCCGTCATCATCCAAGTCAGCTATTTCAAATATACCAAAAAGAAATATGGCGAAGGTCGTCGTGTATTCCTGATGACCCCCATTCATCACCATTATCAGAAAAAAGGCCTGCACGAAGCCAAGATTGTGCAGCGATTCATTGTGGTGGGTATCCTCTTGGCAGTAATTACAGTAGTAACATTAAAAGTAAGATAAAATATGGCAACACACAAGCACATCGGTTACAACGCATTTCCGAACACCGACAATCGCAGCAGCATGGCCGCGGCTCTGGCAGGTAAACTGTTACGCGCCCGTAATGAAAGCCTTAACGAATGTCTGTCCGACTTTGAGGGCAGTTCTAACAAGCTGGAATTGGTGAAAACCATCGAAGGCATCGACTTCATCAATGACTCACGCTCCACCAACATTAACGCGGTGTGGTTCGCTCTGGAAAGCATGACAAAACCAACCACTTGGATTATGAGCATTGATAATCCCGAAAACATCACCAACGAATTAGTGGAAATCATTGAAGAGAAGGTGAAACATATTGTGATTCTAGGGGTTTACAACTCAGACATATACAATTTCTTTGTGGAGAAAGGTATGGATGTGGATGTTTATATGAACATGGAAGAAGCAGTACGCGCGGCTTATTACGCAGCAGCAGCTGGCGACGCCGTGTTATTCGCCCCTGGAACCACCAGCTTCAGCATGTACCGCACCTATCGTGAACGTGGCGAAAAGTTCAAAGAAGCAGTTGCGCAACTATAATGAATCTACGGGAAGTCTTCAAATTCAAAGGCGATAAAGGCATTCTGGTGGTCACCATAGTGCTGTCACTGATTTCAGTATTGGCAGTGCTCAGTTCGGCCAAAACCACCAATATGTTCTTCCGTCACCTGATATATATTGCCCTCTGTTTTATAGGCATGTTTATAGCTTACAAAATCAACTACAGGGCTTTGTCACGTCTGGCTCTTGCCGCACTGGTGATGGCTGGCATACTCCTGGTGGTAACGTTACTGTTTGGCAATGAGGAACGAAGGGGTATCCAGATAGGCTCTATGGAAATTCAGACTTTTTACTTCGTTGGTTTCCTAGCCCTCTTTTTTATCGCTAAGTTCCTGGCCATCCGTATCAACAACGAGACCGTAATGAATCTGCAGGACGTGTCGGGTCTGTTTCTAGTGGTGTTATTTTTTACTGGCGGAATGGCCCTCAGCAACATGTCCACCGCCATCATCTTTTTCGCCACCAGCCTAGCCGTTATGTTCCTAGGCAATGTAAGACCCAAACATCTGCTGTTGTTTATGGCTGTGACCGCATTTTTCGGTTCCATTTATCTGTTTGGCACAAATGCGGGACGTTCGAGCACTTTCAGACACCGCTGCCACTTCTACATCACCAATGACAATAGCGAAGGCTATGGCGACCAAATGATTAAGTCAAAGGCAGCTATTGCCCGTTCGGGACTGTTGCCAGCTGGACCCGGACAAGGTGTCATCAACAAAAACCTTCCCGAGAAAGATACCGACTATGTTTTCACTACGGTGACCGAGGAACTGGGCATCACCGCCAGTATGCTTATACTTATCGGCTACCTGATATTTTTCTACCGTTCCATTCTTATTGCCATACGCACCGAAGGTCCTTTCGGTATGCTGTTGGCAGTAGGTATAGGCTTTTGGTTCTGTTGTCAAGGACTGGTTCACATAGGCGTCAATTGCGGGCTACTGCCCGCTACCGGCCAAACACTGCCCTTCATCAGCCGAGGTGGTGCCTCCATGCTGTTCGCAGGTATTGCCACAGGTGTACTCTTGAATATCAGCAAGCAAGAGGCATAATAGATATGCCTATTTGCTAATAAATCAGCGAATGAAAATTTATCTGACATTATGTTTTGTCAGTCAAAAAAATTTCCGTAAGTTTGCAGATTATTAATTTAATCTGATTAACTATGGATAAATATATCGAAGAACGAGTGGCATTGTGGCTGCAAGACGACTATGATGCTGATACCAAAGCTCAAATTAAGGATTATCTGCAAAACAATCCAGATGAATTAACCGAGGCGTTCTACCGTGACTTGGAATTCGGCACAGGTGGTCTGCGAGGTATTATGGGCGTGGGTACTAACCGTATGAACAAATACACAGTGGGTGCCGCCACCCAAGGTTTGGCCAACTATTTGAAACAGAAGCTCCCCAATCAGGAAATCAGCGTGGCTATCTCCTTCGACTCGCGTAACAACAGCGCATATTTTGCCGACATCACTGCTGATGTGCTCTCCGCCAATGGCATCAACTGCCATCTGTTCCCAGAACTGCGCCCCACCCCAGTGCTATCGTTCGCCGTACGACACCTGCACTGCCAGGCGGGAGTAATGGTGACCGCCTCACATAATCCGAAAGAATACAACGGCTACAAAGTATATTGGAATGATGGTGGCCAACTGGTGCCCCCACATGACAAAAACGTGATTGCTGAAGTCAATAAAATCAAATCACTGCACGATACAAAATGGCAACGTAATCCAGAGAGAGTGCATATCATTGACAGCAGTCTGGACGAGGCCTATCTGAAACTGGTTCATGGCTTGTCCTTGCATCCTGAAGCCATTGCTGCCCAAAAGCAACTTAAAATTATTTATACCCCACTTCACGGAACAGGTATCACAATGGTACCCAAAGCCCTAAAGATGTATGGCTTTGAGAATGTCAGCATTGTAAAAGAGCAAGCCGTGGGCGATGGTAATTTCCCAACAGTTAAATCACCCAATCCTGAAGAGAAGAGTGCCCTAACGATGGCTATCTCACAAGCGGAGATTGAAAAAGCCGACTTGGTATTGGCCACCGACCCTGATGCCGACCGTGTAGGCATCGCTGTTCGCACCCCAAAAGGTGACATGATACTGCTGAACGGCAATATGACGGGCTCCCTGCTGGTACACTACCTGCTGTCGCAATGGAAAGCCCTCGGCAAACTCGACGGAAAGCAGTTCATCGTCAAAACCATCGTCACTACCGAACTAATTAAACAGATGGCCGACAGTTGTGAAGTACCTTGTTTTGATGTACTCACCGGCTTCAAATATATTGCTGAAAAAATCAAGGAGCACGAAGGCAAAATGACTTTCATTGGCGGCGGAGAAGAGAGCTACGGTTACCTTGCAGGTGACTTCGTACGTGACAAGGATGCTGTGATTGCCTGCTGCCTCATTGCAGAGATGACAGCCTTCTATGCCAACCAAGGGAAGAGCCTCTATGAGATGCTGCTCGAAATCTACCACGAGTACGGTTTCTATAAAGAAGACCTGCTGTCATTGACCAAACAGGGCAAGAGCGGTGCCGAAGAGATAGCCGCTATGATGGTGAACTACCGCAACAATCCTCCGAAAGAAATCTGCGGACAGAAAGTGATGCTTATGAAAGATATCCAAGCAGGCATCGCCTATCATCTGAACCAAGGCACCCAAGAACCTATTGCACTGCCCAAATCAAATGTATTGCAGTTCTTCACTGCCGATGGTTCCAAAATCACCGTCCGTCCCTCTGGCACCGAGCCGAAAATCAAGTTCTACTTCGGTGTGGTGGGCGAACTGCCCGACATCAAGCAGTATGACGCCGTCAACGCCATCCTGACAGAGAAGATTCAGAATATTATTGAAGATTTGAAACTGAAATAAGAGGAGTTTTTTTAACGGAATATTGATAGAACGAAATAAAAGAAAAACTTTAAACAACAACATAACATGATCAACCCCAAATTATTAAACCCCCAAAGCATCGTCGTATGCGGTGCGTCAAGTGACATCCACAAACCTGGCGGAAAAGCCCTGAAGAACCTGTTAGAAAGTGCTTTCAAAGGGCAAGTTTATGCCGTAAACCCCAAGGAGACCGAAGTGCAGGGCGTAAAATGCTACGCTAAGGTCGATGACCTGCCGCAGGTAGATTGCGCCATCCTCTGCATCGCAGCCAAGTTCTGTGCCCAGACAGTGGATGTGTTGACCCAACAGAAAGGTACCAAGGGCTTCATCATCATCAGCGCAGGCTTCTCCGAAGAGAACGAGGAGGGTGCCGCCATCGAGAAACACATTGTCGATGCCATCAATGCCGTAGGCGGCTCGCTCATCGGTCCCAACTGCACAGGCTTCCTCAATACCAATTATAGCGGCTGCTTCGATACGCCAATCCCAAAACTCGACCCCAAGGGCGTTGATTTCATCACTGGTTCCGGAGCCACCGCCGTTTTCATCAAAGAGTACGGCATGAGCAACGGTCTTAAATTCAACAGTGTGTGGGCAGTCGGCAACAGTGCCCAGCTGGGCATTGAGGATGTGCTGGAACACTTGGACGAAAGCTTCGATCCCGAAAAATCCTCACGAGTCATCATGCTCTACATGGAGAAAATCGGTGACCCGATGCGTCTGCTGAAACACAGCCGCAGCCTTATCAACAAGGGCTGCAAAATTGCGGCCATCAAATCAGGAGGTAGTGCCGCTGGCTCTCGTGCAGCCTCTTCACACACTGGTGCACTGGCCACCAACGACGCCGCTGTGGATGCTTTGTTCCGCAAAGCAGGTATCGTGCGCTGTCATAACCGTCAGGAACTGACCACCGTCTGCGGTGTTTTCATGCATCCCGAGCTTAAAGGCAAACGTTGCGCCGTGATTACCCATGCCGGCGGTCCTGCCGTGATGCTCACCGACGTGCTGTCAAATGGCGGCATGGAGGTTCCCCCGTTGAAGGACCATCCCGCCAGCCCCGCCCTCTTGGCGAAACTGTTCGGTGGTTCCTCCGTTGGCAACCCTATCGACTTCCTCGCCACCGGCACCGCCGAGCAACTCGGCTATATCATCGACACGGTGGAGAACGAATACGACGAGATTGACTTCTCCGTGGTCATTTTCGGCTCGCCTGGTCTGTTCTCCAACAAGGAGGTTTATGACTTGTTGGACGAGAAGATGAAGACCTGTAAGAAGCCCATCTTCCCCGTTTTGCCAAGCATCATCAACGTAAAGCAGGAAATTGAGGATTTCATCGCAAAAGGACGTATCAACTTCCCCGAGGAGTGCGTCTTAGGCAATGCCCTCGTGAAGGTATGGAGCACTCCTAAACCACAGCCCGAGCACGTGGAGCTGCCGCAGATTGACGTAGCCCGCATCCGCGCCACCGTGGAACGCTGCAAAGACGGCTATATGGAAATCGCCGACTACAACGAGTTGTTAGATGCCGCTGGTATCTCTCGCAAGAAATCCGTGGAGGTCTCCAAGAAAGAGGATGCGCTAGCGTTCGCCAAGGAAATTGGCTGTTCAAAGGATGTACCGTTGGTGATGAAAGTTGTAGGTCCACTGCACAAGAGCGATGTGGGAGGTGTTACGCTGGGTGTCAAGGACTTGGACACCGTGGCTAAAGAATTCGACCGTCTGATTGTCATCCCCGAGACCTACGCTGTGGAGATGTACCCGATGCTGGACGGAACAGATGTCTATATCGGTGCTATCCGTGATACGAAGTTCGGTCATCAGATTTTCTTCGGTTTGGGCGGCATCTTCATCGAGGTGCTGAAGGACGTGCAAAGCGCACTTGCACCCATCACTGCTGCCGAAGCCAAGGAGATGCTCACAAAACTGCGCGGCTATAAAATCCTGCAGGGTGTCCGCGGACAGGAGCCCGTCAACCTCGACCTCTACGCCGACCAGGTGGCCCGTGTGAGTGCGCTGGTACAAGCTGCTCCCGAAATTGCGGAGATGGACCTCAACCCGTTGTTGGGCAACCCACGCTATGTTACAGCGGTGGATGCCCGTATCAGGTTGGAGAAACTATAGACTCACGCAATTCACATACAGAAAAATCCCGTTTGCCAAAATAAACGGGATTTTTTCATATTGGAGATCTCAACATCGGGCTACTCCACTGTCACAGTTACCGTTTGTGAAACTTTACATACCATTCCCCTATAGGTAAACACCGCTGAACCCTCGTAGGTTGTGGTTTGAGAAATAGTAGTTGTAGTCACACCATTGCTCTGAGGCGTGGGACTAGTATAGCCAATGGGTTCCCAAGTATAACTGAAACTAGCGTCATAAGGATTCAGGTGCATCTCACTGCTGACAATACTACCTGCCAACGGACAATCTAATAATATATGCATCCAATCTTCCATAGTCTTGGTAGTACTGGCATTGGTACCCAAATGACATCCCGAATAGCCATGATAACTTGCGCCGTTATTCAGTTGATCCACAAAACGATAATACAACTGAGGCCAACTGTCCACCGTCATGGTAGCCACTGCAGAAAGTGTAAGCACTGTTCCCTGTGCCACACTTGTAGAGGGAGATACCGTCAACGGAAGTAAAGTTGGATGCCACATGGTGAAGTCTTTCCTCTCTCCATATACTATTGTACTGTCACAATCCTTCAGAATCAAATACGGTTTGTAATACAGATGCTTGGTACAAGAATCCAAACCAATTCTGTATGTCATCGTGTCATTGGTTCCGCAAGTTACAACTTTGGCGAATGCGCTATTATAAGTATCCACATCATCCGCATTGGTTGACACCAGAAAACCATATTCTGCAATCTTATTATCATCTCTATTGGCAATTCCTGCCTTTAAGATAACCTTACCACCATTCGAGAATAATTCCGTTTTGTTGTTATAACCATCTCCTGTTTCGTCAGTATAGGAAATAGACGGTGCGATGTCGTATGGCAAGCATATTTTCTTAGGTTCACCAACAAAAGGACTGTCGTTTCCACAGCCATTGAACATTGCCGTAAGAATAACAGTGATGGCTTTCCCTCTCCATCCACCCTGTATACTAATGTCAGCACTTATAATACCATTATCATAAGAAGCCGGCACCACAACATCTGGCATATCATCTGCCAAAATTGTATAATAAGCATCGCCGACCCACACACCTTGTTCCACATTGGTAATCGCAGTGATGGCTTGGAAAACATCTGTCCGGTCTGTAATGACAGCTGGTATGTGGTTGGTTTCCCCTATCACAGGACAGGATGGCCAAGCTTCAATAATGGCGAGTTTACCATTTCTGAAAACAACTTGATAATTACCCTGTATCTGTGCTCCATTGGGTCTAATCGTATAAGTCCCCACTGTTTCACCTGGATCACGGGTAATGGTATAGCTCAATACCGATTCATCATCATTACCCTTCAATCCAACGACAGTGGTGGTAAATACAGGATCTGCTTCTCCAAGAGACTTGGTGACAGAATCAGCTGTTACTCTGACATTAGCCCTGTTGATGGTCAATCTACCATCAGTCACATTGAATAACACAGCATAACTTGCGTTAGTGTTAGTGAAATCAGAAGCCGTCAATCCCATATTATAAGTGCCCGCATTTGTTCCTCTTGCCTCAGCTGCATTTGAACAAACAATATTGTCAGCAGTCAGTTCCGTACCTTCTGGAAGAATAATATCATAGCCCGATACACCTTGTTCATAGCCGTTATAAGTTACAGCACTGGTGTGACCTGTGATGGTCACATTCACCGAATGACTGACTATTGTGAAAGTTCCCTGTTGGAATGTTACGCTGTAGTTACCCTGAGTAGCCGTACCCGACACACTAATGGGATAAGTACCGACACTTTCACCCGAAGTACGACTTGGACCGTTATAGGAAATAATACTTTCGGCATCCCCATTCTTCAAGCCAGTAATGGTTACCGTCAATCCAGGATCCGCAGTGCCATATACTTTCACTTTGTCGTCTGCACTTACTGTTACAGGAGCTCTATTAATGGTTAACTCAGCATATTTCGTTGTCCTTGGAACCAAATAGTTATTTTGCTCTCTAGTCAAAACTCTTAAAGTGACTGACTTTGTACCCACATCTTCTCCTGGGGTACGAGTCAAAGTATAGGTGAGCACACTCAAATCATCACCATTCTTTAGACCTGTTGCCACAACCATGTTGGGGTCAGGATCTCCATAAAGCTTTGATGCATTCACCAACTCCAACGTAACCGATGCCCTTGTAATAGTAAGCACAGAAGTGGTGTAGCTTACCAAATAATTTCCTTGTGCCGTATTGCCTGAAGGCGTGATGGTATAAGAGCCCACGTTTTCTCCTTCCATACGCAACATATTATATACAATTATCGACTCGCTGTCACCATTCCTCAAGCCACTCACCGTTGCCGTCAATACAGGATCGTCATCACCGTAAGTTTTAGTCTTTGGCTCTGCAGAAACTGTTACTGATGCAGGTGTAATGGTCATGATAGCGGACACATAATACACATTATAATTGCCCTGTACTGCTTCACCTACAGCAGAGATAGTGTAATTGCCCACATTTTCACCCGCTTCACGACTCAGACTATAGCTGATTAAAGATGCATTATCACCAGACTTTAATCCTGTCAGCACAGCCGTCAGCACTGGATCCTCATTGGCATAGATTTTCGACTGGTTGTCAGCAATTACCGTAAGAGGAGCCCGATCGATAATCAACATTCCCCGTTCAAATGTCAATGTATAATTGCCTTGTTCTGTTTCACCACTTACATTGATGAAATAGTTGCCGACATTCTCCCCTTCTTCACGATCGAAACTATATATCAAAACGCTTGGCTCATCACCACGTTGCAAACCACTTACTGTAACGGTAAAGATAGGATCCACTTCACCATACTCTTTCGTTTTATTGTCAGCTGTCACTGTGGCTGCTGCTCTTGTGATAGTGAAATCACCTGGATTTACAGTCACCTCGTAATTGGCATTGGCTGTATATACTGCTGTTAATACATTGCTATAGGTTCCTACATTCTCATCGCTACCCGCACGGCTGAAACTTACTACACCCAAATCATCTTCATCCACAAGTCCTTCTATTACACCTGTAAACACTGGGTCGTCAGAGCCATAAACCTTTTGGGCATCATTAAGTGTGATAGTCACCTGTTTCTCGATGATTTCCAAAACTCCGTTAACAATGTTCACAGTGAATTGGCTGCTTACATCGTTGTTATTTACATCCCTCACCACTGCGATTCCCACAACCTCGTTCACCAGATTACATACATTCGTACTGCTGGGGTTGCTTGTCGAAAGACCCTCTACAGTATAATTGTTACCATCCACCACAAATTCAAGTGTCTGGAAACCTGTTGCGCTTTTTTCCGTCCCATCATAAACATTACCTGTATTGCTGTTGGCCACCACCGTAATCTCGTATGGGTTTGTACGGTCAACTATGCTCAGTTTGCCAGCAATCATAGATGCCAAATTATAATTGGAAGTTACATCATTGCTTAGGGCATCTGTCACCGACAAACTGTTGGGCATATACATAGCGTTATCGTATGGGGCCGCAGAAACCAATGTGCCCCTTGAAGCGGTGTAAGTAATAGCGGCTATATGTCCTTCCAACAGATTACTGAAAGAGTATGCCGTATTACCAAACTGTTCGTTACCGTTATATTCAAGGGTTTTATCTTCTACAGCCACTGTGATATCACGAGTCGTGATATCCAATGCGCCAGGAGTTTCTGTAATAACATAATTCTCGCTAACATCCACACTGCCAGACCAAATTTTAACCGTTCCCTCAAACACACCAGTATAGCTTCCGGCATTTGTTCCCGTAGCGGCATAAGACAAGTCTGAGTATGTATGTCCCTCCAAAAGGCCAGTGACCGTAATACCAGTTATGGTTTGAGCAATACCATTGTATGTCAATGCATTAGATTCTCCTGTAAAAGTAACAGGAATGCTTGCGGGACTAATGGTCAGTGTGCCTGTCGTCTTCGTCACCGCATAATTGGATGTCACATCTTGGTTCTCGGTATCTTTAATAACCAATATGCCGCTAAATGATCCTGGATAGGTGCCCACATTCATACCCTCTGCTTTATACATCAGGCCATTATAGCTGTGACCATTGACAAGTCCTATGGGTGAAATTCCCTCAATAGCCTGTATAGTGCCATTATATGTCAACGTTTGGCTTTCTCCCACAAAACTTACAGCAAGCGGGCTTACTCTTTGCCAACCATCCGTCACCTCAAAGGTTACATTCGAGAAATTGTCGTTTGTATTTATGAACAGGCTTGGTGTAAGACCCATGTAGGTAATACCCACATTTGTCATTGAGGCCGTTGCTGTTCCGTTAAAGGAAAAGTCGTCTTCTGTGTAGAGCGAGTTGCTGATACTCACCTCATAGCCGCTCACACTTTGTACGCTACCGTTATATGTTGTGCTAGCAGTATGTCCCGTTATGGTCACCACCACAGCATCCAGGGCGGTGATAGTCTGATAACCATCCGTCACATTGAAAGTCACAGGTGAGAAGTTGCTGTTGTTATTTGCGAAATGAGCCGTTTCCAACCCCATATTTGTTGTACCCTGCTCTGTTCGGGCCGCAACAGCTGTACCCGTAAAAGTGAAATAGTCTGACGTGTAAAGCGAATTGCTGAACGTGGCATCATAGCCACTCACACCATGTTCCTGTCCATCATACATCGTAGCATTATGATGACCTACAATATTCACCGTTACCCCAATCGGATTGATTGTCTGATAACCATCCGTCACAAGGAAGCTTACTTGAGAAAAGTTGGTGTTAGTGTTAGTAAACTGTTCAACTGACAATCCCATATACGATGTGCCAGCATCTGTTCTTGAAGCAGTAGCTGTACCATCAAAGATGAAATCTCTGCTCACATCATATAGCAAATTGTCAGCTTCTGCTGTAAATGCATTCACACTATGGCTATTGCCATCATAATCATGGGCACTTGAATTACCCGTAATGGTCACTGTTACAGCTATCGGATTCACTGTCACCCAACCATCGGTCACTTCGAAAGCCACCACAAAGTTAGCGTTGTTATTAACAAACTGACTCAACATCAGACCCATATTTGTGGTACCCGCATCGATTCTGGATGCCTCCGCTGTACCGCCAAAATGGATATATCCGTCCACATCATAAAGCGCATTGCTGGCTGTAGCCAAATAGCCGCTTACCACATGCGCCGTCCTATCATAATCGGCAGTATCCCTCGCTCCAACAATAGTCACTGTCACAGCAACCGGAACCACTGTCTGCCAACCATCAGTCACAACGAAAGTCACATTGCTGAAGTTATTGTTATCATTGGAGAACAGACTCGATGTCAATCCCATATAGGTAGTACCAGCATCCGTTCTGGCAGCTTCCGCTGTACCGTTAAAATGGAAATCATTCTCAGTGTATAAAGCATTACTGATACTCACTACATCATAGCCACTCACCATTTTTTCCGTACCATCATAATCAGCGGTATCCTTCGCTCCCACGATAGTCACTGTCACAGTTATCGGATTCACCATCTGCCAACCATCCGTCACCACGAAAGTCACATCAGAGAAATTATCATTTATGTTGGCAAACTGATCAGGGGACAAACCCATATAGGCGGTACCCGCATCAGTTTGAGAAGCTATGGCGTTACCGCTGAAAGTGATATTCTGGTTCACGTTGTAAAGCACGTTTCCAGCTGTAGCCACATAACCGCTCACACTGTGTTCCATACCATTATAATCGGCAGTATTGTTGGCACCGATAATAGTCACCGTTACAGCTATCGGATTCACTGTCTGCCAACCGTCTGTCACCTCAAACGTCACATTGGCGAAGTTGGGATTGTTGTTGGTAAACTGATCTGCGGCAAGACCCATGTTGGTAGTACCCGCATTTGTACGGCTTGCTATAGCGTTACCGCTGAAGGTAAAGTCTGCCACAGTGTACAAACTGTTACTTATATTCACATCATATCCGTTCACGCTATGGGCGATACCATCATAATCTGTTGCATTGTTATGACCCGTAATGGTCACCGTCACAGCTATAGGATTCACCGTCTGGAAACCATCTGTCACCTCAAACGTCACATTGGCGAAGTTGGGATTGTTGTTGGTAAACTGATCTGCGGCAAGACCCATATTGGTAGTACCTGCATCACTGCGGCTTGCTAGAGCGCTACCACTGAAAGTAAAGCCTGCTACAGTGTATAAACTATTACTTATACTCACATCATAACCACTCACACTATGGATATTACCATCATAGTTTGTTGTATTGTTATGACCAGTAATTATTACTGTCACATCTATCGGGTTCACCTGCTGCCAACCATCTGTCACCTCAAAAGTCACATTGGAGAAGTTATCATTAGTGTTAGTAAAATATCCGGCAGATAATCCCATATATGTTCTTCCCGCATTTATTCTGGAAACCGTTGCGGTTTCACTGAAATTGAAGTCATTTTCTGTATAAAGCGAGTTACTGAAAGCCACATCATAACCACTCACACTATGGACGGTACCATCATAATCGGCAGTATTCTGATGTCCTGTGATACTTACCGTCACTGCTATAGGATTCACTGTCTGTTTACCATCCGTCACCTCAAAGGTCACCTGCCCGAAATTGGCATTCCTATTGATGAACTGGCTGGGCGATAATCCCATATTTGACGTACCGGCATCAGTTCTTGACGCAATTGCTGTACCGCTGAAGGTGAAATCACCTTCCGTATATAGCGGATTGCTGATGGCTACCTCATAGCCACCTACAGTATGTTCTTGACCATCATAGTCGGCTGTATTGCTATGACCCGTAATGGTTACGGTCACATTTATAGGATTAATTGTCTGCCAACCATCAGTCACATCGAAGGTTACTTGAGAAAAGTTGGTGTTTGTATTAGCAAACAGATCTGAAGATAATCCCATATACGTCGTGCCTGCATCTGTTCTTGTAGCAGATGCTGTACCGATGAAGTTGATATCATCCACGGTATAAAGCGGGTTGCTGATGTTGACTATGTCATAGCCGCTCACACTGTGTTCTGTTCCATCATATTCCGTTGTATTGGTATGACCCATAATAGTCACCGTCACCTCATCTAAAGCCGCAATCTGCTGCCAACCATCTGTCACATTGAAGATCACATGGGCAAAGTTTTCGTTCATGTTGGTAAACTGTTGGGAATTCAAACCCATATTCGTGGTACCCACCTCCATTCTCGCTGCGGTGTCAATGCCGGTGAATGTAAAATAGGTTGTCGTATAAAGCGGATTGTCAATGACCACATCATAGCCTCTCACTACATGCTCTGTGCCATCAAATACTGTTGTGTTGGTATGACCAGTGATGGTCACCAACACCTCCGCTACCGGGGTGATAGTCTGATAACCGTCACTCACATTGAAAGTCACATGGGCAAAGTTACTGTTCACATTTTCAAACTGTTCAGCAGACAGGCCCATATCAGTAGTACCGGCATCTGTTCTGTCAGCTGTAGCAGTACCACTGAAGATGAAATCATTCTCCATATATAACGGATTGCTGATAGTCACATCATAGCCACTTGTAGTATGCTCAGTGCCGTCATATACTGACGTGTTTTGATGACCAGTGATAGTCACCATAACCTCCGCTATTGGGGTGATAGTCTGGTAACCGTCAGTCACATTGAAAGTCACTTGAGCAAAATTGGTGTTAGTATTCGTAAACTGATCAGGCGACAAACCCATGACTGTCGTACCAGCATCGGTTCTGGCAGCAGTGTCAATACCGTCGAAAATAAAGTCTGCTGTTGTATATAGCGGATTGCTGATAGCCACCTCATAACCCCTCACAACTCGTTCATTACCATTATACATCAATGTGTTATTATGACCTGTAATAGTCACTACAACCTCCGCTATCGGGTCGATAGTCTGGTAACCATCAGTTACATTGAAGGTCACTTGGGAAAAGTTACTGTTCGTATTTACGAACTGTTCGGCAGACAAACCCATATTGGTGGTACCCATATCGGTTCTGGCGGCAGTGTCAATACCACTGAACATAAAGTCGGTTGTCGTATAAAGTGGGTTATCGATGACCACCTCATAGCCTCTCACCACATGCACTGTGCCATCATATTCTGAAGTGTTGGTATGACCAGTGATGGTCACCACCACTTCCGCTATCGGGTTGATAGTCTGATAACCATCCGTCACCTCAAAGGTCACTTGAGAGAAATTGCTGTTCGTATTTACAAACTGTTCGGCAGACAGACCCATCACTGTCGTACCGACATCGGTTCTGGCCACCTCAGCAGTACCACTGAAGGTGAAATCATTCTCCGTATATAGCGGATTGCTGATGGTCACATCGTAGCCACTGGTAGTATGTGCCGTACCGTCATATATCGTTGTATTATGATGACCAACGATAGTCACCACCACTTCATCTATCGAGTTGATGGTTTGGTAACCGTCGGTTACATTGAAGGTCACTTGAGCGAAGTTGCTGTTCGTATTCACAAACTGACTGGAGGAAAGGCCCATGTTGGTGGTACCCTCATCAGTTCTGGCTGCAGTGTCAATACCACTGAAAGTGAAATCAGCTTCTGTATAAAGCGGATTACTGATTTCCACATCATAACCTCTCACAACATGCTCAGCGTCATCATATACCGTTATGTTATAATGACCGGTGATTGTCACAACCACTCCCTCTAGCGGTGTGATAGTCTGGTAACCGTCCGTCACATTGAAGGTCACTTGGGCGAAGTTGTTGTTCGTATTCTCGAACTGTGCTGCAGAAAGATTCATGTCTGAAGTTCCGGCATCAGTTCTGGCTGCCTCAGCAGTACCGCTGAAAGTGAAATCATTCTCAGTATATAGCGGATTGCTGATGGTCACATCGTAGCCATTTGTTGTATGTTCTGTGCCGTCATATACTGAAGTGTTGGTATGACCAGTGACTGTCACCACCACCTCTGCCACTGGGTCAATGGTCTGGTAACCATCTGTCACATTGAAAGTCACATGGGCGAAGCTGCTATTCGTATTCTCGAACTGTGCGGCAGATAAACCCATCACTGTCGTACCGGCATCGGTTCTGGCAGCCTCAGCAGTACCACTGAAGGTGAAATCATTCTCCGTATATAGCGGATTGCTGATAGTCACATCATAGCCACTTGTAGTATGTGCCGTGCCGTCATATACTGAAGTGTTGGTATGACCAGTGATTGTCACCACCACCTCCGTCACCGGGTTGATGGTTTGATAACCGTCCGTCACATTAAAAATCACTATGGCGAAGTTCTCATTGTCGTTGGCAAACTGTTCAGAGGTCAGACCCATATAGGAGGTACCCACATCAGTTCTGGCAATCGCAGCAGTACCGCTGAAGTGGAAATCACTTTCCGAATATAGCGGGTTACTGATACTTACAATATCATAACCGCTCACACTATGCGATGTGCCGTCATATACCACTGTGTTGTGATGACCACTGATAGTCACCACCACTTCGTCTATCTGATTGATAGTCTGATAACCATCAGTTACCACAAAGGTCACTTGAGCGAAATTGTCGTTCATATTGGCAAACTGATTGGAGGTAAGACCCATGTTGGTAGTGCCCACCAATGTTCTTGCAGCGGTATCGGTACCGCTGAAGGTAAAGTCTGATGTTGTATAAAGCGAATTGCTGATGGATACCTCATAACCCCTCACAACGTGTTCTGTTCCATCATACACCACTGTACTGTTATGACCTGTAATGGTCACTGTCACAGAACTAAGAGCATCCACAGTCAGTGTTCCCTCTACTACTGTAATATTGTAATTACCTGCATTGGTATTGGAGGTCAGGCTATACGTGAATGTATTGTTGGAACTACCAACCTCTGTTTGGTTTCCCGTCACATTGTAGATGGCTCCTTCATTCACGGCAAAGCCATCACCTCCAACAATTACTTCATTGTTAGTCAATGCTGTTCCATCGTAGATTTTGCTATCACTGGCGGAAGTTAATGTCACATTTCGTCTATAAACACCCAATGCTCCCGAAACAGACTCCGTGAAAGTATAGTTTGAGGTTATCTCCTCCGAGCCCCGCATCACCTTGTATGACGTCACGATGTTCTCAACGGTATCAACATCTGTCAATGTGCCAGTAACTGAAGCGGTAAGCACATCTCCTGTCAACAAGATATGTTCTGTATAACTATATCCCGCCTCTGTCAAAGCTGTTCCATCATACATCTTATAAGCGGAATTGGCTGTGATGGTTATCGCTTGGCTTATGGGTGTAACAGTCTGATAACCATCAGTCACCTCAAAGCTGACATTCGTAAAATCGGTGCTGATGTTAGCGAACTGAGAGGCATCAAGTCCCATGAAAAGTGTTCCTACATCTCTCAAGGAGGCAGCATCCGTACCAGTGAAACTCATATAAGAAACCATATATAATGCGGAGGAGGCATTCATATCATAACCTGTTACTGTATGGAGAGTCCCGTCATAAACATCCGAACTATGATGACCAGTAATTGTCACCGTCACTCCACTCACTGGGGTTATGGTCAAGTTACCCGCATTGTAACTAACAGTATAGTTTCCTGTCACATCTTCACTCAAGGCATCCCTGATTACCAGCGTACCATTAAAGGCCCCATTGTATGTGCCTACATGTTCGCCTTCAGCCACATAGTTCAGTCCACTATAAGTATGACCACTTACAAGACCTGTCTGGCTTATAGATGAGATTTGCTGAACTTCACCATTATAAGTCAAACTGTTCGTCTCACCAGTAAAGACTACCGTTTGCGGATAAACAACAAAGTTGCCGTTAACGGCTCTGAAAGTATAATTCTGGGCACCCAGTGCACTGATATCAGGAATGATGGGATATGTTCCCACCGGTGAAGACTGGATGGCGGAAGTGCTATAGCTCACACTGCCACTGACCACAGAAACATCCTCACCGTTCACAAAACCCGTAATCACACCATCGAATATAGGATTAGCTTCATAATACACACGGGACTTGTCATTGGCTATAACCGTCAGTTCCGCAGCCTGCACAGTCAAAGTATAGTCACAAGTTGTTGTCACATAATTTGAATTTACTGCACGAACACTGACCCCTATGGTTCCCACATTAGTGATTTCAGGCACCACTTCTGTCCATTCTCCTCCATTCACACTATACTCTACCGTGGTACCTTCTGTGATATTAATGATCGGGACCGAAACCAACGCCAAACCATTATAAATTCGTGTCTTTGTCAGTTCATTACAATTGGTGATCTCTAAAGCATCGTCCCTTGCTATTCTTTGGGTGAAAAGATATGTTACACTATAATTGCCAATGCCTTTATAAGTGGCAAAATCCTGATTGATATGAATAGTGGCAGGATAAGAATAAGTACCCACTTCCGAGCCATTGCTTTCCACCTCTCCTGCTGTCAGGTAATCTCCTTCCACCAACCCTTCTGTCGAAATTCCGGTAAGAGAGTTGTAAGCAGTGACTAAAGGAGTCCCGTCGTAATTCTTGGTGTCAAAAATCGTAATAGTCAAAGCCGTCTTCTCTATAGTCTGCCAACCGTCTGTCACAACAAACGTCACAGTCGAGAAGTTGTCGTTCAAATTGTCAAACTGACTTGCTGACAGCCCCATACTAGTGGTACCCACCTCGGTTTGTGAAGCCTCCGCTGTTCCACTGAAGTTTATGTCACTGTTCACATCGTAAAGCGTACTGCTGGCAACCGCTGAATAACCTGTAACGGTGTGTACGATGCCATCATAAAAAGCTGTATCAACATGACCTGTAATGGTCACTGTGACATCTATCGGAGTAATAGTCAACCAACCATCAGTCACCTCAAAAATCACCTGATCAAAATTATTGTTTGTATTGGAGAATTGAGCAACTGTCAGCCCCATGTATGTTGTACCCGCATTGGTTCTGGTAGTCGTAGCCTCACCATTGATAGAAAAGTCATTCTCCGTATATAATGAGTTATTAACACTTACATCATAGCCGCTCACACTATGTACTGTGCCGTCATAGTATGTTGTGTCACTATGACCTGTGATTGTTACCACCACTTCCGCTATCGGATTGATAGTCTGGTAACCATCAGTCACCTCAAAGGTAACATGGGCGAAATTGTAGTTCATATTGAAGAAATAAGCGGGTGTCATACCCATATATGTCGTACCTACATCTGTTCTGGCGGCCATAGCGGTACCGATAAAGCTAAAATCATTCACCGTATATAATGGGGTGCTGATTTCCACCTCATAGTTACTCACACTATGCTCAGAGCCGTCATATACCGTTGTGTCATGATGACCTGTGATGATCACCACCACTTCAGCTACTGGGTTGATGGTCTGATAACCATCCGCCACATTGAATGTCACATGGGAGAAATTGGTATTCGTATTGGTGAACTGTTGGAGATTCAAACCCATACTCGTGGTTCCAACCACTATTCTCGCTGCGGTGTCGATTCCACTGAACGTAAAGTCAGTTATCGTATAAAGCGAATTGTCGATGACCACATCATAGCCTCTCACCACATGCTCTGTGCCGTCATATACTGAGGTGCTGGTATGACCAGTGATGGTCACCACCACCTCAGCTACCGGTTCAATGTTCTGGTAACCATCCGTCACATTGAACGTCACATGGGCAAAGTTGCTGTTTGTATTCGTGAACTGTTCGGCTGACAGACCCATATTGGTGGTACCCATATCGGTTCTGGCTGCGGTATCGATACTACTAAACGTAAAGTCGGTTGTAGTATAAAGCGGATTGTTGATGACCACATCATAACCCCTCACCACATGCTCTGTGCCATCATATACTGTTGTGCTGGTATGACCTGTAATGGTCACCACTACCTCCGACACTGGGTCGATGGTTTGGTAACCGTCCGTCACATTAAAGGTCACATGGGAGAAGTTTGTGTTGGTGTTAGTGAACTGAGCGGCAGAAAGACCCATATTGGTGGTTCCCATATCGATTCTGGCTGCAGTGTCAATACCACTGAACATAAAGTCAGTTATCGTATAAAGAGAATTGTCGATGACCACATCATAACCTCTCACCACATGCTCTGTGCCGTCATACACAGAAGTATTGGTATGACCGGTGATAGTCACCACCACTTCTGCTATCGGGTTGACAGTCTGATAACCATCCGTCACCTCAAAGGTCACTTGGGAAAAGTTGCTGTTCGTATTCGCAAACTGTTCGGCTGACAGACCCATCACGGTTGTACCGGCATCAGTTCTGGCTGCCTCAGCAGTACCATTGAAGGTGAAATCATTCTCCGTATATAGCGGATTGCTAATGGTAACATCGTAGCCATTTGTAGTATGCGCTGTGCCGTCATATACCGTTGTATTGTTATGACCAACGATAGTCACCACCACTTCAGCTATCGAGTTGATAGTTTGGTAACCATCGGTCACATTGAAGCTCACTTGAGAGAAGTTGCTGTTCGTATTCGCAAACTGACTGGAGGAAAGACCCATGTTGGTGGTACCCTCATCAATTCTGGCTGCGGTGTCGATACCACTAAACGTAAAGTCGGTTGTAGTATAAAGCGGATTGTTGATGACCACATCATAACCCCTCACCACATGCTCTGTGCC
>LXOW01185135.1_pt1 | contig 25604 bp, 37 predicted proteins | sample 1368591 | NCBI WGS metagenome assembly LXOW01 (sample SAMN04884650, study PRJNA319009) | bovine gut metagenome | isolation source: Cow rumen | host: Bos taurus | place: Italy: Legnaro (PD) | collected 2014-07-09
CGGTTCCTTCCCAGTGAGTAACCAATCAGCAGAAATTTCTGGATATTTAGTCAATAAACTTTCTAAAAAAAGAGAATTGACAGGAGTTTTTTTTGCAGATCCTTTGAAGTTTCCATACGAAATCCCCAATTCATCAAAAAATTTTTCTTTGCTAACTTTATAATATTCAGNNACTCTATCCTTTGTGGTAGAAAAAATATTTTCCATTTTGGTTGAATTAGTCAATTTATTTTCTATCTTTGTCGCGCTATTCCATTATGGAATTGCGTGTAAAAATACGAAAAAATCAAAACGAAGTTACAATGGAAAGATCGAGACCGAAGAGAGTGTGGACAAAGAAAGGCACGGGCCTTCTGCTGGCGAAGCGGTTCAACGTGTCGCCAAGATGGGTGACTAAGGCGCTGAACGGCGGGAGTGATAGCCAAACGGCCCGCAATATCAGAGCCATGGCAGTGAGAGAATATGGTGGAATAGCAATTGGATAGCGATATGTATAATATAGTAAACGGTACATTGGTGATGAGCGTTAACGACTGGTGCGAAGCCGGACTGACTTACGACCAATTCAGACACGACAGCGCAAGAGGGTATCTTTCCATCTTTCGCCGTGGCACAAGGGGCAACACACTCATCGATGTGCGCAGCATTTCCCGTATCGACAGGCGCACGGTTATAGAAAGTGCCTACGGCAAGATTGATGACAACAAGGCGTCTGCAGGCCTTATGGCAGTACTTCCTGACCAGGCTGCCGCAAACTACTACAACAACTACCGAGATGATCAGGGAAAGGCTCTTACTGCCGAGAGACGCACCCTGTACACCAACAGCGCAATGCTGATGAACACGCTGGTGCGCATCAGGGCTGCGCAGATTGCGGCACGCGCCAAGGGAGGATCCCGCAAAAAGACAAAGGACTGGTGGAAGGAATGTGTGGAGTTTGTGCGGGACAACAGCTTGCGCTTCCCCAACACGCTGCCGGTCAGCACCCGCAGGTTTGAGGAGAAATTCAAGGAGTACACCCGTGTCGGTTACATAGCACTCGTCAAGAAAATGAACTGTGCAGGCAATGCCGAGAAGCTGTCGGAAGACGCAAAGGACTGGCTGGTGGCTCACTGGGCATCGCCCGTCAACCGCTGCACCATGTCGCAACTGTTCATCTTGTATAATACAGAAGCCATTGAGAAAGGTTGGAAGGAGGTGCGGAGCCCCAACACGATAGAGCGGTTTCTTAACCTCCCGGAAATCAAACCGCTTTGGTACGGAATGCGGTACGGCGAGCTTAAGGCCAAGGAGAAGTTCACAAGGCAGCACCGCACCATCCTGCCGAAACAACGCGATTCGCTGTGGTACGGCGACGGCACGAAGCTGAACTACTACTACAGGGACGAAAACGGGAAGGTGGCGACCTGCAGCGTGTATGAGGTGGTGGATGTGTATAGCGAGGTGCTTCTGGGCTATCATATCAGCACGAACGAAGACTACGAGGCGCAATATTATGCCTTCAAGATGGCAATGGAGACCTCCGGGCACAAGCCCTACGAGGTGCGATACGACAACCAGGGCGGCCACAAGAAGCTGGAATCCTCCACCTTGTTCGCCAAGATGGCGCATCTAAGCATCAGCTGCCAGCCCTACAACGGCAAGTCGAAAACCATAGAGAGCATTTTCGGTCGTTTCCAGCAGTCGTTTTTGCACAAGGACTGGTATTTCACCGGGCAGAACATCACCGCCAAGAAGCGCGAGAGCAAGGCCAACATGGAATTCGTGTCGGCGAACTCGAAAAATCTACCCACCTTGGACGAGGTGAAGAGACAGTATGCCATGCGCCGCAAGGAGTGGAACGATTCGCGGCATCACGACACGGGTGCGACAAGGATGGAGACGTACCTTGCATCCCATAACGAGCTGACCACCGAAGTGGGTGTGTTCGACATGATCAGCATCTTCGGGCTGATGACCCCGAAGCCCGTCACATACCGCGCCAACGGCATTGTGATGAAGGTTGACAATGTGAAATACCAGTATGAGGTTCTGGACAGTGGCGGACAGCCTGATTTCAGTTTCTTGAGAACCAATGTTGACCGTGAGTTTTATGTGGAGTATGTGCCGTATGACATGAGTGTTGTGGCTTTGTATGAAAAGACCGCGACAGGCGAGATGAGGTTTGTGCGCATGGCCGAAAAATACATTGCCGTACACCGCGCGGTACAGGATCAGGATGAGTTTGACCACGCCTTCATCAAGGCGATGGACAGCCGCAACAAACAGCTCCGCGTGGATATGGCCGCCGAGACCGAGGACATTCTGGAACGGAACGGTATGCATCCGTCACAGCACGGGCTTGTAATGCCGAAGCTGAAGGGCAATTTCCGCCACAGGGACGATGACATGGAACCCGGCAGGGTGATGAAGAGGGAAAGTCTGGCGGTGGCCGCCATCGATGACGACGGAGGCAGCATCTACGACCTCTACTAATGTGTTTGAATGCAATTTTAATACCCTTATAACATGATTAAAGAAGAAGAGAAACTGGAAATCAGAGACCGCCTGGTGAGCTACTGCGAGCAGAAAGGCAGCCAGAACAAAGGGGCGAACAGCCTGAACGGAGTGTCGGCGGCCACGGTGAGCAAGATCATCAACGGCGACTGGGCGCTCATCAACGAGGTGATGTGGCGCAGCATAGCGGCACAGATCGGTGTCAAACAAAAAAGCTGGAATATTGTGGAAACGAGAGATTTCAAGACGTTGGCGGGCTTGTTCGCCGACGCACAGGAGAACGCGATGGTGATGGCCGTGTGCGGTGAGGCCGGCAGCGGCAAGACCCTCGCCATCAGGCATTATGCCGAGAGCAACCCAAACGTGTTTGTGCTCAGCTGCAACGAGTACTGGAACCGAAAGCTGTTTCTTCAGGAGCTGCTGAAGGAGATGGGACGCAACTCCGACGGCGACACCGTTGGCGAGATGATGAGCTCCATAGTGGGCAACCTTAAAAAGCTGCAGGATCCTGTCATCATCATGGACGAGGCCGACAAACTGAGCGACCAGGTGATGTACTTCTTCATCACACTGTATAACCAACTGGAGGACCATTGCGCCATTGTGATGGTGGCCACCGATTATTTAGAGAAGAAAATAAAGCGCGGATTGCGCCTCAACAAGAAAGGCTACAAGGAGATATACAGCCGCATAGGCCGCAAGTTCATCATGCTGAAGGGCGTGGGCATCAACGACATCACCGAGGTGTGCATAGCCAACGGCGTGACTGTGAAGGGCGACATCAAGAGCGTGATAGAGGACTGCGACGGCGACCTTCGCCGCGTGAAGAGACGCTGCCACGCCATCAACAAAATCAGACAGGAAAAATAGCGGGACATGGACAAAGCACTGAGTATATCCAATGTGTTGAACGCCAAGTTCCACACGCTTGACGTGGAAGGGGAATGGTTCTCCGCCATCGGGCAGCCCGAATTGACCGGCAGCTGGATGGTTTACGGTGCCCCGAAAAACGGCAAGACCACCTTTGCGATGATGCTGGCCAAATACCTGTCGCGTTTTGCTCGTGTGGCTTATGACAGCATCGAGGAAGGCCTTTCAAAGTCAATCCAGATGTCCATGGAACGCGTGGGGATGATGGATGTGTCCGGTCGCGTAGTGCTGCTTGACAAGGAGCCTTTTGCCGAACTGGCGGAGCGGCTGCACAGGAGAAAAAGCCCGGATGTTATCATCATCGACAGTGTGCAGTTTATGGATCTTAGCTTTGCCGAATACAAAAAGCTGAAAACAGCCTTTCCAAGCAAATTGTTTGTGTATATAAGCCATGTATCGGGCAGACAACCCGAAGGCCAGGTGGCAAAGCGTATATGGCGCGATGCCAATGTTTATTTCCGGGTTGAGGGGTTCCGCGCTTTCCCCGTGAGCCGCTATGGCGGTGGCGATCCCATTGATGTGTGGAAAGAACGGGCTGAGGAGTTCTGGGCACTTGAAAAATGCAATCAATAATTCAATTATTAACCAATAAATTATCAAAGTTATGTGTACAACAGTTTATTATCCGAGAGTCAGGAACATCAGTTTCTACGACAACAACGGCATGGTGGCCGGCGGCATGTTCGGCCTCATCGCCAAGGAGAAGTTCATCCGGCTGCTGAAGGCCGGGAAGTTCCCGAGAATCAGTCTGCGCCGGAAGGTCAGAATAGCGCTGAGAGGAGGTGCGCGATGAAAGCCGTGACCGCCAATCCGAGAACCGCCGACCAGAACCGCAAGCTGTGGTGGCTGGCCGGGCAGCTGGGCATCGATAAAGAGGCGATGGCGGATGTGGTGTGGGACTTCACCGAAGGCCGCACGCACCACACATCGGAGCTCTCCTTCCTGGAGGCCCGCGACCTGATCGACTACCTGAACCGCACGCTCTCGCCGAAGAGCTATCGTGACTGCTCATCCGCCAAAACCGACAGGTATTCGCCGGAGCATCCTGATAGAGTCCAGCTGGACCGCAAGCGCAAAGGTGTCATCAAGGCCATCTTCCGCTGGTTTGAGCTGCTTGGTCAGCATCCCACCATGGAGTATGTGAAGGCCGTTGCTTGCCGTGCTGCCGGCAAGGATCGTTTCAACGACATTTCCCTTGGCGAGCTGACCCGCATCTATGCGGAGTTCTGCCGGAAACAGGAGACTGTCGGTGCGATGGCAGAGACATTGAATGAGTTGGCGATTAATAATTAAGAGTTATGGTTCGGGAAATAGTAGATGAATTGTATCGTGATATAGAAAGGAGCTATCCTGAAAAACTTCTAAAAGGGTGTTCATTCAGCGTCCTGACTGTTAAACAGCCATACGCCTCCATGCTTGTTTCGGGTGCGAAAAAGTATGAATTCAGAAACTGGAAATTGCCTGAGAAGTACATAGGGGAATGGATGATGATTCACGCAGGGAAAAGCGTTCTGAAGACAAAAGTCAAGGTGTCTGATTCCTGTTATAAGTTTTTCCTGGATTACGCCAAGGAGCAGCGGCTTTTCAGTTGCATTGTAGGTGCAGTGCGTTTCGGCCCGCCCGAACTATCAGACACCCCGTTTTTCACAGGTTTCAGATGGCCAGTACAAGAGTGTTTCAGTTTATTATCTGGTTCCATCCGAAACATCAAAGGACATGAAAAGATATGGAAAATCACATTTTAAATACGGATCCGACAAAAGAGCACTATTCCAAAGCCTCGAAGCAATGGTACAGCTTTGAAGAACGTATGGAAATCGGTTCTCAAAAGCCTGTTATCAACACGAATGGATTTGATTGGAATATCAATGATGTTTGTTTGAATCCTGAAGAAGTTGTGGTCTGTACGGATAGAAATTGCTACTTGATAATAGAACTGGCCAAAACAGAGCACCGATGGGTGTTTGGTTTACAGTCGGGCATTGATACGCCGCTGTCATCATGGTTGCCACATTATTCCAGTGAGAATAATGATACCGAAAGCGGGAGAACAAGGGAAGAAGTATTAAGCAAGGCTCTTGCTTTCTGTGTGAAATGGATCCGCAAAGATCAAATACACAACAATCATGTTTTATTATCAAAAATCAACGAACAAATTATGAAAACCAGCCAACTGGAATTATTTTAACCACCAATTAAAACCAAAAAGAATGATTGCAGAAAAACGCTACTTATTCAAGCACCGGTTATCTCAAAAGAGCAGTTTTGTACGGATTGCCGAGGCCGTCAGGGCTCTCGGATACGAGCTGAAAACCGAAAAAAGAGGGGTGACCATAACATGGGAGGCACCATTTGTTAGCGACCCAACCAAGACAATGTTCCACAGCCAGGCACTTATTGACGAAAGAGTGCCGGAATGGCTCAACGAACAGCTTGAAGGACATGGACTCCTTAAACCACAACAACCGGAAATTTAATCACCTTAAAACCTTAAAATTATTGAAATGGACAAAAAAAGAACAATGGTCGAAATGACCCCGGAGCAGAAGGCCGAATTTGAGGCCTACAAAGAAGAGAAANNTGAGGCTAAACGAGAGCAGCGCAGGCAACTGCAGGAAATGACCGACAGCGTGATGGCTGAGGCTGTCGCCGAATTACAGGTTTGCCATGACCAGCTGGTGGCCACCAAGCGAAAGGTGATGGAAACCTTCAGCACCCTGATGGAGCTGCGAAAGGAGGTGAACGAGGAAGCCGGCGGAAAAGAGCAGGACACGTATATGTTCACCAACACCGAGGGTACCCAGCGCATCAGCATCGGCTACAATATGAACGACAACTATCTCGACCAAGCGGAAGAGGGCATTGCCAAGATAAAATCCTACCTTGAGAGCCTGGCCAAGGATAACGATAGCAAGGAGCTTATCAGCATGATCTTGCGACTGCTGGCACGTGACCAGAAGGGCAACCTGAAGGCCAGCCGTGTCATCCAGCTTGGCCAGCTTGCCGAGAAGAGCGGCAATGATGAGTTCAAGGAAGGAATGCGCATCATCAGCGAGGCCTACCGCCCCATTCGCAGCAAGCTCTTCATCCGCTGCTCTATTCGAGAGAAAGACCAGGAATGGACCAACCTCGGACTTGGAATAACAGAGGTATAGTCTGAAAAGCGTCGGATGGTAGGGATGATAGGAAAATTGGTCACTCCGGGTGTGTGCGCAGCCAGGCGCCGGTTCGATTCTGGCTCATCCCTCAAAAAACAATAATATGAAAGTGTATATCGCAGGCAAGGTTTCGGGACTTCCCACCGGGGAGGTCTTCACGAAGTTCGGACAGGCGGAGTACTGGCTGAAGGGATTGGGGCACGAGGTGGTGAACCCGCTTCGCCTCTGTTCCTCTGACTGGACTTGGGAGCGGTGTATGAGGGTATGCATCCCGGAACTGATGAAGTGCGACGCCATCTGCCTGCTGCACGACTGGGCCGACAGCAGAGGGGCGTGCTGGGAATACCACGATGCCCAGATGCTGGGGATGAAGGTGATGGTATATAAGCCTTTCCGCAAAGCCGGAGATTCCTCCTTGGACCGACGGAATGGCGATGGCACTACACGTCAACGATAAAAATACAATCAGAATTATGGCAAGATTCAAACTGAAACTGAACGGCACCGAGATGAAATCGCTGGCGATGGCGGCGGTGAACATCGGGATTCACGGCTCCGAAGCGAGGTCGCTTCAGGGGTTGATCATCTACGAGACGCTGGAGCGCCTGTGGAGCCGGATGCGCAACATGTACCGTATCGGCAGGGACAACTACACGCTGCAGCTGAACGCCACCGAGACCGACACGGTGATGACTGTCGTGTGCCCGCAGCTGCGCAATGCCGACGACCCGTATATGACAGTGCTGGCGTGCAAAATCGAGGAGGCGCTGTTCAACCAGGTGAACAACGAGATCAACATCTACAATGCCATGCGTTATGGAGCGGAGTGAGCTGGCATTGTTGTACAAGGTGATGGTCAAGCACTACCATCGCGCATTCAGGCATACGAGAACCAGACGCCGGGATGTGGTGGAGAAAAAGCAGATGTTTGCGATGGTGGCACGGAATTACGGCGCGAAATACGAGGACATCGCCGACTTTCTCGGATGGAATTCACACACCACTGCCATGTGGGCGGTGCGGCAGATGAAGGGGCTGATGGAGTTCTGTCCGGCCATGCGCCGGCAATTTGAGAGAATACTTGAAAAGGCCGGAGCCGCCCTGAACAGGGACGAATTGTCAGACATCACACAAAAGTTATAGACATAACACGAAAAACGCCCGTTATACAGCGGGCGTTTTTGTATTTTTGCGGAAACGAAACAGTTATGGGTTACAGCCGCATAAACCATATCCAACGCTATATCAATATCCAGGACATAGTACGGGAGCATTACGACCCGGATGTAACCACTTATGCCGGCATCTGGCGCAAATATGTCGTTCCAATATATCCCATGACTTACAAACGCTTCATCGAGATCATCAACATGCCCAAGCTGAAGGAACAGCTTGCCGAGGAGCGGGCCCAACAGAACGTCAAGCGAACCCCTGTGTACAGGAACCAATTGGATTTGTTCGGACAGGAATCGTAGAATCTCTCTTGGGAGCCTAATTACAAACGTCTTACGATGGGTTCGGCAATGACTTCCGTTGTGTCTCGACCGATTTTTTCCACCGTGAATGCAGTGCGGTAGGTCATCACATAGACCTCCATATCTTTGTCGGCGGCCACCTTCTGGAGATTGGTTCGCATGAGGGGCGAGAAATGCTGCCCGTCGGAGAATAGCTGCAACGCCTGGTGAATCTCCTCGAGGAGGTCGATGGTGGCGTAAGCGTGGCCGCGCATGGGAGTTTTGGCGGACGAGCGCACGAGGTTTAGGTTGGCCACGGTGATGGTGATGTAGGCGTTGGCTTGCTGGAAGCCGCGACCCATCTGTTTGAAGTCGGCATTGGCTACATCGAGGAGGGCACACGGCCACTTCACAGGCGGTTGGTCATACTGGAGCTGTCCCCAGTCTTTGTCGATGTACTGCAGTCCGGGGATCTCGGAAAGTCTGTCCTGGATGGAGAGGAAAATGTGTTTCATTGTTTAGGGTTTATGGTTTAGCGTTTTGCGGATTGGGCGATGCGTTTAAGTTCGTCATCGATTGCGCGTTTGGCGGCGCGGTCGATGGTTTTGTCGATGCCGGGGTATGCGCCGAGGTACTGCCGCTGCGGGATGGTGATTTTGGATCCGGTTTTCATCAGGGCCATGTATTTGTATTCCTTCTTGCCGGTCTTCTTGAACATGGCCCAGAAGTATTTCTTCATCTTGGCGGTGACGGTGATGGTGCCTCCCTCGTTGTGGATGACGGAATAGGGTGTGGAGGAGGTGAAGGTGAGGCTGTGGCCGTGAACCTTCGCGCTGATGGAGCGGCGCAGGGTGCCGGTGTTGTTCAGATGGGTGGCGGTGCCGTCGCGCCGTTTCCGCCAGGTCTTGCCGAAGAACCCTCCCCGGGAGAAGTTCTTGTCGAAGTTGTCGAGCAGATCCTTTTTGAGGTCGTTTAGGATGGTGGTGGCGAGATCCATAGTTTTTTTGTGGTATTATATTAAAGGTGTCGCTATTAAAGTTTTCATCTGTTCGAACACTTGTTCAATTTTTTCTTTCATTGCCAATTCGAGACGCACTGCAGTGTCAAGATCTAATCCTTCCTCACGACACAACACGTCAGATATTATTTCTTGTTTCATGACACACTCACCCCATTCGCACCATTCCGCACATTGTTTCCTCCTTGGCCAATAGAACCGATTCCAAAATTTCTTCCATAATTCTTCGGGGCTGTAAAGGGTGATATTGATTGTCTTTGACATTTTTTATGTTTTAGGTGTTTGGTATTGAAATTTTTGTATTTTTGCGCATTCAATTGGTAAGAACAATGTCCCATATAGTTGACACATTAAAACCAGTGCCTTTCGGCTGCGGAGACTGCGTGCATGTGGATCCCAATGATCCATTCCGCTGCAGGGCTTTCGATGTTATCCCCATCGAATTTTTCGATATTGGCGAAAAACATACCGGGAAACTCGAAGGGCAGAAGGGCGACTTTGTTTTTGAGCCAAAATCGGAACGCCAATACAACCGCGTTTACGAAACAGAGGCATAATATCATTTTTTCCAGTTCGACTTCTTTACAATAAGCTCACCGACAGCCTTCGCTATGTCTCGCGGTGTTGGGTTATTCAGATATTCGCTCCACGCTTCGGCGATGAACTCGGCCTTCGGATCGTAGTTTCCGGATTTGTAGGATTGCTTGTAAGCGTATCCCGATAAATTATCCTTGATATAGTCTTTGCCCTGTTTTTCAGCGTCGTTGAATATCTTCACAAATTCAGGGTCTGTGCGCAGGCCAAGTGTTTCGTCTATCTTATGTCCCAACTCATGGTCGAATACAGATTTTACCGTATTGCAGCCTACAGGATGCCATTTGGCCTTTACATCCGAATCAAGTTGGTTGTTCACTTTGTCTCCTCGGAACGATGCGTTAAACGCGACTCCGTTCAGGTCGAACTTGGTTGATGGCGCGGAATAGGCATACGCGCTTGATGGAATCGAGGCGTATCGGTTTGCGCTTTTTCTTGCCGCACTTTGGATGGCGGAATCCGGGAAGGAAGGAAACTTGGCTTTGATTTCCTGATAAAATTTGTCGTAAAACATTGCTTTCCTACCTTGCATGGATCCCACAAATTTGATATGTTTCTTTAGATCTGTATATTTATCAAAATGTGTCGCTACGCTTCTGTAGATGTCTTGAATCTGCCCGAGGTCGTTCTTGGTGAAGCCTTTGAAGTTGCACGTCACCCCGAGATTTTTGGCGATTTCATCTTCTGCATCAGCCACAGTTTTTGCTTTCAGTTGGTAGGCGTTAGATACAGCCACAACTTGTTGGAGAGCCTGCTTTGCGCTCGAAGAGGCTTTGTAGTAAGGATGTTTCGGCGGGAAGATTTTCTCCTGCTTGCCGGGGTTGAAGCGGAAGATCTGCTTCTTGGGGGTGTCGGTGCAGCGGTCGCCGGCGGCCATGGCGGCGGCGGGATCGCTCTGGGGGTATTTGCCACGGCGCACCTGCACGGTGGTGCAGCGGCAGTTCCAGCCGTTGGGCGGCAGGTAGGAGTCCCAGAAGGGGTCGGAAGGCGGAAGGGTGATGCCGTCGAGGGCGGCGTGCTCCTCGCGCACACGGGAGTCGCCGGCGGTGCGGTACTGGAGGTCGTAGCGGTCGCCGTCCTGCTCCCACTCTTTCCACTTCACCGCCATCTGCGTGGAGGCGGTGGCGAAGTTGTACTCCGCTTGGAGGTAGCTCTTGTTGTAGATGTTGTTCAGCTTTTCAACGTCCTTTAAGAACTGTTGAAACGGCTTGAAATTGCCGTCTTCGCCCTTGAGCATCCGGGAGGCCTCCACGAGCTCGTGGTGGGTCTTGAACCCGGAGAAAAAGAAGATGTTCTCATCGAGCGTGGCGGTGAGCTCCTCCGGGATCTCCTGCTTGACGGAGATATCCTTCAGGGGCTTGGCCAGGATGCGGCGCGTCTCCTCGATGGCGGCGCGGGGCTCGGGGTCGGTGAGACGCTTGGGGTCGTAGGCCTTCTGTTTGTGCAGCCATTGGACGAGGCGTTGCCACACGGATTCGGAGAACGTGGGCGCGTCGGGGGTGTCGGCCAACGCACGATCGATCGCGGGCTGGTGGAACCCGTACAGGTGCTGCAGGGCGTGGTGGAAATCGCGGTAGCCGGGCGTGTGTCTAACGCCCGTCAGACGAAAAAACGGTCATCCGGGCTGGCGAGGGACGGCGCGGTCGGAAACTCCTTCTTGCCGAGGATTTTGATGTTGTATTTCTCGGCGAAATATTCCGGGTCAACCTCGAAGTTGTCGAGCAGCATCTTTTCAATCTCCAGCTGCTGCTCCGGAGTGTAGTCGGGGTATTCGTCCCAGTCGAAGCGGCAGCCCTGGAGGGGAAAACCGTGCCGGATGAGGAACGGGAAGAGGCGGTGGTTCACGGTGTCGCGCACCATGTCGGCATCCGCATCGATCAGATTCTGGAACACCTTGAGGTGGACTTCGGACTGCGACAGGGAGCTGCCGTTGTCGATGGTCATGGTCTGGCCGAGGATGGCTTTGGAGATCTCGGAGTTGGCGCGGTCCACACGGCGGTCATAGACGTTGAAGGCGTCGCCGCGTGTGGTCTCCTTGATTTCGAGCTCGGTGCCTTCGGGGAAGAGCGCCCAGCCCGCCGCGCCGAGATCCTGCAGGAACTTCTCGGTCTTGTCGATTTCCTTCTGGTCGCGGGAGGCGGTTTTGCCTATGCGGATGGGCATCCCGAAAATCTCGCCGAACATGTCCCAGTAGGCGAGCATGTTCTTTTTGGAGATGCACTGCGGGGTGATTTTTAGCAGGATGCCGAGGTCGTTGTGCCGTCCGGCTTCCACGCAGGAGGCGGCGAACACACCCTCGCGGAAGGGGATGCCGCGCCGGGGATCGTCGCCCACCTCACGCACCACCACACCGTATTCGGGGATGACGTGCGAGCGCGGCACCAGTTCGCAGCTCTCGAAGGCGGGATGTCCGTCATCGGTGATGAGACTGTTGAACTGCACCAAGGAGTGACCGTAATAGACACTGTCAAGAGTGAGGTCCAAGAAGTCCTTGAACCACGGTGATTCCAGCATCTCGGTGAGGTCGGGCTTCTCGTTGCCGTTGCGGTCGGCCACCTTGAAGGTCTTGCGCATGACGAAGTTCTTGCGCTGGGTGACGCAGCCGTTCAGGTGCGCGTCCACCATGGCGTCGCGGTAAATGTCGTAGAGGCGGAACCGCTGGGGGTTGTCGGGGTTGATGGCCATCTGCCAGGCGTAGCGCCAGAAGGCGATGTCCTTCTTGGTGAGCTGCTCTGCGTTGGTGCGCAATTCCACCAGCAGGGAGCGGAGTTTCTTATTGCTTGGTTTTTGGTTCATAGGTTCAAGTGTGCTAATATCAGTAATCATACTGTTGTTTGGGCATGGAGCCGTAGCGCATGGGCTGCACGTATTCGCCGTTCTCGTCGGTGGCGGCGGGCAGGTCGGGGGTGATGGTTCCGGCGGCCACGCGGTCGAGCCATTTCACGGCACGGTCGTAGCGTTCCTTCACGGAATCGTAGATGATGTCCACGTTGGAGAGCCGGATGATGTACCACAGGGCGATATCCTTGGTGAGTTCCAGGAGCAAGGGATTGCGTTCTTTGCCCTCGGCGGCGAAAACGGCCTTGGCGTTGTAGCGCGAGGAGAGATAGCTGGAAGCCTCCTCCACAGCCGCGTCGATGGCCATCTGTAGGATGGTAGGATCGTTGTCCACAATCTGCTCCAGCTGGTAGCTGTACGCTACGGATCTGAGTTCTTCGTCGGTTACGAACATGGCTAATAGGATTTGTAGATGGCGGCCGCCTCAATGTCGGCGGCGGATACGTTTTTGAAGTAGCCGTGGTTGACGAGCTGCTTGATTCGGATCTTGGCCATGGCGACCGGTCGGCCGCCGAGATTGAGGACGAGCATCTTGCGCCCGGTCTTGAGGGTGAGGGTGTCGGCCTCGCGGATGGCCTTTCGGAGGCGGATGTGGAAGATCCGCGCTTTGATGAATTTGATGAGTTTCTTCATATCGGTCATTATTTAAGGGTGTCTATAAGGGGAGAGGGCGCACACGCAGGTGCGCCCGTGCCTACCATATTGTTTCGGAGGTGCGGCGGTGGCCGCAGCGGGGTTCAAAGGTCTTTTTGCGACTGCTTTTTTGAAGCATCCAGATAGCGCCTTCGTCGGCATCGGGACCGTCGTCGTGGGCACTGGCTCCTTTCTCGAAGGCAAGGGTTTGTTCCAACCCTACTTTCATGTCAGGGTCGTCTTCCTTATCCTTGTTGTAATAGACAAAACCACGCTCCCACAGGGGCGAAACCGCTTCAATGCGCTGGTACTTGTCGGGCTTATCGCGCTTGTCGGCGCGAATGGGCAGCTGGTAGCCGCGCAGGTTGCCTTCTGTTGTGAAATCATCAAGGAGAGTGTCCTGAAGGAAGTTTGCTTCAATATAGTAGTCACAGACCACATTTTCAGGTAAGGATTCATGAAGATCATAAAACCAACGCACCATCTCAGCCACGCTACATTGCCGCACAAAAGCACGGATGTGATGCAGCTCGTTGCCGATCTTGCCCCACATCTTGATGGCCTTGTAGTCGTTTTTGGTGCTACTTTTGAACGACGGGTCGCAGTAGGCAATCAGCTGTTCATATTTGCACAGAGGCGGCAGTTTCTTCCAGCGGATCCAGTCGCGGCGGAACACCGCACCCTCTTTGAGGGGGTTGTTCATATACTCCTTCTCAAATGAGAAGTAGCCTTGGAACAGGCGTTTGTCCTCTATACGTTCGGGGGTCCATAGTTCAGGCCACGAGGAATTGCCGTTCTTGTCAACGATGTTGACCCTGGAGACAATGACGCTAGGAATGGAGCAGATGTTGGCCAGCACACTGGTCTTGGAGATCAGGTTGCCCACCATAATAAAACGACCGCCTGCCGCGCCGAAACAACCGAAAAGAGCTTCCTTCACCCATCTGGTGAGTTTGTTCACGCGTCTTTCGTTCTCGCAGAGATCGTCATCGTCCAAGTCATCGATGACGATGTAGTCGGGACGGTGCTCGCGCTCACGCAGGCCACGCGGCGACTGTCCGCGACCGAGGGCGGTGAAGGAGCATCCGTCGGTGGTGACGAACTCGCCGTCCATCCATTTGCCGGCGTTGTACTGCGGTCCGAAGTCGTGGATGTAGCGCTTGTTGTACTGCAGTTCCGCCTGAAGGTCGCCCAGCAGCTGCTTGGCGTTGTCCTTGCTCTTGCTCACCAGCACCATGGTGTTGATTTCCCGTTTTTTCTGGCATTTGAGCCACATGGGGGTAAACACGTCCATGTGGGTGGATTTGGCGTGTCCGCGTGCCCATTGGAAGACCGCCTTCAGGGTGCGGTTCTCCCGGATCTGCTTTGCCGCCTTGATGTGGAACGGTGCGCTCGGGACGGGGTTCCCCGTCTCGGCATCGGTGCAGTAGTGAGGGAAATAATACTGGACAAAAAAGGCATAGTCCTTCCTGGCGCGCTCCACACGTTTGAGCTGCGCCGCCTTGGTTTCGGCGGCGTTGACGGTGGACATGTTCTGTATGGTGATGCAGAGCTGTTTCCACCTCGCAAGGGCTTCTTTCTGTCCGGGGACTGTTGCCATGGCTAACGGGGTTCAATGGTGGTGGCGTTGAGCTGCTCGCCGATGAACATGTCCTGGTAGCGGTTCATGGCCTTCACCAGCTCTGGGGTGAGTTCTGGGTCGAGTTCCATGCGATAGACCAGCCATTTGTTGTAGGCCGAGAAGACCTCGATGACGGTGACCACGTTGGTCTGTTTGTCGAGTTTCTCGATGGCGGCGGTGGCCTTCACCATCTCGTCGGCGGTCCATTCCCCAGACTCCAGCTTGTTGTTGATCTGACTGAGCATCTTGGCCACGAGCTCGCGGCGTGTGATGACCTTTGCCGCCCGGAGTTGCTCCCATGATTCGGTTTTGACCCATTTGCTGAGGGTGGTGGCGGAGACACCGATCTTGGCGGCGATCTCCTTCTGCGGTTCGCCGTTGAAGTAATACAGGCGGGCCAGCTCTTTTTTCTCTTTCGATTCTTTCTTGTTCATCTCTTCTTTGGTGTTTAATGTCGGTTGCCGCCGGCCCGCAACAAAGCGCCGCCGTCCCCGCAAGGGGCAAAACCGGCGCAAAAATACAGCGTTCAGAAATTCATTATTCCTTTTATACAAATGATGTAACAGCCTGATAACAAAATCGGTATGTTTCCAAAAAATGTGGAAAAACCTATATATTTTTGCCGCCTGATTCACAAAAACCAAACCATACAATTATGAAAAAGTAAGCGAAATGGCAAAAGAGAACGACATCAAGAAGAAGACGTTCGTGCTGTCGGACGAGAGCGTGAACAGCTACGGGTTCCGGGTGCTGACTGACGGCATCGCGTTAGACAACTTCAAGAAGAACCCGGTGATGCTGTGGAACCACACGCGCACCTGGACCGACCGCGACAACGCCATGCTGCCCATCGGGCGGTGGAACAACGTGCGCGTGGAGGACGGGCGGCTGCTGGCGGACGCGGAGTTCGACATGGACGACCCGTTTGCCGCGAAGATCGCCCGCAAAGTGGAGAAAGGCATCCTCAACATGTGCAGCATCGGCATCGTGGTGGTGGAGGACAGCGAGGATCCCGAGCTCCTTGTGAAAGGGCAGACCCGCCGCACGGTGACTAAGTGCAGGCTTCGCGAGGCGAGCGTGGTGGACATCGGGGCGAACGCCAACGCCGTGGTGTTGTATGACACCGACGGCAACATTGTGGAATTGAACGCCGACGGCGGCTGCGCCGTGGCACTTATTAACCAACCTAAATCACAAAAAATGGACTTAAAGAAGATTGCATTGCAACTGGGCCTGAGCGAAACCGCCACCGAGGCGGAAGTGGAGGCCCGCATCACGGAACTGAACGCCAAGCCCGAAAAGACGGAGCAGCCGGCGGAGGTTCAGCAGCTGAAGGACCGCATCGCGGCCTTGGAGAACGAGAAACAGCAGGCCGAAGACCGCCGCATCACGGAACTGGTTGACCAGGCCGTGTCCGAACAGCGCATCACCGCCGACAAGAAGAACCACTTTGTGGAGCTCGGCAAGAAGGTGGGCAGCGCGGAACTGAAGGCCACCCTGGACTGCATGAACCCGGCGGTTAAGCCCACGGACTTCATCGGCAAGGGCGCATCCGTCCCGGCGGACAAGAAGTTCTCCGAGATGAGCGAGAGCGAGCTGAAGCAGCTGCGAGAGAACGACAAAGCCGCCTACGAGGCGTTGTACGAAAGAGAGTTCGGATTCAAGCCGGACATGGACTAACCCTATTATTAACCAAAACGGAAAAAGCAATGAAAAGGATTTTAATGTTTATCGCGCTGCTCGCGGCTGTGACGTTCAACAGCATCATGGGCGGTGCATTGGCATCTACGGTGGGAGTGCAGCCCTTGGTGGGCGCCGCCGTGATGAACGGAGTGGCCGCCGTCGCCGGCAGCCAAATTCCCGCCGGAGCACTCGGCGCGGGATTATATACCGAAGTGTGGACGGGCTACTTGGTGAAGGCCTTCCGCGACACCGCCGAAAAGATCGGCTGGTACAACCAGATCAAGAGCTTCGACCAGTACGTGGACAATGATGTCATCCACCTGGTGCATATCGGCGTGGATCCCACTGTGCTGGTCAACAACACCACCTACCCGCTTCAGATCGAGACGCTGGAAGATGCCGACAAGGCGGTCTCTTTGGACAAATTACAGACCCGCCCGACTGTGATCACCGACGATGAGCTCTATGCGCTGAGCTATGACAAAATCGCCACCGTGATCGAGCGGCACCGCGAAGCGCTGGACGAGACCAAGTACAAGAAAGCCATCCACGCCATCGCCCCGGGAAGCAACGGCGCGAAAACACCGGTGATCCTGACCACGGGCGAGACCACCAGCGACGGCACGCGTAAGATGATCACCCGCAAGGACATCATCGCTATGAAGAAGAAATTCGACGACATGAAGGTGCCGTTGAGCGGCCGTATCCTCGTGCTCTGCAACGACCACGTGAACGACTTGTTGGAAAGCGACCAGAAGTTTGCCGACCAGTATTACAACTACACTACCGGCAAGATCTCCAACATGTACGGCTTCGAGATCTACGAGTACAACGAATGCCCCTACTACGACACCACAACCCTTCAGAAGGTTGCCTACGGTGGCAGCACCAGCGGCAAGCAGCACGCCAGCGTGGCGTTCTACGCGCCGCGCATGATGCGGGCCAACGGTAGAACCAAGACCTATATGAGCGAGGCCAAGAACGATCCGCAGAACCAGCAGAATCTGGTGAACTTCAGAACCTACACCCTCTGCCTGCCTATGAAGGAAGAGTGCATCGGCGCGATTGTGAGCGGTGCTCCCGCCGGGGGTTCCACTCCCGCCGAAGAGACCGTGACTCCCGCCATCGACGCGACCAACGTGGCGCAGTTCACCAAGAACGGCGGCACCAAGCACTCGGCGGTGACTGCATCCGGCGAATGGACAGTGTCCAACGATGATGAGAGCGACACCTGGTTCACGGTGGAGAAAGTGGATGACGACACGGTTTGCGTGGTGTGCTCCGCCAACAGAGAGTCTGAAGCACCGGCACGTTCCGGCTCCTTCACTGTCGCCCTTACCAGCGACAGCACTGTGAAGAAAACCATCACCGTTTCACAGGCCGCCAACGCCTAAGACAGTATAACACTATGCCAACACCAAGAGGATTACGCAATAACAACCCGCTGAACATCCGGCACAGCCGGAACCGCTTCCAGGGCGAAGTGGTCCCGAGCCATGACGGGGCGTTCAAGCAGTTTGGCAGTATGGCCTACGGCTACCGTGCGGCGTTCGTGATTCTGGCATCATACCTGGCCTGCGGACGCAACACCGTGGAAAAGATTATCCGGGCGTGGGCGCCTCCCAAAGAGAACAACACCGAGGGCTACATCGCCCACGTGGTGCAACGCAGTGGCGTGGGGCGCAACAAGGTGCTCACGGCGGAATCGGGCGGCGACTACCGTAAGATAGTCGCCGCTATGAGCCACTGCGAGAACGGTGTGCCGGCTAATATGGCCGACGTGGAGGCTGGGTTCCGGATGCAATGCAGAATTAAGAATTAAGAATGCAGAATTATGTGGAATACCATCATCACTTCGGTCATCACCGCGTTCGTGGGTGTGTTTTTCGGCTGGTTATTTGGCCGGAAGCGCCAGAATATTGACACCATTGACGCGGCTGTGGAGACCTGGAAGAAGATTGTGGACTCGCTTCAGGATCAGATTGACAGGCTGCTGGAGCAGCGTGCTTCCGATGCCGAGAAGATTGAGACGCTGTCCGAGCAGGTGAAGCAGCAGAACCTTCACATCGAACAGCTGCAGGAGCAGGTGGCCTCGACGGAATCGAAGGTGAAGAGCGTGAACCGGCTGGAGAAGACCATCGCCCGCTATGAGAAACTGATGGATATGGCAGGAATCGAATATTAAAACCTGATTAAACGATGCTTAAAAAGTGGATCTGGATAGTATGGGCGGTGCTTGCAGCCGCGACAGCGGTATCGACCACGACAGCGACCCTTGAGGGAAGCCACCGGCGGTCACTTGCCAAGCAGGTGAAAGAGCAGTCGGCGGTGATCGACAGCCTCCTTGGACGTAACCAGCCGCTGCTGGACGTGAAGCTTTATGTGACCGACAAAAGCCGCAACGTAATCTACGGACGTTACAACAAGGGCACCATCAGTATGCCGCAGGAACGGAGGTACATTCTGGAGGTGGACAGTGTGAACATGCGAATCAAAAATTAAGAATTATGGCTAACGACAATAAGAACAAGAAAGCGGATACAGCGGTGCAAAATGCTCCGCAGCCAACGGAATGGCCGGTCGTGAAATGCGGCAAGTTTTTGTGCAGCGACGGACAGGAGTTCTCCGACGGCTATTTCGCCCGTGAACATCAGAAACAGTTAAACAAACAATAGCATTATGGGAAAGTTAAATGACATAAGATTCACGAAGGCCAATGGTGGTCTGGGTAGGGCCGCCGCCAACGAGGATCCCATCAGCGGCCTTATCTTCGGAGGTTTTGGAGCAGGTGCGCTCACATTCGGTACAGCTGACGGAAATCTGAAAGGCTTTGACACAATTCTGGATGACTCGACACCTCCAGCACCCAAAGCTTATATCAAAAAGTTCCAATATCCCGAACAACTTGCCGAAGCCGGTATCGAATGGAAAGAAAAAGGCAACGGATCCCTTGCTGTAGGTGAGGAAGCTAAAAACGCACTGTATTACCACATCAGCGAGTTTTTCCGTATGAACGAGGAAGGAACTTTGTATGTGATGATCAAGGCAGGAGCAACCGCAGCTGCAGCTGGTGACGTAACCATACTGCAGAATCATGCCGATGGCAAAATCCGCCAGTGCGGTATCTTCAATGCAACCTTGGTCGCTATCTCCGATCTTCAGACAGCTCTTACTGCCCTCGAAGAAAACCATAAACCTATGAGCGTTGTGGTGACCTATAACGGTTCATCTGTGACAATGGCAACATTGACCGGGACAAGTCTCGCAGCTGCCGGAAAATGCAATGAATCGGTACTGATCGGTTGTGACGGGGATGCCATTCTGGCTGCCAATCTGGGTTCATACGCCAATTATGGCTGTATCGGAGCCTGCATCGGCGCCATCAGCAAGGCTTCTGTACATGAGAGCATCGCCTGGGTGGGCAAATTCCCGTTGGGGTTGAAAGAACCGGCTTTGTTCAACGGACAATTGATCAAGAACGTATCAGATCCCGATCAAGAGCACTTGAATGACAACCGCTATATCTTCGTAAGAACCTATGTGGGTGATGCGGATAACTACTTCAACGACAGTCACACTTGTGACTTGGCAGACTCCGACTACGCGTACATTGAGAATGTACGTACCATTGACAAAGCGTGCCGTGGCGTGCGCAAGAAATTGCTGCCGCAACTGAACTCGCCGCTGACGGTGGATGCCGAAACCGGCAAGCTGGATGCGCCCACTGTGGCGTTCCTCGAAACTACTGCCGGCGAAGCCTTGGAGGAAATGGAAAAGGCCGGCGAGCTGAGTGGCTACAAGGTGGAAATCGACCCCGACCAGAATGTGCTCAGCACAAGCGAAGTGGAGGTTGTGATCAAGAACGTGTCAAAGGGCGTGATGCGCAAGGTGCATGTGAAGATCGGTTTCGCATCTAAACTGAATTAAAAACCAAAAACTGAAAGCTATGAACGGAACACCTATGATTAACGGACATGAGTATGGCTGGGCTGACATTGCAGTCAACATCGCCGGAACCACATTGACGGGCATTACAGGCATTGATTACGATGATGACCAGGAGGTTGTCAATGTCTATGGCGCAGGGCGCTACCCTGTGGGGCGTGGCAAAGGCCGCATCACCTGTTCAAGCAAAATCTCATTGCTCACATCGGAAGTGATTGCCTTGCAGAAGAAGGCGCCTAACGGTCGTCTACAGGACATTGCACCTTTCCCAATCATCGTTTCGTATATTCCAGATGAAGGCGGGGCGGTGGTCACAGATAAGCTGAAAAATTGCCAGTTCAAGACGAACAAACGCAATTGGAGCGAGGGTGACACCAGCAAGTCAGTGGACATCGACCTTGTTATAAGCCACATCGAATGGGGCAAGTAAAAAGATTTCGGGGGCGGTGAGAAACCGTCCCCGAAATCTCCTAAAAACAACCGACAATGAATAAGGAAATCGAAATTACCGTGAGAGACGGCGAGCAGGAATACCACTGCAAGGTGCGCCGTCCGGACGTGGCCACACTGAGCCGCGTGAACAAACTGGCCAAGGCCGACGAAGTGCTGGCCGCACAGGAGATGCTTAAGAACTGTTGGGTGAGCGGCGACATGGAGATCCAGAACGACGCCTACATGATGATGGCGGCGGTGGGGCAGATGGGCGAGCTCAACAAGGGTGTGACCGCCGAGCTAAAAAACTGATCGAGGCATTCACCATCGGCGAAGATGATGACTCATCGTCGGAGCTGATGCGCATGAGTGCCCTGATACGCTCGAACCTCGGAACCGACCCTTCCGGAATGTCCGAAAAGGAATACGCCGAAGCCTACAGCCAGGCCGTGTGGCTGGAACAGTTCCGGCTGCGCAACCAGGCGGAGATGCTGGCCGCCATGTTCGGAGGAAAGAAAGAGAAAGGATGACGGTGACTACCACCAGATCCAAGGACCGTGCGATTCGAAATACCGTCTGTGAAATTCATCGGCCTTTTTGCTGAAAGGAGACAGAAAAAGCGAAATCAAACCAACCAACATCGCTCCAACAACAAGTAGAATACCCAAAGCTCCCACTGTAACAATTAGCCAGGCGATTATATGTCCGAAAAAATTCAACATCTCCGATGAGATTTATTTGCGGCAAAGATAATAAATAAATCAATACAATGAGCAACAACGTAGTGAATTTTACGATTAACCTGGACGGGAACGCCTACAAGGGCATTCTCCAGGTGAATGATGCGTTGGATGATGTATTGGTGAATGCCAAGCAGGTCAAACAGTCATTTACAGACTGGACCAAGACCTTTATGGGTTTTGACGCTGTGACTAATCTCATTGGAAAAGCTTCGCAAGCGTTTCAGTCGATGGTTGGTTCCTCGCTGGATTTCGAGCAGCAGCAGGCCAATATGCGCACGCTGCTGAACGGAGACGCGGAAGCTACCGACAACCTGATCGGCAAGATCCGGGAGTATGGCAAGGCTACGGTGTATGACCTCAGCGGCCTGATCGAGGCGCAGAAGACGATGATGGCCTTTGGGCTGGACGCGGAATATGCCTTCGGCAAGCTGAAGAACATCGGCGACATCGCCTTGGGCGACAAACAGAAGATGCAGTCGTTAGCTTTGGCGTTCTCGCAGATGAGCAGCACCGGCAAGCTGATGGGCCAGGACTTGCTGCAGATGATCAACGCGGGGTTCAACCCGTTGGAGGTAATCAGCCAGAAGACCGGCAAGAGCATTGCCGAGCTGAAGGAGGAGATGGGCAAGGGTGCCATCAGCGCGGAACAGGTGGCGCAGGCATTTGAATGGGCCACAGAGGAGGGCGGACGCTTCTACCAAGGGGCGGAGACCGCCGCGCAGACCACCGCCGGCAAGATTGCCAAGGTGAAAGACCAGATTGACGACTTGAAAATCAGCCTGTTCGAGTGGAGCCATGGTGCAACTGCCTGGATAGCGGAGATGGGGAATTTTATTGTTCCCATTTCCCAGGCATACCCTCTTTTACAAACAATGGCCAAGGGTGTGGTGAATGCAATAAAGTGGTGTGGTACCAATTGGTCGTCGTTCGTGAAGCTGGTGAAGACCGGCGTGGTGAACATTGCCCTGAACATGGAAATCCTGAAGTTTTCTATCAAGTCGGCGGGAGGATTCTTCCCGTGGTTGAGAGGTGTGGCAATCGCCGCCTGCAGAGGCATCGGTGTGGCCATCAGCAGCATCCCCATTGTAGGATGGATAGCTGCAGCCATTGCTGCGGTCATAGGGCTGGTGGCACTGCTTTGGAAAAAAAGCGAAGGTTTCCGGAGACTGGTGTTCGGTGTTTGGGAATCCATCAAGGCCGTGGCCAACAATGTGTGGCAGGTGGTGAAGACCGTGGCCCTGGTGATTTGGGAGGGTATTCTGTCTCCGATATACACCCGGATCAAGGGGATGTTCGAGTCCATTGTCGCCTTCATACGCATTGCCGTGGAGCGGATACAGGCCTTTTTCGTAGCCCTGCGCAACGGAGTGGTCCGGATTGTCACCGGAATAGGCGAGTTTTTCTCCATGATATGGGGCTGGGTGTCGGAAACCGTGGGCAAGGCAGTAAACTGGATGGCACAGAAACTGGGCGGGGTGGCCACCTGGATCAAAACCAGACTGGTGGATCCCATCAGAAATGCTTTCACCGGACTTTGGGACATAATCCGTGACGTGTTCGACAAGATGCTCACCAAGCTGGGCAAGCTGTTCGCCCCCATCCGGGAACTGTGGAACAAGCTGTTCCCAAAAAACAAGATGAAGGATGTGAAGCTGGCCTACGGCGAAGGTGCCGAAAAGGGCACCCAATCGTGGAAAAGGAGCAAAAGCAAGGGCGATGTGGACACGGACAGATCCACAGAGGTGCTCGGCCTTCCCATGGCAGACGCGGGTGTCATGCCAGGCACAGGTGGAAACGGTAAAAATTCCGTCCTTGACGGCGGCAACTTGGGCAAGAATGCCGGAACCGTGGCCGGTAGGGCGCAGCAGATCCACATCACGTTCGGCAACATGGTGGGCACGATGAATTTCAACGGCGGCCTCCAGGAGAATGCCCGGGATGTTGAAGCGCAACTGACAGAACTTGTGGCCAGGGTGCTGGGCATGGCGGCCACAGCGGCGTAAAGATCAATCGATAGACAATAGTTGAAGATGAGTGTTGAAACAATGATAGTGGCAACAGTGGCGACGAACAGGAAGTACCTGGATTCGGGGCTTGCGGGTGCAATGGAAGGCACACCGTACCCAATGGTGTCCGGCAAGGATCTGTACGGGCGCGACATCCTGGTTCCCGTCACCATCAAAGGCAGCGAGGACATGATGAGATTTCCGGAGGCGGTGGTGAATGTGAGCCGCAGCCGTACCATTGTGGCCACACCTGTGCTGAACGGCAAAGGGACGGTGAAAGAGATGATAACCGACGGCGATCTGGACATTACCCTGACCGTGGCCGTGGTGAGCAGTACCGCTGAAGGTGACTTTGACAATGCCTCGGTGGAAGCATACGACACCTATCCCTACAACGGTGTGGAAAGACTGCGCAAATTGCTCGACGCACCCGAAAGACTGGATGTTGTGAGCGACTTCCTGAAACTGTTCGACCTGGATGGCGGGGAGCTCGGCATTGTGGTGAAGAGCTACTCGGTGAACCAGGACACCCACCTGAACCGCCAGGTGTTCACCATACAGGCCGTGAGCGACTATGATTATAATCTGTTAATTGAGAATTAAGGGATGTATATGCTGAACTGGGATATTGCCATTGGGGGTTACAAGGTGAAGACCCTGGCGGAGGTGAAGATCACCACCTCGGTGCTGAACCTTTCGGACACGGCCACCATTACCATGCCCGGGCAGTATCTGAACACCTGGCGCAAGATCGAGGACAAGATCCATGCCGGCGATGCGGTGACCATAAGGCTGGGCTATGATAACGACCTTGAAACGGAGTTTACCGGCTATTTAAAACGCATTTCAAGGGACAACAACTCGCTGGTTCTGGAGTGCGAGGACGCGCTTTACCTGACGGATGTTGCCGTGAGGGATATGGAGTACAAGAGTGTGACGCTGAAGGAGCTGCTGACGGAGATACTGGCACAGGTGGATCCGGAGATGACGGTGGAGTGCGACTACGATTTCACCTACGAGAAGATGGTGGTGTTCAAGAGCACTGCCCTCGACGTGCTGAAGAAAGTGCATGACGACACCAAGGCCAATATCTGGTTTGAGGGCAAGACGCTGCATGTGCATCCTGTGTATCAGGTCCAGGAAGGAGACAAACCGGTGATCTACGACACGGAGGTAAATGTGCAGAGCAACGAGCTGAAGTGGAAGGATGTGACAGATAAAAAGGTGATGGTGGAGGTGAAATATGTTTCCCCTAATGGCAAATTGTTAAAAGAGGAATACGGAGTAAGCGGAGGTGAAAAAATCACTAAATATGTCGGTGCAAGTAGCGAAACCGATTTGATGAAAGCCGCCGAAAACGAATACAATTTATGGAACTACAGCGGGTATGAGGGAAGTTTGACAGGATGGCTGGTTCCAATAGTGAAGGCAGGAGGGAGTGTCCGCCTGCGCGACAAGGAGAGGCCGGAGGGAGTCTATTACGTCACAGGCGTGGAGATAGAGTTCGGCCGGAACGGGGCGAAGAGAAAAGTGACACTTGGAAGAAGATTGGGTTAGCGTTCGTAGTTTCCCCAACAACCAGCTTCAGAACGGTTTTGGACGAACCTTACAGTGCAATCTTCGTGCTCATTGACATAACGGATGGTGAATTTGGCTTTGGAGCGGTCGTTGACAAATCGCCACTCTCCGCAGTTCTGCGGTTTGTTGGTAGTTTTGTAAACCCAACAGGTGGCATACGGGCTATTGATAACCTTCACTTCCATATCCACCGGTTCTTTAGGATCTGTTTCAACATAAACATCTCCAAAAGCCATAAAATAACTTGTCACGCTGGCGTAATAGCGCGTGATGTTACATCCGTCAATCTTTATCCTCTGGGCGTAGGACACGCACAGGGGCAGACAAAACAAGACAACAAGCAGAAGTTTCTTCATCCGGAGAAATTTTCGACAAAGATATAAAAAATATGGATCCACTGAGCGATATAAGAAAGAGCATCCTGAACATGGCAGGGAAAGGCGGAGGACAGATTCTCCATACCGCCAAGGTGTTG
>LXOW01137113.1_pt1 | contig 25594 bp, 20 predicted proteins | sample 1368591 | NCBI WGS metagenome assembly LXOW01 (sample SAMN04884650, study PRJNA319009) | bovine gut metagenome | isolation source: Cow rumen | host: Bos taurus | place: Italy: Legnaro (PD) | collected 2014-07-09
AGCTACTCATTGACCTGGGCAATGAACAGGAGCCGCTCGAAGAGAAATACAAGACAGAGCAGAACCTGATTGACGGTTGTCAGAGTCGGGTGTGGCTGGTAGCGGATTATATTAAAGAGAAAAAAGGCGTGATCCATTTCCGGGCGGAGAGTGATGCCATGATCGTAAAAGGCATCGTGGCTCTGCTGATTCGTGTGCTCAGCGACCATACCCCACAGGAGATCTTAGAGGCCGACCTCTATTTTATCGAGGCTATCGGCCTTAAAGAACACCTCTCGCCCACCCGTTCGAACGGTTTGCTCGCCATGGTGAAACAGATGCGGATGTATGCCATCGCCTTTCAGGCAAAAACGGACTAAAGATGACTTCTCCATGAAGATAAGTGGCTGAAAACCGACCAGTTATCGCTGCGAATTAAAGTAAAGAAGTTATACTTTTTGGAGCACTTTTATACGGAAACTATTTCAAAAGTTTCCGTTTTTATTTTTTAATCGCCTGATTATCAGATGTTTTATATTTTTTAACCAAACAATTGTTTTCCAAAATAGGAAACTTCGATTTATTTGTAGTAACTTTGTTGCTGATTTCGGCTATGCCCTAACTCGATTAACGAAGAAAGCATAAACTAAAAACTTTTATATAAGAATGATTCAAACTGTAGTAAAGCGCGACGGGCGCATTGTGGGCTTTAATGAGCAGAAAATCATGGCTGCCATCCGTAAAGCCATGATCCACACAGACAAGGGTGAGGATGAACGACTCTTGTATCAGATTACGGACCATATCGCACAGCGTGGTGAGAGCCAGATGACTGTGGAGCAGATTCAGGATGCCGTAGAAATGGAACTGATGAAATCGAGCCGCAAGGATGTGGCCCAGAAATACATTGCCTACCGTCATCAGCGCTCCGTAGCCCGTAAGGCCAAGACACGCGACGTGTTCCTCGACATCGTGAACATCAAGAACAATGATGTCACACGAGAGAATGCCAATATGAATGCCGACACACCCGCCGGCATGATGATGAAGTTTGCCTCGGAGACCACCAAACCCTTCGTTGATGACTATCTACTCAGCGAGGAGGCCCGAGAGGCCGTGGCACACAACTATCTGCACATCCACGACAAGGACTATTATCCCACGAAGTCACTGACCTGTGTGCAACACCCGTTGGACAACATCCTGACCTGCGGTTTCATCGCCGGCCACGGTGCCAGTCGTCCTGCCAAACGTATCGAGACCGCCTCGGTGCTGGCCTGTATCTCGATGGAATGTGCCCAGAACGAGATGCACGGCGGTCAGGCCATCCCTGCCTTCGACTTCTATCTGGCACCTTATGTCCGTCTGAGCTACATCGAGGAGCTGAAAGCCCTGGAAGACCTCAACGGCGAGAATTACAAGGATCTCTATGATGAGCCGTTGATGGACTATATCAAAAAACCGCTTGACGGACTGACGGGCAAAGAGCGTGCCCAGCAGCATGCCATCAACAAGACCGTGGGACGTGTCCACCAGTCGATGGAAGCTTTCATCCACAACATGAACACCATCCACTCACGCGGTGGCAACCAGGTGGTCTTCTCCTCTATCAATTATGGTACGGACACCTCTGCCGAGGGACGTTGCATCATGCGTGAGATCCTCCTCTCCACCTATGAGGGCGTGGGTGGTGGCGAGACCGCCATCTTCCCCATCCAGATCTGGAAGAAGAAGCGCGGTGTGAACTATCTGCCCGAGGACCGCAACTTCGACCTCTACCAGTTGGCCTGTAAGGTGACGGCACGACGGTTCTTCCCCAACTTCCTGAACCTCGACGCCTCCTACAACCAGGATCCTGACTGGCGTTCGGACGACCCGAAACGCTATATCCACGAAGTGGCCACGATGGGCTGTCGTACCCGTGTGTTCGAGAACCGCTTTGGTCCGAGAACATCCATCGGCCGCGGCAACATCTCGTTCTCGACCATTAATATCGTGAAACTCGCCATCGAGTGTATGGAGGAACAGGATCTGCAGAAGCGCATTGATATGTTCTTCGCCAAACTCGACAACATGCTCGAGATCACCGCCAAACAGCTCGACGACCGTTTCCAGTTCCAGAAGACCGCCTTCGCCAAGCAATTCCCGCTTTTGATGAAGAGTCTGTGGATCGGTGCCGACAAGCTGAAGGCCAGCGACACCATCGAGAGTGTCATCAACCAGGGCACCCTTGGCATCGGCTTCATAGGACTGGCAGAGTGTCTGGTGGCCCTGACAGGTAAGCACCATGGAGAAAGTCAGGAGAGTCAGGAACTGGGCTTGAAGATCGTTAAGTACATGCGCGACCGAGTGAACGACTTCTGCGAGCGGTATCACCACAACTATTCCGTGCTTGCCACGCCGGCAGAAGGCCTCAGCGGTAAATTCACCAAGAAAGACCGTCTGAAGTTCGGTAGTATCCCCGGTGTCACCGACCGCGACTATTACACCAACTCCAACCACGTACCTGTGTATTACAAGTGCTCTGCCCGTCACAAAGCCGAAGTAGAGGCGCCCTATCACGAGATAACCCGTGGCGGACATATCTTCTATGTGGAGATTGATGGTGATGCCACCCACAACCCACAGGTCATCATGAGTGTGGTTGATATGATGGATCAGCTGAACATGGGCTACGGCAGTGTGAACCACAACCGCAACCGTTGTATGGACTGCGGCTATGAGAATGCCGACGACCATTTAGAGAAATGTCCGAAGTGTGGTTCTACCAACATCGACAAACTGCAGCGCATCACAGGTTATCTGGTAGGCACCACCGACCGTTGGAACAGTGGTAAGCTGGCTGAGTTGAACGACCGCGTGACACATATCGATCACGGTGCGAAGGATTTGTTCGAATGATACGGGTTTTAGATATAATCGAGGATACCATGGTGGATGGTCCGGGCTTCCGGACCTCCATCTACTGTGCCGGCTGCCGTCACAAGTGTCCCGGCTGTCACAATCCGCAGTCGTGGGCCTTTGACCAAGGGCATGAGATGAGTGTAGAAGCAATCATGAAGATCATCGAGGCAGATCCCTATGCCAATGTCACCTTCAGCGGTGGCGACCCGATGTTTCAGGCCGCAGGCTTCGCAGAACTGGCACGGGAGATTCACAAACGCACCAACAAGGACATCTGGTGTTACACCGGTTTCACCTTCGAGTCGCTCATCACTCAGGAACAACGTGAACTGCTGGAACAGTTGGATGTGTTGGTCGACGGTCCGTTCATAGAGAAACTCCGTGACCCCGACCTGCTCTTCAGAGGCAGCAGCAACCAACGGCTCATCGACGTTCAGGCGTCACTTTTCAGTGGCAAAGTCACGCTCTGGCATCCCGATATTGCCATCGCTGTCTGACACCCCATCATCCCGCAAAGCGGGATTTTTTTGTCTTTCTCGTAAGTTTTTTGCCGTTTCGGTTGCAAGGTTACGAAAAAAACTGTATTTTTGCAAAAAATTAGAGAGTATATGGCAAAAAACGCTAAATGGTCAGACGATTACTGGCTGCTTCTGATGCAGATTTACCTACAGAAACCTGTAGGTGTCAAGCCGATGTTTCACCGTAAGATGGTGGACCTGAGTCTGGAACTACACCTGCCTCCCAATTTCCTCTTTAACAAGATGTGCCAGATAGCCAATCTGGAGACACCGCGCATCGAGCATATCTGGGAGACCTATGGCCGGAACCCCAAGAAACTGGCCCGTGCCGTCAGTCTGTGGCGTGAGATGCGAGGCTATGGCCATGCCAACGCATTCTATGAGGGCGTGGAGATACAGGAGACCTTTGAGCGCGACTTCAAACCCGTGGCCGGGGGATCGGTATTGACGCCCGTGATGCTGATCTTGATTCTTGACCTCTACTTCCGTCTGACACCCATTACGATGGTGCCAGAGACACCAGAGGTGCAGGAGTTGGCGAAACTGATCAAGGTCAGGCCACAGGAAGTCACCGAAGTGATGGATGTGTTCCAGCACTGCGACCCCTATCTGAGCCGCAAAGACCAAGTGAACAGTCCGTTGTCAGCGCCCTGCCGTGAGATATGGCGTCGCTACGGCAATGTTGAGACCGAACAGCTGGCATCGTATGCAGAACAGTTGAAAGACTACTTCAGAACATGAGCGATAAGTCCTGGCAGATACAAGAACAGAAACAGACGCAAGTCCAGAAACTGGCACAGTCGATCTCGCAGCAGCAGATGCTGGTATCGTCGCTGGTGGAACTGCCCATTACCCAATTGGCAGACCGCATCAACACGGAGATGAACGACAACCCAGCCCTGGAGGTTGAGTCGCCAGGAGAGAATGCCGATTTTTCGGATTACCCTGATTATTCTGAGAACTCAGAGTATTCTGAAAAATCCGACGATGCCTCACTCTCTGAGCGCGAGGAACGGCAGTCTGCCTTGGATGCTGCCCTCGAAAATATAGGCCGCGACGATGAAGACCTGCCCGTATACCATGGTGGCAGTAACCTTTCCGAAGACCGCGAAGAGATGGTTTTCGGCACCACGGAATCCTTCTACGACCAGTTGTTGGAGCAGATGAGGGAGAGTGACCTGACAGAACGGCAGCGCGACATTCTGGAATACCTCATCGGATCACTGGATGACGACGGTCTGCTCCGCAAGGATCTCTATACCATCAGCGACGAACTGGCCATCTATCATAACATCGATGCCAATGAAAAAGAGATTGAGTCTGTGCTACATATCCTGCAGGACTTCGATCCCGCTGGCATTGGAGCCCGTTCCTTACAGGAATGTCTGCTCCTGCAGATAGCACGGCGCGATGACTCCCGTGTGAAACAGTTGATGCAACAGGTCATCAACCGCTACTTCGACGAGTTCACACATAAGCATTGGGGACGCATACAGACAGCCCTCTCCCTGAACGACCAACAAGGGGAGGCCCTCTTCGGCGAACTGCGCAAGCTGAATCCGCGACCTGGCGCCTCGATGGGTGAGACCGTCGGACGAAGTCTGCAGCAGATTACACCCGACTTCATTGTGGAAACGCAGGATGACGGCACCGTGACCTTTACCCTTAACAACGGTGAAGTGCCGGAGCTCACCCTCTCGCAGTCGTTTATCGACTCCATGAACGAATACCAGCAGAACAAGGAAAACCTGAACCGCCAGACCAAAGAGGCGCTGCTCTATATCAAGAAGAAAGTGGATGCCGCCCAGAACTTCATCGAGGCCATCCGGGTGAGACGACATACGCTCACCGTGACGATGCAGGCCATCATCACCCTCCAGCGGCAGTTCTTCCTCGACGGTGACGAGGCCTCGCTGCGCCCGATGATCCTCAAGGATGTGGCGGAGAAGACAGGACTGGATCTCTCGACAATATCCCGTGTCTGCAACTCGAAATATGCCCTGACCCGCTGGGGCACCTTCCCCCTGCGCCACTTCTTCAGCGACAGCTATGTCACGGAAAGCGGCGAGGAACTGTCGACACGACAGATCAAGGCCGTGCTGCGCGACCTGATAGAGGCAGAGGACAAACATCATCCGCTGAGCGATGATGCCCTGCGGGAACAACTGACGGAGAAGGGATTCCCCATTGCCCGCCGCACGATTGCCAAATATCGTGAGGCCCTGGGCATCCCCATTGCAAGACTGAGAAAGGAATGAGAAAAATAACAAGAGAAAAGGGAATCATCCTCACCGCAAGGCTTATCAGTATGATGTTTACGCCATTCTACCTGCCGACAGTAGGTCTGATCTGCTTGTTCATGTTCAGCTACATGAGCCAGATGCCATGGAGTTACAAGTTCCAGTTGCTGACCATGGTTTATCTGCTGACAGTGGTACTCCCTACCGCCCTGATTCATTTCTACCGTCGCCACCAGGGCTGGAGCCTCATCGACCTGGGACATAAGGAACGGCGCGCGGTGCCCTATGTCATCAGTATCCTCTGCTATTTCCTCTGCATCTACCTGATGGAGTTCCTTCATATTCCCCATTTCATGATGACCATCGTGACAGCAGCACTGTTCATCCAGATTACCTGTGCCATGATCAATGTGTGGTGGAAGATCTCAACCCATACGGCAGCTATTGGCGGTGTGGCAGGTGCCTTGTTTGTCTTTGCAGAGTTTTTCGGCTTTAACCCCATCTGGTGGCTCTCGCTGACACTCATCCTTGCAGNNCGCTGACACTCATCCTTGCAGGTATCCTCGGCACGAGCCGTATGATTCTGCGACAGCACAGCCTCGCCCAGGTTGTCGCCGGTTTCCTGGTGGGCAACGTCTGTGCCGTCATCGGCATCCTCTTCCTCTAAGTAATCATAAAGTTCAAAGTTTTTCGTAAACTCAAGCATAAATGCAAAATACATGAAACCATTAGTCAGTATTATCATGGGCAGCACGAGTGACCTGCCCATTATGGAAAAAGCCTGCAAGCTGCTCGACGAGATGCAGGTACCTTTTGAAGTCAATGCCCTCTCTGCCCATCGCACGCCCGATGCTGTTGAGGAATTTGCCCGTACGGCCAAGGACCGTGGCATCAAGGTGATCATTGCAGGAGCCGGCATGGCCGCTGCCCTGCCCGGTGTCATCGCCGCCTCGACCACCCTGCCCGTCATCGGCGTGCCCATCAAAGGCATGCTCGACGGTCTCGATGCCCTGCTCAGCATCGTCCAGATGCCTCCGGGCATTCCCGTGGCTACTGTCGGCATCAACGGTGCACAGAATGCGGCCATCCTCGCCGTGGAGATGATGGCCCTCAGCGATGCTGCCCTTGCCCAGCGACTGGCGGCCTACAAAGGCGGTCTGCGGGCGAAGATTGAGAAGGCCAACAAGGATCTGGCCGACGTGAAATACGAGTTTAAGACCAACTGATGTCGTTATGAGTTATCAAAGAAGACGCTCCACCGAAACACGTGTGGGCAATATCGGCATTGGCGGCAATAACCCCATCCGCATCCAGTCGATGGCCACCACCGACACCAACGACACCGCCGCCAGTGTGGCACAGGCCAAGCGCATCATCGATGCCGGTGGCGAACTGGTACGTTTCACGACCCAGGGCACCCGGGAAGCAGAGAACATGAAAAACATCTCTGCCCAACTGAAGGCCGACGGTTACACCCAGCCGCTGGTGGCTGATGTGCATTTTACCGCCCATACGGCCGACATCGCCGCCCTCTATTGTGAGAAGGTGCGCATCAATCCCGGCAACTATGTCGATCCGGGACGTACCTTCAAACACCTCGAATACACCGACGAGGAATATGCCGATGAGTTGCAGAAAATCGAGAAAAAGCTCCTCCCATTCATTCAGATCTGTAAAGAACACCACACGGCCGTGCGTATCGGCGTGAATCACGGTTCGCTCAGCGACCGTATCATGTCGCGCTATGGCGACACCCCCGAGGGCATTGTCGAGAGTTGTATGGAGTTCCTGCGCATTTTTAAACGTGAGAATTTCAACGACATAGTCATCTCTATCAAGGCATCCAACACGGTGGTGATGGTGACAACTGTCCGCCTCTTGATAGCCACGATGGACAAGGAGGATATGCACTATCCCCTGCACCTCGGTGTGACAGAGGCCGGCGAAGGTGAGGACGGCCGTATCAAGAGTGCCGTAGGCATCGGCGCCCTGTTGACAGAAGGCATTGGCGACACCATCCGCGTATCGCTGAGCGAAGAACCCGAATGCGAGATTCCCGTGGCCAGAAAGCTGGTGGAACTTATCCCGGAGTGCTGCCGCCTGCGTGAAGAGGCAGAGGCCAGCATCAAGGATGATACCATCACCCTCACGCTCGACGCCCCCGACATGGAGACCCTACAGCTGAAAGCCGCTATGGCGGTAGGCGCCCTGCTCATCGACCGCAAGGCCACAAAATTGGTCATTAATAGTCAGAATACTCAGTATCTTCAGAGTAATCAGAGTGATCTGACCTCTCTGGCCGATGCCATTCTGCAGGCCGCCCGCATCAAGTTCACCAAGACCGAATACATCTCTTGCCCGGGCTGCGGGCGCACCCTCTACAACCTGCAGGAGACTATCGCTCGTATTAAAGCAGCCACCAAGGATCTGGTCGGGCTGAAGATCGGCATTATGGGCTGCATCGTTAATGGTCCCGGCGAGATGGCCGATGCCGATTATGGCTATGTCGGTGCCGGTCGCGGCAAGATTTCGCTCTACAAGCAGAAAGTCTGTGTAGAGAAGAATATTCCCGAAAGCGAGGCAGTTGAAAAACTCCTTGAGTTGATCCGAAGTGACAGGAAATGAGCCTGAAACGTTAATAAAGGAAAACAAATTGCGGATAATTGCCGAGAAAGATGTACCTTTGCACCCAAATTACCTCTAGAGGTAACATGAATATAAATGATTCAACGAATATATCTGATACTGCTGCTTGTCTTTGGTCTTCATGTGACCATTTCAGCGCAGCAGCTCATAAAAGGAACCATCAAAGACGCCGAGACAGGTGAGGCCATTCCATTTGCCAGTGTAGTCTATAAGGGCCATAACCAAGCTGTCATTTCCGACATCGACGGCGTCTATTCTATCAGGCGACACTTAGGGTGGCAAATCACCTTCAGTGCCGTAGGCTATCAGTCGCAAGTTATTACCGTGACTTCCGATACGAAAGGCGAACTCGACATCGCCCTGAAGTCCGACAAGATGCAACTGGCCGAGGTGACCGTCACCACCAAGCGGAGCCGATACAGCAGGAAGAACAATCCCGCTGTGGAACTGATGAAGAAGGTCATTGCAGCCAAGAAACTCAGTGACCTTTCTAATCATGACTATTATCAGTACGACAAATACGAGAAACTGACACTGGCCGCCAACGACCTCACGCCGAAGCGTTTGGAAGAGAAGCCTTTCTCCAGTACACCGTGGCTGATGGACCAGGTAGAGGTCTGTAAGTACAACAACAAGATGATCCTGCCCATCAGCGTCGACGAGACCGTTTCGCAGATTGTCTACCGCAAGGATCCGCAGTCGAAGAAGACTTATATCAAGGGTGAGCAGTCATCGGGCCTGAACGACCTGTTCCAGACAGGCGACATCCTGAATGTCGTGCTGAAAGAGGTATTCACCAATGTCGACCTTTACAATGACCAGATCCGTCTGGTACAGTATCCCTTCACCTCGCCGATCGGCAAGGATGCCATCAACTTCTATCGCTTCTACATCCAGGACACCCTCAAGATCGACCGTGACAGCTGTATCCACCTGCATTTCCTGCCCAACAACCAGATGGACTTCGGTTTCCGAGGTGACATCTACATCCTGAAAGACTCCACCTATCATGTCCGCCGTTGTGAGCTGACCCTGCCCAAGCAGACTTCAGTGAACTTCGTGAAAAATATGCGCATTGAGCAGGAGTTCGAACAACTCGACAACGGGGAATGGGTGCTTACCCAGGATGACATGATTGCGGAACTGGAGTTTGCCAAGTTCATACAGGAAGCCATTGTGATCCGTACCACCCGTTTGGGCGACTACTCCTTTGCCGAGATTCCCAAGAAGATGTTCAAGGGTAAACGAACGGAAATCAAGGAGCCCGATGCCGGTATGCGCGGTAAGAGCTTCTGGAGCCAGTACCGTCAGGTAGACCTTACCAAGAGTGAGGATTCGATGGGCGACTTCGTGAAAAACATCCAGAACATCAAGGGTTTCAAGTACTTTATGATCGGTCTGAATGCCCTGATTGAGAACTCTATCGAGACCAGCGACCCCAATAAGTTCGACATCTCGCCCGTCAATACCATTATCTCGCGCAACTTCATTGATGGCTGGCGCACCCGTATGAGTATGCAGACCACTGCCAATCTTAGCAAGCGCTGGTTCTGGCAGGGCTATTACGCCCATGCCTGGGGCAGTCACCGCAACTACTACAGCACGAAGGCCACCTACTCCTTCATCGACAAGATCTATATGCCATGGGAGTATCCCAAGCGCACGCTGATGATTGAGAGTTCCTACGACCTGGCCTCACCCAGCGACCGTTACCTGCCTACCGACAAGGATAACATGTTTGTGGCTTTCAAGTGGGCAGACGTGAACAAGATGACCCTCGCCAACCGTCAGCAGATAGCCTTCGAATACGAGATGTATGGTGGTCTGAAGACCTCGCTGAGCCTGAAGGCCGAGGAGCATGAGGCCGTCGGCGCCATGTCGTTCCGTAAGCTCAGTCAGCCCCGCATCGACTATACCGGTATGGAGCGCCACCGCGAGTTCCTCCGTACCACTGAGCTCTTTGCAGAGATCCGCTATGCACCCGATGAGACCTACATCAACAGCAAGCAGCGCCGCGTCACCATCAACAAGGATGCGCCCGCCATTTCCATCGCCCACACCTTCGGCTTCAAGAATATCCTGGGCGGTCAGTATGAGTCCAACTTCACCGAGGCTAAGCTCTACAAGCGTTTCTGGCTGAATAGCTGGGGTAAGGTCGACCTCTTCCTCAAGGGCGGTATCCAGTGGAACCAGGTGCCTTACATGCTGCTGATCCATCCGCTGGCCAACCTCTCCTTTATCGGTCAGGAAGAGATGTTCTGTCTCATCAACAACATGGAGTTCCTCAACGACCGTTATGCCTCGATGATGCTCTCCTGGGACCTGAACGGCAAGTTCTTCAACCGTATCCCCCTCATCAAGAAACTGAAGTGGCGTGAATACATTGCCGTGAACACCCTCTGGGGTGACCTCTCCGACAAGAATAATCCCTATCTGCCTCAGAATGCGGGCAGCGACAAACTGATGTATTTCCCCGACGGCTGTTATACCATGGACCCCAAACGACCCTATGTCGAGATTGTCGCCGGTATCCATAACATTTTCAAGATTGTACATATCGAGTACGTGCGCCGTCTGAACTACATGGACCTGCCGACAGCCCATCGCTGGGGCATGCGCTATGTCATACGTTTAACATTCTAATTACCGGTCATTATCATGAACGAGAATATTTCCAAGACACTTAAATCCTCAGAGACCGACGACTGGTTGGACCTGCACATCGTACGTCCGTTGTGCTTCTACTTCGTCAAGTTCTTCGCATGGTTAGGCATCACACCTAATACTGTCACCATCCTGTCGATGTTCGTCGGTGCCGCCAGCAGCTATTTCTTTGCCAGCGGCTGTCTCTTTTATGAGGGAACGAAAGGACTGACCTATAATCTCATTGCCATCGCCCTGCTGATCATGGCCGATCTGCTCGACTGCACCGATGGTCAGCTGGCGCGTTACACCGGTCAGAAAAGTCGCATGGGCCGTATCCTCGACGGCATTGCCGGCTTCACATGGTTCATTCCCATCTACCACGTGATTGTCTACCGCTTCTACATGCACCACAGCATCGAGTTCGGTTGGCTGGGCATCGAGGATACGCAACAGAATACCATCATTGCCACCGTTGTGGTCTATCTCATCGGACTCTATTCCGGTTTCGTCGGCATGGGTGGTCAGTCGCGTCTGGCCGATTACTATTACCAAGTACATCTCTTCTTCCTGAAGGGCGAGAAGGGCAGCGAGCTCGATGACAGCCAACGGCAGAAGGAGATCTACGAGCAGATGCCAGCCGACAGCAATTGGATAGAGCGCACCTTCCAGAAGTCGTACATCGACTATACACGCAAGCAGGAGAAGGTCACCCCGCAGTTCCAGCGCCTCATGTCGCTGCTGCGCCAGAAGTTCGGCAATGCCGGCAACATGCCCGCCGAGGTGCGCGAGGCTTTCCACAGTGAGTCATTAGCCTTGATGAAGTGGAACGGTCTGCTCACCTTCAACTTCCGCACGGGCTGGTTCTTCCTCTTCTGTCTGCTCGATGTGCCGGCTGTGAACTTCCTCTTCGAGATCATCGTCATGGGACTGCTGGCTTATTACATCAATCACCGTCATGAAGCCTTCTGCAAGCGTATTGCAGACAAGATATAACCAAGGAGGGTAAGCATGAAGTGGACCAAACAGCGACTCAACAATCTGTTCTTCCTACTCGGCATCGCCGCCGTCGTAGTGATGTTGCTGACGTTCGATGTCAGCTTCGTCGAGCTATGGCAGCACCTGTGTCATGCCGGCTACTGGCTGATACCGATTGTGGGCATCTGGATTGTGGTCTACGGTCTGAACGCATTCGCCTGGAAAGCCATCATCGAGGGAAATATTGGCGGTAAGGCACCTGTCAGTTTCTGGCGTATCTATCGCCTCACCATCACGGGCTACGCCCTGAACTATGCCACACCCGTTGGCGGACTGGGTGGCGAGCCCTACCGCATCATGGAACTCTCGAAGGACATCGACAAGCAGCATGCCACGTCGAGCGTCATCCTCTATGCCATGATGCACTTCTTCGCCCATTTCTGGTTCTGGTTCCTCAGCATCTTCATCTATCTGGGACTTGTACTGATCGGCGACCTGCCCATCAGCACCGCCATCGGCATCACCTTGGGCATCATCGTGGTGTTCTGTCTGGCTGCCTTCTACCTCTTCTCAAAGGGTTATAAGAACGGGCTGGTGAAATATGTGCTGGGCGTGGTCAGTCGTATTCCCGGTCTGAAGCGCTGGACCCTGAAGTTCTGGGCGCGCCATTCGGAATCCATCCAGAATATCGACCAGCAGATAGCAGCCCTCTATGCACAAGATACAAGGGCGTTCTACAAAAGTCTGATCCTGGAATATCTCTCCCGTGTGGTACAGAGTTCCGAGGTGATGTTCATGCTGCTGCTCTTCGGCATCGACAATGGCGGCGGTTTTGGCGGATTAGCCATCACCTTCCTCCATAGCATCCTCATCGTGTCGTTTACCACGCTCTTTGCCAACCTCATCGGTTTCCTGCCCATGCAACTGGGCGTGCAGGAGGGTGGTTTCGTACTCTCCATCGCAGCCCTTGGGCTCTCAGCAGCCTTGGGCATCTTTGTGAGCATCATCTGCCGTGTGCGTGAGATTATCTGGATTGTCATCGGCATTGGACTGATGAAGGTAAAAAGGTAAAAAGGTAAAAAGGTAAAAAGATAAAAAGTAAAAAGGTAAAAAGGTAAAAAAGTAAAAAAAATATAGCATTATGAATTTTCTCGACAGAAATGAATTTAACTTTGAGCCCAGCCAGAAAGTGGTGGAGGCTATCAAGAGTTTCGATCCCAAGACCTTGTGTTTCTNNTTTGAGCCCAGCCAGAAAGTGGTGGAGGCTATCAAGGGGTTTGATCCCAAGACGCTATGCTTCTATACCCGCATCTATGATGAGGGCAAGAAGAGTGTGATCTCTGTGCGTCTGAGCGAAATCTATGGTGTTCCCGAGGAGCAGGTACTGCTCACCTATGGCGGTGAGGACATGCTGAAGAATGCCATCCACTATTTCCTCATGCTCGACGACAACAAGCGCATCCTCATCCCCGAATTCTCCTGGTGGTATTATAACCGTGTGGCCAGCGAGTGTGGCGGCACCTTCGAGATGTATCCCCTGTATGAGAAGGACGACACCTTTGCCTACGATGTCGACGAAGTGATTGAGTATACCAACCGTATACATCCCCGTATGCTGCTGCTGGCCTCGCCCAACAACCCCACGGGCAACGGTCTCACACCCGAGGAGATCGGACGTATCATGGAGCATATCCCCGCCGACACGATGGTGCTCATCGACGAGGCCTATGCCAGCTTCATCTCTACCGACACCGACTACATTGCGCCGCTTGTCAACAAATACAGCAACCTGATCATCTCGCGCACGCTCTCCAAGTTCTATGGTCTGCCAGGTCTCCGTTGCGGCTTCGGTTTCATCGGCAAGGGTCACGACCAGTTCCTGAGCTATGTGAACAAATACCTCGGCTACAACCGCTTCTCCGAGGCTGTTGCCTTGGCAGCCCTCGACAGCGACGAGCACTACCGCCACGTGGCCGACGATATGGAATGGGGTCGCCAGCTGTATAAGAAAGAACTGGGCCATCTGCCCGGCTTCAAGGTTTACAAGTCAGTGGCCAACTTCATCCTTATCAAGTATCCGCTTGAAATCAAGGATGCCCTGATGCAAGCCCTGAAGGTTCAGGACTACAAGATCAAGTTCATGTCTGACAAGGGTCTGGAGTCCTGCCTCCGCATCACCCTCGGCCGTAAGGAGCAGACCCAGACGGTGGTCGACACCATCCTGAAATGCTATAAGAGTTTATAGTTTATGATTGGCGTTATTTTAGCAGCGGGCATGGCCAAGCGCCTCCGCCCCTTGACCGACACGAAACCGAAATGCCTGCTCGAAGTGGGCGGTAAGACCTTGTTGCAACGCACCGTCGAGGCGATGGCCGCTGCCGGCATCACCGAGTTTGTCGTGGTCACCGGCTATCGCGGCAATATGATTCAGGAATTCCTAGAAAATCTAGCCGTTCTAGATAATCTAGGAAAACCTATTTTCCACTTCCTCGACAACGTCGACTACGCCCACAACAACAACATCTACTCCCTCTGGATGGCGGGTCAGATTGTGCGCGGCCAGGAATTCCTCCTCATGGACAGCGACATCCTCTGCGACCCCGCGGCCGTGCTGCGGATTGCCAGCGAGCCCGAGGCTGCCTTAGCCGTCAACCGTCATGAGTTAGGCGAGGAAGAAATGAAAGTGGTGGTAGATAGTAAGATGCGCATCACCGAGATCAGCAAGACCTGCCGTCCCGAGGATGCCATGGGCGAATCGGTGGGCATCGAGAAGATGACCGCCGCCTACAGCGAGGCCCTCTTCCGCGAACTCGACCAGATGATCCTCAAAGAAGGCCTCATCGACATCTTCTACGAGCGGGCCTTCGAGCGTCTCATCCCCCAGGGCCACACCTTCCGCGTGATCGACACCACCGACTATTTCTCCTACGAGCTCGACACCCCGGAGGACTTCCAGCGCGCCCAGGAGCTTATGCCCGCAGATATTCTCTGATGCAATCGTGATACCAAGAGTCGCCCTCATACTCCTCATGGTGCTTGGCCTGAACGTCGCGGCGGACGGTCAGACAAAACGGATAGACCTCAGCGGAACGTGGCAGTTTGCCCTCGACAGCCAGCATACTTTGCAACCGGATGATGTGCTGACAGAGACGATACAGTTGCCTGGCACCACTGATACGAACAGAAAGGGCGACATCGCTGTGAAACGCGACGAGACCAGCCACCTGACACGCCATTACAGTTATAAAGGCCGTGCCTGGTATCAGCATCAGATAGAAATACCCGCCGCTTGGAAAGGACAGAAAATCTATTTGTTCCTGGAGCGCACCAAACCCTCCGAGGTCTATCTCGATGGGAAACTGATAGGCCACAGCAACGACATCTCGACACCTCAGGTGTTCCGTCTCCCCGCAGCCCTCAAGCCCGGCCGTCACACCCTCGCCATCATGGTCGATAACAGCAGCGGCGTGCCGGAACAACTCTATGCCAGCAGTCATGCCTATACCGAAGATACGCAGACCAACTGGAACGGCATCATCGGCGAGATATTCCTCACCACCCGGCAGCCCCAGGCCTCGGCAGCCCCCAAAACAGTGCATCCCAACTTCCGCGATTTCCAAATCAAGGGTCAGCACTTCTATGCCAATGGTCACAGACTCTTCCTGCGCGGCAAGCACGACGCCTGTGTCTGGCCGCTCACAGGTCATGTGGCAATGGACGTGGAGGCCTGGCGCGACTACTATGGCAAATGTGCCGCCTATGGTCTGAACCACGTAAGATTCCACTCGTGGTGCCCGCCCGAAGCCGCTTTCACCGCAGCCGACGAACTGGGCATCATCCTGCAACCCGAACTCCCCTTCTGGGGCAGTTTCGACGACAAGGACTCCCTGCTCATGGCCTTCCTGCACAAAGAGGGCGAGAACATCCTCCGCTGGTATGGCCACCATCCCTCGTTCCGGATGTTTGCCTTGGGCAATGAACTCTGGGGGAGCATTGACAAAATGGCCGATTTCATCGGCGATTTCCGCAAGTTGGCACCTGATAAGGTCTACACCTTCGGCAGCAACTACTACCTCGGCTACCAGGGTGTGAAGCCCGGCATGGACTACTTCACCACCTGTCGCACTGGAGGCGAGGCTTGGGGTGAGTATAACACCCACACGCGCGGCTCGTTCTCGTTTGCCGATGCGGCCGACGGCGGTATGATCAACCACTACTATCCCAACACGCAGATGAACTTCACCGAGGGCTGCAGCCTGACCAGCGTGCCCGTCATCTCGCATGAGACGGGACAGTTCCAGACCTATCCCGACTACGACGAAATCCGGAAATACACCGGCGTGCTCTATCCCTATAACTTAGAAGTATTCCGCTCCCGTCTGGAAAAGGCAGGCATGGGCGATCAGGCCAAAGCCTTTCATCAAGCCAGCGGACTGTGGTCATTACAACTCTACAAGCAGGACATCGAGATGGACCTGCGCACACCGAACATGGCGGGCTTCCAACTGCTCGACTTGCAGGACTATCCAGGACAGGGCTCGGCCTATGTCGGCCTGCTCGATGCCTTTATGGATTCGAAAGGCCTCTGCACGCCTGACGAGTGGCGTGGCTTCTGCTCAGAGGTCGTGCCGCTGCTCATCGCACAGAAGTTCTGCTATACCAACGACGAGGGCCTGCATGCCCTGCTACAGGTGGCCAACTACAGCGGCCAGTCGCTTAGCGGCAAGACCCTCACCTGGCACCTCGACCATCAGCAGGGCAGTATGACGCTTCCCGGCGGCGAAGGACTTCTGAACGTCGGAGCACTCGACATCGACCTGAGTGCCTACAAACAGCCAGTTCAGCTGAAACTGGTGCTCCGGATAGAAGGAACAGCATACCAAAACACCTACGACCTGTGGGTCTATCCTTTCGGTGTGGATCTGAGCAAGTTGGAGCAGGAAGTCATCGTGACCGACGAACTGACAGACCAGATAGCCCAGCAATTGGAAAAAGGCAAGTGCGTGCTGCTGACGCCCAACCCCTCCAACCTCACTGTAGACGGCCTGTTCCAGACCGACTACTGGAACTACCGTATGTTCAAAACCATCTGTGAGAACAACAAGAAGTCTGTCTCACCTGGCACCCTCGGCATCCTTTGCAATCCCAAGCATCCACTCTTCCGCAGTTTCCCCACCGAGATGCATACCAACTGGCAGTGGTTCCCCATCATCAAAGCCAGCCATCCGTTTATCCTCGACAACACGGGCAAGGACTACCGTCCCATCATACAGGTCATTGACAACATCGAGCGCAACCACAAGCTCGGATTGGTCTTCGAGTTCGCCATCGGCAAAGGCAAACTGCTGGTCTGTATGGCCAATCTTGATAAGGCATCATCCTATCCCGAAGGTCGCCAGTTCTATCGCAGCCTGTTGGAATACATGACATCCAACAACTTTACCCCCCAGACAACAATCAGCCTACAGGATTTCCGCAGGCTGATGACCACCGATGTCGTGGAAGGTAAAATCGGCGAACTAAACAACATCTCACCCTACTGAACAATAATTTAGGACATAGGTGTAAGAACGCCTCGTTCAAATAATCCCCCATCGGTCGTCCAAACGTCCGTTCATCACATTTCCGTGCAGAATATCCCAAAAATTTGGCTGTATCAGCAACTCTTCGTACCTTTGCAGCGTCAAACATAAAAATAAATGATGTATACAACTCGGAATTTACCCAACACCCGTATCGACGTAGCAGATGCCTTAAGAGGTATTGCTGTAGCTGGTATTATTTTGTACCACTCCGTTGAGCACTTCAATATCTTCACGCAGGAAACCATCCTCCATGCACTACCCAGCGACCAGACAGTGGCCGACGTGTTGGCATGGCTGCTATCCGGCAAGATGTACGGCATTTTCGCCATGCTCTTCGGACTGAGTTTCTTCATCATGAACGACAACCAGCAACAGAAGGGAAAGAACTTCTCCGGACGTTTTGCCTGGCGCATGTGCCTGCTATTTATGTTTGGTATTGTAAACGTAGCCTTCTACGATGGTGACATCCTGATGCTCTATGCATGCTATGGATTGTTACTCATCCCCATCAGCTATCTGTCATCGAAGGCGGTTTGGTGCATCATCGGCCTGCTGGCCCTACAGCCTGTAGAACTATTCTGCATGCTTACAGGTTTTGAAATAGACCACACAAGATTCTACGAGGTTTCCAGCATTATCAATAGCGCCCACGAGCACGGCACCTTCCTTGAGAACGCCCTTACAAACCTGAGATACGGATTTGAAGTTAACTTCCGGTTCAACATCTTTAGCGGACGACTCACACAGTTGCTCTGCCTCTTTATTCTTGGCATGCAGTTAGGCCGCCAAAGATTGTTTTACAACGAAGGCAGGAACTTGCAAATTTGGCATAAGATACTCATGGTCTCTACCACTATTGTCATCGTGCTTGGATTCATCGATTTTGGAGTACTGGCAGGCTGGCTTAAGCCCATCTACAACCTCATCATCCTGTTGATGATTGTATCGGCTGTGGTATCAGCATGGTATGCTTTCGAAAGTGTACGTAAGGTACTTCATCATCTATGCATTTTCGGTCGCATGAGCCTTACCAACTATCTGTTGCAGTCCATCATCGGCTGTGCCATCTTCTGCGGCTATGGTCTGGCTTGCTATTATAAGTTAGGTATTACGTACGCCGTACTTGTTGGTATCGCTATGGTCATCGCACAATACAGTTTTGCCAGATATTGGTTCAAGAATCACCAGCGTGGACCACTGGAAGGCCTGTGGCGAAAATTAACATGGATATAAGCCCTGGGCACAAAGGTACGAATAAACGAGGAAAAGCCAAAAGAAAAAGCTGATTTATCGGGAAAAATGATTATCTTTGCCGACAAATTCAGAAACTTCTAAAACAAATGACGGAAAGATGAGAAGGAGATTAATGGTATTAATGGCTGTCGTGACAACCATGACCATCCAGGCCAAGCAATGGACTACCAACGAGGTGGAAGACGTTATCAGGCAGGTGAATACTTACTGGCAGACGAACCATCCTGCCGAGGTGCGTGCGTTTTGGGATCACGCGGCCTACCATACTGGTAATATGGAGGTGTATAAGCTGTTGAAGGACCAGAAGATGCTGGACTATAGCATTCGTTGGGCAGAGCATAACCATTGGATGGGCGCCACCGAGGCCGATCCGGCAAAGTGGAAATACAAGCAGTATGGCGAGGGCCAGGATTATGTGCTGTTCGGTGACTGGCAAATCTGTTTCCAGACTTATATCGACCTTTACAACTTGGCTCCCGCCAAAAAGAAAGTGGCGCGTGCCAAGGAGGTGATGGGCTACGAAGCTGATTCGGAGGCTAACGACTACTGGTGGTGGGCAGATGCGCTCTATATGGTGATGCCTGTGATGACGAAGATGTACAAGCTGACAGGTGACGAGAAATATCTGGATAAACTCTACGCAAACATCTGTTATAGCGACAGTATCATGCTGGACAATGAGACAGGACTCTATTTCCGCGACGGCAAGTATGTCTATCCAAAGCATCAAACGTCAGGCGGGAAGAAAGACTTCTGGGCGCGTGGCGACGGTTGGGTGTTGGCAGGACTGGCCAAGGTACTGCAGGATATGCCAAAGACCTATCGGCACCAGCCATTCTTTGCAGAGAAATTCGTCCATCTGGCCAACGCCGTAAAAAAACTCCAGCAGCCCGAAGGCCACTGGACGCGCTCTATGATGGATCCGCAACAGGCTCCAGGCTACGAGACGTCGGGTACAGCCTTCTTCTGCTACGGTTTGCTTTGGGGCGTAAACAACGGCTATCTGCCAAAGAAAACATTCGAACCTGCCATCGAAAAAGCATGGAACTACCTTACAACCATCGCATTACAGCCTGATGGCAAGGTGGGCTATGTTCAGCCTATTGGCGAACGCGCCATACCAGGTCAGACGGTTGATGCCAAGAGTGAGGCCAACTTCGGTGTTGGCGCATTCCTGCTCGCTGCATGCGAATATAAGAGGTATATAGATGCAGGAAAGATTTCGCTAACCTTTAGCAATCCCAGTGACCAGCAGCGTCAGGAGGTTGTTGAAGCCGACCTTCAGGCCATCTGTCAACGGTTGGACATCGGCACCGACGAGCCTATAGTCGTAGAGAATGCGATGGGACAGGAAGTAAGTTGCCAAAAGACTTACGACGGCAAATTGCTGCTCTACATTTCGCTGCATCCACATGGCAAGGCCACATACACTGTTACCAAAGGCAAGCCAGCCATAGCCAAGCGTTATGTTGACGGAAAAATGTACGCTATACGTAAAGACGATATTGCCTGGGAGAACGACTTGGGCATTTATCGTGTTTATGGACCTGCACTGCAAAAAACCGGCGAACGTTCGTTTGGTACTGATGTGTGGGTAAAAAACACCCCAGAACTGGTGGTCGAGAACCGCTATCTGGCCGACTACTATGGCAACATTGAGGAAGACTCGTTAAGAAAGGCTGGTCAGAAAGTGGCCCTGAGTGACATAGACCAACGCACATCGTTCCATCTGGATCATGGCAATGGCATGGATGCCTATGGCGTCGGCCCATCGTTAGGCTGTGGCGCTCCTGCCTTGATGAAAAACGGCAGGCTGGTATTCCCTTATTGCTATCAGACGTACCAGATTCACGACAATGGTCCGCTGCGGTTCACAGTCGAACTTAACTATGCCCCTAATGCTGATGGCATTACCGAGCATCGGCTGATCAGTCTTGACCGTGGTTCACACTTTAACCGCATCACCGTATGGTATGATGGCATAAAGCAACCAGTAGATTTTGCCTCCGGTGTTGTACTGCATGGCGATGATAATCTGGTGGTTGGCAAGAATTACGTTCAGTATGCCGACCCTACTGACAATCCCAAACTGCACCAGTCGCAGATTTATGTCGCGACCCTGTATCCCAATGGCGTTAGTGAGACTTGCAAGCTTGATGGCGAACTGAACCACGGATTAGGCATCGTAAGAAACTATCAGGGTGCGCCCTATACCTATTATTTCGGCTCTGCATGGAGCCTGTACGATATCCGATCGCAAGCCCAGTGGCAGCTTGCTATCGATGCGTTTTTGGCTAACTTGCACGCTCCTATAACCGCGGAGCTTACCATTTATCGCGGGTTTTGATGTCGTCAGCCCAACGATGATCCTTTGGGAAAGGCTGACCTCCCCATGCTTTCACCTGTGTCCAAGGCTGTGGGGCATCCGTCCAGAAGGGGTGTGAAGCAGGCAGGCCTAAAGGCATGAAGGCAAGACTGGTCATATAGAGCGAGCCGTTGTTGGTGTACCAATCGGCTGTCTCGGGCTGAGAACCACAGAAACCAATCGTCAAATAGCCTGCCTCATTAAAATTCTGCTGATAATCGAACATACGGTGGAGCACCTTGGTAAGCGCTGCCCGTACTTGTCCGTTACTGAGTTCTGAGGGCAACTTCTGATACCATGCCATCAAAGCCAAAGGCTGCATAGCAGCCATACGGTAGGGCGTCGAGCGTCCGATGACAGGAAAAGTACCCTCAGGCGATATGAAACGTTCCAGAATGATGGCGAACTTCTGGGCACGCTTCAAGGCACGGTCGTAGAATTTCTGATAATCCAGACGGGAGTTGTATTTGGAGTCAACCATTGCCTGCAGGGTTTCCAGATACATGGCATGAAACACGTAGCTGCTGTAATAGTCGAAGGCAAACTCAGGCCCGTCAGCATACCAACCATCGCCAACATACCATTCTTCCACCTTTCGACAGGCCGTATTCACACGGAACTCATCAAAAGGAGCCTTGGCCTTTGCCAACAGACTCTCGATGGTCGACGAGAATAGGAACCAGTTGGTGTAAGGTGGATCGATGCGACGCAAATTCTGGAACTCCTTGACATAACGTTGCCTGGTCGTCTCGTCGAGCGGTATCCATAACACGTCCCAGGCTCTCAGGAACGACTCTGCAATGTAGGCCGCATCAACCAGATTCTGTCCAGCCTTACCCCAACAGAGATAGTCGGGCGAATCTGGATTTACGGCATTCTTATAGGCAGCCAAAGCCCACTCACGAAGCTGACGACGCTGCTGGCCCTCAGCAGTATCATCATCGGGCAATGTCAGCCAAGGGGCAATACCTGCCATCAGGCGACCAAAGGTCTCCATATAAACAACGCTGCGGTCGCGGTTGTCGAACGAAGGTGAGAACTCCGTCTTCATATTCTTCCGCAACTGGCCTTTGGCCATGTTCTCAAGCACTGGCTGAGACATCTGATAGGCCAGTGAACACCAATATTCGCGGTCGGTCTGTTGAATCTGTCTGGTCTTCTTAGTTGCCTGCAAGGGCATAAGGAGTGCTATGGCAGCTATCAGTAATATGACTCTTTTCATTGGATGGAATATTTGATTTGATTACTTGTTTTAGTAGATTTCATCGTCAGAATGATGCGGTACATCTTCTTGCCCCATATACCTTGGAGCAGTGGATCGAGCTGGTTGCTGATATCCTCAATAGATGCCGACAGCTTATTGGTGTCATAATGGATATGCTGAAGGGCATCAGGATCGAGAGTGATGAAGATGAGGCGTGGCGGTTGACGATATTCGGACAACTGATACGCTTCGGTAACAGTAATGCCCGATTTGCCCGATGAAACCGTACGTTTCCACGTTTTCACCATAGCCTCGGCGGGATAAGCGCCAGCTATATCAAGACACAACTGCCCATCTTTATGGCTGATAACCTTGGCAGCGTACTGCTTACCGTCCTTCTGATCCACACCGTTAATCTGTGGTAGATTGTGGTACTGCGACTGCATGGTCCATATATCGTAGCGATCCTTACCAAAAGTCTTGGCAGTATATTCGCCCACACCAGGATCGATGAATAGCGGTTGGTTGTTACTATAAACAACGAACGAACCTACATCGTTATGGTTGTGACTCTCGCCATTGTGGCCACCTTTCATTGCCACAAAAAGATTGCTCCTACGAGCGGTCATGATCTGCAGATTAGGCAGCCATACATCTTTTATAAGAGGTTCGCGAGGCTGTTCGGCCATAAAATGGCGGATTTCGTGCAAGAACATCAGTTCGCGACCCAGGGTTGGGTAATTGCCGCTCTTATCATATAATGCAGCAGGATTATCAAGAATATGCTTCTGACTTCCCAAATAGGCTCCAAACTGGCACATAGTTCTGTCGCCAAGCCAGAGTCCGAAGGGGTATACGATATTTACCTGCTGAACGGCCTTGTTCTCGTGGGCATCGGCAAAGTTAACGCAGTAGTCGTTGCCAATATACATCTTATAAGCATAAGCAGCCATTTGACGGACCTTAGGATTGTCTGCACCATAATTGAGAAGTCGCATTACCTCAAACATCGAGGCTGCTGCTCTGTCCCAATAGCCGGGGCCTTCATCGCATCCGCCATCCTCGGGATAGGCATCAATAAACGCCTGCGTAGCCATTTTTATTTGGGCGATGGCCTCAGCCTTACGTGTTTCGTCTTTCTCGCAAACTAGCACACAGGTTAGCCAATTACTGCATATCCACGGGTTCCAGTTCATGCCAGCCGTCTTCCACCAATAGTTGTTGGTGAGTGCTGGTATCAGCAGGCGACGCTCTATCTCACAGTCTATGCGCTTACAGAGATCAGGCGAGAAAGCATTAAACTGCTTTTCGAGCATATATCGGGTCCAGACAATGAGACTGGCCGTTTCTGCATTGAAAAGGTCGACCTCCTGTAGTTCTGTCAGGGGTATGGCCTTGCCGTAGTGGGCAGGTATGCCCCACCAGGTCTCCTCGCAAAAACTGCCGATTCCATCGATGATTCCGCTGATAAACCGATCTTCTCCTTCCATGATTTCGGCCATCACGAGTGCTGCCAGCTGGCGCCGTTTCTCGAAGCACAGCTTCTCATAGTTCACGCGGTTGCCGTTGATCTTGTTCTCGGCAAACACGGTCCATGGCAATACTGTCCAAGGCTTGCCCAGATACTGTTCGCCATACCGGATATAACTCTGGCGCATCTCTATAGGGATGGAGTCGCGCCAGAACGCATCGTCTGCCCTAGGCGGCAACGAAGGCTTTTGCATGGCTTGGATAGTCATGGTTGTCAAAACAACCATTAAAACCATGAATCCCCTTTTCATCTTTCCGTCATAACGAAGAATTTATCCGCCCAGAATTTGCAGAAGTTCCTTCATGCCTTCGGAAGCACCTTTCTGGATCTGCTGGACGCGCCCACCGGCATTGACCGGATTCGGGTCAATGAGATAGACGGGCACCTCGGGACGGGCATAGTGGAGAAGGCCTGCTGCGGGATAGACCACTAAAGAGGTGCCTATAATAATAAGGATGTCGGCCTCCTGCACGACCTCTGCGGCAACCGTGATATTGGGCACAGCCTCGCCGAAGAACACGATGTAGGGACGCAGCAACGAACCGTCGCCAGCCTTTGTGCCAGGCTCTACCTCGCAGTTGTCGGGGGTTAGCTGGATCTGATAACGGGGATCGTCGACATCGCGACTGGAACAGACCTTCATCAGCTCGCCATGCAGGTGGATGACTTTCGAGGAACCCGCCATCTCGTGAAGGTTGTCGACATTCTGGGTGACGACCGTCACATCGTAGTTCTCCTCGAGTTTGGCCACGAGCCGATGGCCCTCGTTGGGCTTCACGTTCCAGCATTTCTTGCGGAGCATGTTATAGAAATTGGTCACAAGTGTAGGGTCGGCCAACCATCCCTCATGGGTGGCGACTTTCTGCACGGGATAGTTCTCCCACAGGCCATCAGCATCGCGGAAAGTCTTCAATCCGCTCTCCACCGACATGCCGGCACCAGTCAAAACAACAATCTTCTTCATAAAAAACAGATTTATTTTCTGCAAATTTACACATTTATAATAAAAAGGTGATACCCTTTAACTCCTTTTAACTCCTTTAACTCCTTTAACTCCCTAAAATATTGTACCTTTGCAGCCGATTTTCGAAAGTTATACATTATTATTATAGAGAAAGAATGGATAAATTAAGTTATGCCTTGGGACTGGGCATCGGTCAGCAGTTGTCGCAGATGGGTGCCACAGACATCAGTGCCGAGGATTTTGCACAGGCCATCAAGGATGTGCTGGAAGGCAATGAGTTGAAGGTGTCGCACCGTGAGGCCCAGACCATCGTACAGGACTATTTCCAGAAGCAGGAGCAGAAGCTCCAGGCTGAGCGTGCCGAGAAAGGCAAGGCCCACAAGGAGGCCGGCGAGAAGTATCTGGCAGAGAATGCCAAGAAGGACGGTGTGATCACCCTGCCCAGTGGTCTGCAGTATCAGGTTTTGAAAGAGGGCAACGGCAAGAAGCCGACAGCTAAGGACACCGTGATGTGCCACTATGAGGGTTTCCTCATCGACGGAACCGTGTTTGACAGCAGCGTGCAGCGCGGCGAGCCCGCTACCTTCCCCTTGCAGCAGGTGATTGCAGGCTGGACAGAAGGTCTGCAACTGATGCAGGAGGGTGCCAAGTACCGCTTCTTCATCCCCTACCGTCTGGCTTATGGCGAGGGCGGTGCCGGCAGTTCAATTCCACCGTTCGCAGCGCTGATCTTCGACGTGGAGCTGATTCAGGTGGTGTAGTTTATAGTGTATTGTTTAGAGT
>LXOW01415280.1_pt1 | contig 25592 bp, 17 predicted proteins | sample 1368591 | NCBI WGS metagenome assembly LXOW01 (sample SAMN04884650, study PRJNA319009) | bovine gut metagenome | isolation source: Cow rumen | host: Bos taurus | place: Italy: Legnaro (PD) | collected 2014-07-09
GTTACGAACAGGATGAGACGCTCGAAACCAAGACCGAAACCGGCGTGTGGGCATGAACCCCAGCGGCGGGTGTCGATATACCACCAGAGGTGGGTCTGATCCATCTCACGACGCTCAATCTCAGCCATCAATTTATCGTAGCTCTCCTCACGGACGGAACCACCGATAATCTCACCAATCTGTGGGAAGAGAACATCGGTACCCTGCATCGTAGGACCAGGAGCAACAGCACCCTTATAACCTACACTACCCTCGCCCTGTGCTTCGTTCTGCTTCATATAGAACGACTTGAAGGCACGGGGATAGTCGGTCATGATGACTGGCTTCTNNCGGCAGCGTCAGATGTGTATAAGAGACAGGTTGATACCCTCGGTATATGGCAGACGAACGAAGGTGTCCTTGAGTACGCCCTCGAGACGGGCAATCAGCGTCTTGTCAATCATCTGGTTGAGGAACTGAAGGTCGTCCTTACAGTTGTCGAGTGCCCAACGAACGCAGTACTTGATGAAGTCTTCCTCAAGGTCCATCAGTTCTTCCTGGTCGAGGAAGGCTACCTCAGGCTCTACCATCCAGAACTCGGCCAAGTGGCGTGGAGTGTTTGAGTTCTCTGCGCGGAAGGTTGGACCGAAGGTGTAGATAGCACCCAGTGCGGTGGCACCCAACTCGCCCTCGAGCTGACCAGAAACGGTAAGTGATGTCTGCTCGCCAAAGAAATCGTCGTCGTAGATAATCTTGCCGTTCTCGTCTTTCTTCAGGTCGTAGAGGTTCTTGGTAGTTACCTGGAACATGTTTCCTGCGCCCTCGCAATCACTGGCGGTAATCAGTGGGGTATGGAAATAGAAGAAGCCGTGCTCGTGGAAATAGGTGTGGATGGCCATCGCCATGTTGTGGCGGATGCGCATCACGGCACCAAAAGTGTTGGTGCGCAGACGCATGTGAGCGTTCTTACGCATCACCTCGAAGCTCTGACCCTTCTTCTGCATGGGATAGTCGTTGCCGCACAGACCGTAAACCTCGAGACGAGTGGCCTGGATTTCTGACGACTGACCTGCGCCCTGGCTCTCAACCAGAATACCTTCGGCTGAGATGCAGGCACCTGTTGTGATCTGCTTGAGTGTCTCTTCTTCGAACTTAGCAGGATCAACCACAATCTGAACGTTCTTGATGGTGGAACCATCGTTCAAGGCAATGAAGTCAACAGCCTTCGAGCTGCGGTGCGTACGAACCCAGCCTTTTACGCAGACTTCCTTACCATATTCTGTGCTCTTGAGCACATCAATTATCTTTGTTCTTTTCATATTATTAATCATTATTCATAAGCACCCATTCTGAGGCGGTCTACCTCCTCCTCGGTGAGGTAGCGCCAGTCGCCACGACGCACATTCTTCTTGGTCAGTCCGGCAAACTGCACACGATCGAGCTTGGTCACCTTATAGCCCAGACTTTCGAAGATACGGCGCACAATACGGTTCTTTCCAGAGTGAATCTCAATGCCCACCTGCTTCTTGTCAGTATCGCTGGCATATTCAATAGCATCAGCCTTGATTTCGCCATCGTCAAGCGTGATACCCTCGGCAATCTGCTGCATATCATGAGCCGTTACGTTCTTGTCGAGATGCACGTGGTAAATCTTCTTCTTCAGGAACTTAGGATGAGTTAGTTTAGAAGCCAGGTCACCATCGTTGGTAAGCAACAGCACACCCGTAGTATTACGGTCCAGACGACCTACGGGATAGATGCGCTCAGGACAAGCACCCTTCACCAGATCCATCACAGTCTTACGCTGCTGAGGATCGTCACTGGTGGTAACATAGTCCTTGGGCTTGTTGAGCAGCACATATACCTTCTTTTCCATCGATACTGGCTGGTCGTGGAACTTCACCTCGTCGGTACGCAACACCTTGGTTCCCAATTCGGTAACAATCTCACCATTTACGGTGACAACACCTGCCTGGATGAACTCATCGGCCTCACGACGGCTGCAGACACCGGCATTTGCCAGGTACTTATTCAGACGAATAGGCTCATTGGGATCAAAGTTTTCCTCTTTATACTCAATGCGCTTCTTCATGCTATACTTAGCATTAGGATCGTAGCCAGGAGTATGCTGGCGATAACCGCCCTGGGGACGAGGCTGATAGCCGCCACGCTGCTGGTAACCACCACGCTGAGGACCATAGCCGCCTTGTTGACGGGGCTGATAGCCGCCACGCTGCTGATAACCACCGCGCTGAGGGCCATAGCCACCCTGCTGACGGGGCTGGTAGCCGCCTTGTTGTCCATACTGGGGACGGGGCTGATAGCCACCCTCTCCTTCCTGTTGCTGGTTAAAGCGGGGACGAGGCTGATAGCCGCCCTGCTGACCATACTGCTGACGGGGACGGGGCTGATAGCCACCCTCTCCTTCCTGTTGCTGATTGAAGCGGGGACGAGGCTGATAGCCGCCCTGCTGACCATACTGCTGACGGGGACGAGGCTGATAGCCGCCCTCGTTGTTATAATTGTTACGAGGACGATAGCCACCACGCTGAGGAGCTGCACTCTGTAAACCTGCGCCAAAGCCCTCAGGGCGGAATCCACCCTCGTCTTGATTCTGATTACGATTGTATCCTCCCTGTGCATTGTAGGGACGTGGTTGATGAATACGTGGACGTGGTGAGCGTCCTGGACGATAACCTTGATAGCCACCCTCGTGACCTTCTGTGTTTTGCTGCTCGTTAGTGAGCTCTTCGTTTTTCTTCTCGTTTTCGAATTCCATAATCTTTTACTTTTGTTTTTAGGAGTGCCTCACGGCTCTCTGTTTGTGTTGTTGATAATGATTCTTTTCTCGTTATTTCGTTATTATATTAATGTATATTAAATTCCCGTGTAATTGCTTGGCGTAATTGCCATTAATTCTTCTTTCACCTCATCACTGACCTCCAAGCCCTGAATAAATTCATGGATGGTCTCTTCCGTCATCTTCTGGTTGGTACGTGTCAAGGCCTTCAGGGCCTCGTAGGGATTCGGATAAGCCTCACGGCGGAGAATAGTTTGGATGGCTTCGGCTACCACAGCCCAAGTGTTATCCAAGTCATCCTGCAACTTAGCCTCATTGAGAATCAGTTTGCGGAGTCCCTTCAGCGTACTCTGAATAGCAATAAGGGCATGACCCATGGGAACACCCACATTGCGAAGCACAGTCGAGTCGGTCAGGTCGCGCTGCAAACGGCTTACGGGCAATTTCTGTGCCAGGAATCCCAGCACGGCATTGGCCATTCCCATGTTACCTTCCGAATTCTCGAAATCAATGGGATTAACCTTATGGGGCATAGCGCTTGAACCAACCTCACCGGCCTTAATCTTCTGCTTGAAATACTCCATCGAGATATACATCCAGAAGTCACGGTCCAAGTCGATAACAATTGTATGGATGCGGCGCATCGCATCAAAGATGGCACCCAGCCAGTCGTAGTTCGAGATTTGGGTAGTCCACTGCTCGCGCTCCAGCCCTAATTTCTCGCTGACAAACTGATTGCCGAACTCACGCCAGTCGTACTGGGGATAAGCCACATGATGCGCATTATAATTACCCGTAGCACCACCGAACTTAGCAGTAATGGGGGTATCTTTCAAGCCACGCAGTTGCTCTTCCAGACGATAGACATACACCATAATCTCCTTGCCCAGACGGGTGGGAGAAGCGGGTTGCCCGTGAGTCTTGGCCAACATGGGAACGTTCTTCCACTGCTCAGCATAGTCGTTCAACTGCTCAATCAACTCCTCCACCATCGGATAGTACACCTCTTCCAGTGCCTCCTTGATAGAAAGGGGCACACTAGTATTGTTGATGTCTTGTGAGGTCAAGCCAAAGTGAATGAATTCCTTGTATTGCTCACTCTTCACTTTTAGTTTTTCACTTCCATCAATTTTTTCCTTGATGAAGTATTCCACGGCCTTGACGTCGTGATTAGTAACCTTCTCTATCTCCTTGACACGGGCAGCATCCTGCTCTGTAAAGGTTCGGTAAATATCACGAAGTGGTTCAAACAGGTTATGGTCGAAGTCCTCCAATTGGGGTAAGGGCAATTCACAGAGCGTAATGAAATACTCGATCTCCACACGAACTCGGTAGCGTATCAAAGCATACTCTGAAAAATATCCTGCCAGTTGTTCTGTCTTGTTTCTGTAACGTCCATCAATAGGCGAGATGGCGGTTAAAACGTCCAATTCCATTATTTCCTTTATACCTTNNGCTATACATTCTCTCAAATGTGCTGCAAAGGTAGTGCAAATCGAGCGAAATGCAAAATAAATTTAGATTTATTTTCATTTCCAAGATGTAGCCTACCTAAGACCGAAGGTCAAAGGTAATAAAAATAAGTGAAAAGTGAAGAAGGTTTAGCTCGGCGGCCCGAAGGGGAAAGCCAATTTACTGCTATCAATGTTATTTTTTGATATTTAACAAAAAAGAGTCCCAAAATATTTTGGAACTCCTTCGTAGTGGGCGCTGAGGGATTCGAACCCCCGACCCTCTGCTTGTAAGGCAGATGCTCTAAACCAGCTGAGCTAAGCGCCCCTGCTTTTTGAAAGCGAGTGCAAAGGTACAAAGAAAAATGAGAAATGAGAAATGAGAAATGAGAAATTATCAGTTTGTTAGCATTGTTTAACAATACAACCTTCATTTCGTCATTTCTCATTTCCCATTTGAGGCTCACAACCGATACAAATCGCTGTCGGCCAACAGGTCCACCTTCTTCTCGGCAAGGATACGCTCACAGCTCTCCAGGTCGGTAGGACGGATTACCACAGTAGCTACATCGCCATTGGCAAACGAATACATATACTCGATGAACACACCGTTCTCCGAAAGATGTTTCAGCACCTTGGCCAGCGAGCCACTGGTATTAGGACAAGTGAAACCGATGACATCGGTAATCTTCACAGCAAAGTGAGCTGCCTTCAGTACCTGATAGGCCTTTTCAGGATCGCTGACGATGCATCGCAGGATACCGAAATCAGAATTATCGGCAATACTCATGGCTGAGAGGTTGACACCTGCATCGCCCAACACGTCGGTGACTTCTGTCAGTCTGCCCGACTTATTCTCCAGGAAAATTGATAATTGTTTAGCTAACATAATCTTTTATTTAAATTTACGTTTGTCATTCACACGCTTGGCTTTGCCCTCAGAGCGTTCTATAGCCTTGGGCTCTACCAGTTTCACCTTGAATCCGAGGCCGATAACGCTACGAAGTTCGCCTTCCAGTTTCTTCTGCAGACCAACCATCGTGGCCATGTCGTCCGTGAAGTACTCTTCCTTCACCTCCACCTTCAACTCCGAGGTATCAGTATTGTTCACGCGGTCAACGGTCAGGAAGAAGTGAGGTTCGAACTCCTCTTGTTTCAGGATGACATCCTCAATCTGCGACGGGAATACGTTGACGCCGCGGATGATGAGCATATCGTCGCAACGGCCCAGAATACGGTCCATGCGCACCAATGTACGACCGCACTTACACTTGTCGTAGTGCAACGCCGTCAAGTCGTGGGTCCGATAGCGCAACAGCGGCATACCCTCCTTTGTCAAATGCGTAAAGGTCAATTCGCCCAGTTGTCCTTCAGGCATGGGCTCGCCGGTCTCAGGATTCAGGATTTCAGGATAGAAATAGTCCTCGTTCAGGTGAGTACCACACTGGTGTTGGCACTCATAACCCACGCCAGGACCAGCAATCTCCGACAGACCGTAGATATCGTAAGCCTTGATGCCCAGCGACTGTTCCAGTTTCTTGCGCATCTCCTCCGTCCACGGCTCAGCACCAAAGGCACCAATCTTCAGTTTAAATTCATCTCTGGACCACTCGCACTCCTGCATGGCTTCACCTAAGAAAAGTCCATAGCTGGGGGTACAGCACAGCACTGTTGTTCCAAAATCGTGCATCAGCGTCATCTGCTTCTGCGTGTTACCACTCGAAATGGGAATCACACTGGCACCGATATTCGTGGCACCATCGTGAGCACCCAGTCCACCAGTAAACAAGCCATAGCCGTAAGCCACCTGGAAGATATCATCCTTCGTGGCGCCATAGGCTGTAAAGGCACGCGAGATGGCCTCTGCCCACATAGCAAGGTCTTTGCGAGTGTACAACACAACAACGGGTTTACCCGTCGTACCACTCGATGCGTGGATACGAACAATCTGCGACATGGGGACGGCAGCCAATCCGAAAGGATAGTTGTCGCGCAAGTCGAGCTTGTTGGTAAAAGGTAACTTGGTGATATCATCAATCGACTTGATATCACCGGGTTCGAGTCCCATCTCCTGGAACTTTTTACGATAGAACGGGGTATTATGATATACATACTCCGCCATCTTTTTCAGTCGGCTGCTCTGAATCTCGCGCAGTTGCTCGCGATCCATGCACTCCATGGTTTCATTCCAAATCATTCTTTGTTTTCCGTTTTTTATTCCTTTTGTTAAGTTGTTGTGTTGACTGCAAAGGTAGTGCAAATCGAGCGAAATGCAAAATAAATTTGGATTTATTTTCATTTCCGAGATGCAGCCTACCTAAGAACGGAGGTCAGAGGTACAAAGAAAAATGAAAAATGAGAAATGAGTAATGAGAAATTTTCATTTTTACACAAAAAAAGAGTTCCAACGTGTTTCGTTGAAACTCTTTGGTGGGCGCTGAGGGATTCGAACCCCCGACCCTCTGCTTGTAAGGCAGATGCTCTAAACCAGCTGAGCTAAGCGCCCTTGCTTTTTGAAAGCGAGTGCAAAGGTACGGCATTTTTTTGAAACTGCCAAACTTTTGCACCACTTTTTTCAAAAATTCATCTATTTTTTCCCTTTTTTTGCCTCTTCCAACTCCTTGCGCAACTGTTCGTTCTCAGCTTCCAAATCCGACAACTGAGCATTGAGGGCGTCTATCTCGCCTTGCGAGAGCGACTCGATAGCATCAGCCTCTGCCTTCTTGCTGGCTTTTGACGTGCCAAAGCACCAAGTAACACCAAACTCGAAGGTTATCTGTTGCAAACGGTCTTTCAAGGCTATACCACCATTCCCCTCATAGCTGTTCCATCCTATCTCGAAGTTGGCTGCCAGCTTGGGTGTCAGTCTAAAAGTGTTCAGAATACCAAAACTGAGGTCACTGGTATAATGAGCCTCGGACATATTGCGGGAAACACCTGCTCCGATGTAAGGGATGAAATTCCAGAAACGATAGGGATCGTGTCCTAACAACAGACTGCTAAGATTGAACAACACCTGTTCGTTCAGCGTCCAGTATTTGTCAGCCTTCTGCCCGTCGTCACTCTTGGTTCCCATCTGCCACAGGTTCAGCTTGGTACGCAGAGCCAAAACAGATGTCATCCAACGGCCACCAGCCAGCGAGATACCCCAGCCAGTATGACCGTCGCCCCCACCACCAGGGAATTTATGAAAAGGAGCCACAAGCGACTTATCGCCTACTCCATACCAAGCATTCCACGTAAAGTTGGTCTGCACAAACCACTGGCTGTCTTGAGCCATTGCTGTAGCAGACAGGCCTACAAAGGCCAGCAACAGCATGAATTTTCTCATCATATTCAAATACATCTAACTTTTATGTCTTGCAAAAATAAACAAATAAATCAGAAAAACAAAGTATTTTATTGGTTATTTCGCTTTTTTGTCCTACTTTTGCAACGAAATTAAATATGTATATAAAAAGAATATGAAAAGAATCGTTATTTCTATAGCTTTAGCTTGCTGTCTCTGTACCACTCAAGCACAGGAGAAAACGTTTAAGCCGTTCAAGCAGCTCGACTTCGGTGTAACGCTGGGAACTACCGGTATTGGCTTCGATGTAGCCATGCCTGTTCATGAGATGGTGAAACTGCGCACCGGTTTCGAGGTGATGCCTCGCTTCAACTACGACATGCACTTCAATGTAGAGTCGTTCGACGGTGAAGGAACACCTTCCGGAGCCACGCTTGACCGCATGTCGGAAGTGCTATATGGACTGACGGGCTTTAAGGTCGATCAAAATGTCACGATGAAGGGAAAACCCACTTTGTGGAATTTCAAATTCCTCGTAGATGTCTATCCTTTCAAGAACAAGCACTGGCACATTACTGCCGGTTTCCACTGGGGGCCCTCAAAGATTGCCGAGGCTGTCAATGCGCAGGAGGACTCTCCCTCACTGTTTGCAGTAGGCATGTACAACCATCTGTATGATGTGGCATACAAAGACTGGATATTGGACGAGCCCACTCCTATCATAGTGACGGAAACGACAGGACCTCTTTATATGGATCCGAATATAGAAAAGCAACTGGTAGCAATGGGCCGCATGGGTATTCCCCTTGGCAAGTTCACTCACGACGTGACAGACGTCTATGGTGTAGAACACAAAAAAGGCGAGACTTACTATATGGAGCCTAACGAGAACAGCATGGTTTATGCAGATGCTCGTGCCAACAGCTTCAAGCCCTACGTAGGCTTTGGCTACGAGGGCCGTCTCATTAAGAATAACGACAAATACCACATTGGTTTCGACGCCGGTGTCATGTTTTGGGGTGGAACACCCAGCATCATGACCCACGAAGGCATTAACCTGGCTAAGGATGTAGAGGATATCGGTGGCAAGGTCGGTTCGTATGTTAAATTTGTAAAGGGTATCAAGGTTTATCCGGTCATCAATCTCCGTATTACCCGCACGATATTCTAAACGTTCAATAAGGCAGGGTTATTGCTCAATAAGGCAGGGTTATTGAAAAATACTCCGAAAGTATTGAAAAATACTCCGAAAGTATTTTAGAACAACCATTAAGGAAAAAAATTGCTACCATTAATGCTCGCAATTGCAAGATTTAATGGTAGCAATTCTTATAATTAATCTTTCAAGTGATCTCACTTAATCACGACCTTTTTACCATTTACGATATAAAGGCCCTTTGCTGGAGTCTGAACGCGACGGCCCTGAAGGTCATAGATTACCTTCTTGCCCTCAGCCACAGGAACTGTTATATCATGAATTCCAGTGACATACTCTTCCTTTGTCACAATCTGCAGTACATCGGGCGCATTATTGCTTACAGACAGATAACATCTGTTGGCTGGCAAATACAACCCACCATCGACCTTGCTACGCACCAAGTTTGCCTCAGTCCCCTTTACGAAAGCAGGCTTACCGTCAGAAGTCACACCCAACATTCTCATGCTTGATGCATCATAAGCCGTTACATTACGATGCTTCAACGGTGCAGTTGATTTATCTTGGACATCATTGCAATACCAATTGCCACGTAGACTGTTGGCACCTACACTGCCTACTACACTGGTCAACAACGTCATTTTATTACCAGAAGGAGTAGCAGATCCACAATGAATCAAAACAGGAGTTCCGGCAGGAACTTCGCTAACCTCTTCAATAATAGCAAATCCATGATTCTCGTCAACATCATAGACGCGGTAAATCTTTGTACTCTCATTAGAAGACTTATAGGCAAAACCTGCATACATTGAAGCCCAGTAGGCACCACCTGCATTCACGTCGGGTTTGATGCCAAAATACTGTCCGTCATTCTCGTTAACTGGCAATACATTCCAATTACGATTAGGGTTGGATTCTGTATCATCAGCCACTGAAGGATAGTACACTGTGCCATGATAGGTATTGTCTATCAAATAGCGTGTTACTGAAATACCAGCAGCAGAACCCGTAGCATAAAAACGGTATTCGCCGTTAGGACGTTCAATAGCATTCAGATACCGACTGGTCTCGTCATGCAGGTTCAGACCCTGACCAGACAGATTGTACTCATCGGCACCCGCATTCTTACCCATATACTCAACATAGCAAATAGTAGCAGGATTGTAACTAACAGAATCCTCAAAGTCTGTCAACATGTGAATAGCCTCCAAATCAGCATACACATAGTTCTTATAACCTGCACCTATCTTAAAGTCTGCGTTTTTATCTACGATAGACATATAGCGCTTTGTAGATACATTCTGCACCCTATAATAGCCCGTGGAAATCTGGGCAAAAGCGCAAAAGGGCATCAAAGCCAATACATAAAGAAAAAATCTTTTCATATACCTATTGTTTAGTCAAAAAGAGCCTGGCCTACGTCAAACCGTAAAACCAGGCTCCATATTTAATTTCTAAATTAGTTACTCAGCGATACAGATAGCTACGCGGTTTTCAACCTCCTTAGCAAATGGCTGGATGGTGTCACCCTTGAAGTCTACCTTGATGCGAGAAGCAGCAATCTTGTACTGCTTGGTCAGCATGTTGAAGACAGCCTTAGCACGCTGCTCAGAGAGGCGGCTGTTGATGCGAGGATTACCTGTACCACGGTCAGCATAACCAGTTACCTCTACGGTAGCATTGGGGTTAGCCTTCAGGTAGTCAGCAACTTCCTTCACCTTAACCTGCTCCTGCTTAGTAACAGCAGTCTTGTTGATGCTGAAGAATACGTCACGACGGAATGGTTCCTTAACAACTACAGCACTTGTTGGCTCAACAGGAGGACATGGCTTCTCGATAATCTTCTCGACAACCTTCTCAACCACGCGCTCAACAGGCTTTGGAGCCTCGATGGTGCGAGTTGTGTGAGTCTTACCGAGGTTGATCTTGATACCAGCCAGAGCGTTGAAATACCAGTCCCAGTTGTTAGCCTTCTTACCATTATAGTGATCGCTCAGAGTATTGGCGTTAACCTCAAGACCCAAGCTTACAGCCTCGCTAACACGGAAGTCAGCAGTAATACCTGCACGTCCATAACCACGGACCTTTGTGCCAGTCCAAGCATATTCGAAGCTAGGGTTACCCAGAGCTGCATGAGCAGCAATCAGATTCTGATTATCCCAGTTGCTATCCTTGTCGTAGCCCCAACCAATGTTTGCACCTCCACCGATGAAGGCATTAACGTCGAGGAGACGGGTAGGATTGTAACCACATATAATGTTAGAGAGATTTACAGTGAAATCGATGCCAGGAGCAACGTACATCCACTTACCCTTTACAGTACCACCAGGAACGACAAGACCTGGAGTTACAGTACCTTCACCTTGAACGTAGGTAGTGGTACTAGAATACTCAGCACCTACACGGCTCTGCCAAGCATTCACTGACAGACGAGCACCGAAGATGGGGGTAAACTGACGACCTAATGATACCTGTACATTGGGAGAGATGAGATCTTTGAAATCTATCTCACCAAGAGTGTACTGGGCACCGCCCTGAACCTGTATGTACCAATAGGGATTGTGTACATACTCTGTCTTAGCCTCCTGTGCAGATACAGACAGGACACCAGCCAGCATCAGGCAAGATAACAATACTTTCTTGATATTCATAAACTTATCTTGTATTTTTTACGTTTCTAAATATGGATTTACTCAAAGACCTCGATATAGTACTTCTTACCAGCAACCTTACCGTTGTAACCCAGAGTCTCATAGATAATCTCGAGAACGGTTCCAGCAGGAGCGTCAATAGTGTACTCGAACGGAGTTGACATGTTGTAACTGTTACCATCGATAACCTTATTCATGACATCACCGGTGTTGAATGCCTTAGCATCCTTGGTCTTTGACATGTCATTGATTTCCCAAGCACCGCAGACAGCTACGTACTTCTTGAAAGCAGGAGCAACAACCTCCCCAGTCAAAGTGGTAGGATAGAACATAATCTTAGTACCCTTCTTAATCTGAGTAGGAGCATCATAGTAACGGCTGGGATAGAAATAACCGAACTGCTCGCTACGAGCAATCAGAGCAGGCTGGATATATCGGTTGGGATTAGCAGCTATAGCAGAAACCTTGTTGAAGATCTTGTTCTGAGCGTTGATGAGCTTGTTCAGGAACTTGTCAACTGCTGGGCTAACCTTATCCTTCATGCCGTTGATAGAGGTTTCAATACCATTCTTGATAGCAGTGTACAAAGAGGTAATATCTGCATTCTGGGCAGGAGTAGCTACACCATTAACATTAAGAGTTGTACTAGAGAAAACAATATTATAAGGAGTAGTTCCAACAGTAACTGTTGCAGTAGGAATAGTACCACTAGCATTGATATTATAATTTGGAAGAATCAACCAAATCTTACCATCAGCATCAACAACAATGCTACCAGTAGTTTCGGGCAGACCAATAGAGACATTAATCATGGCCTTAATCTCGTTAACAAGCTCAGCAGCAATAGCTTTCTCCTTAGCAGTAATCTTATCCTTAATCTTAATGATAGGAGTAGCGAAGCTCTGATTATAGAGGAAGTCGTAACCTACAGGACGAGCGCTGAAAGCAGCGAGCTCATACTTAGAAACATAGTTCTTCCATCCAAGAGTATCCTTCCACTGAGCCTGAACACCCAGACGGGGGAGATCAGCCTGCATACCATTCATGACAGCCAGACCCAACTTAGCAATATCAGCAGGAGAAGCAGAGCTCCAGTCATTCATGATATCCTTAACCTGAGACTTCAGTGACTGCATGTCGAAGCTCAGAGCAACATCCTTGACATTCTCCTTCTTGATAGTAGCAGTAGCAGCATAGAAACCGTTAGGAGAGTTCTCAGCAGCACGCTTGAAGCCCCACTTCAACTGATCGGTGCAAGAAGCGAGAGGAGAAAGAACAACCTTTGAAACCTGATTGTCTGATGTGCGGAGTGTGAACTCCTTACCGTCCATCACAACGTCAGAGGGGTTAACGGTCAGATATACCCAACCAGCATTGCCATTATTCTCATTCATCAAGATACCATCACCAATCTTCTGAACAGGAGCACCAATAGCTTCCAACTCACTGGTCAGAATAATAGGAGTAGAACCTACCCAGTAGTCAGCATCCTCGCCATCACCAGCGGGGAAGAATACAGGAACCTCAGTCTCACCATAGTAAGTAGCGAGAATATTGCTCTGAACACCTACAGGATAAGAGAAAGTGCCATAGATAGGATTAACAGTACCCTGAATCTCGATGCCAGTAACCTGCTGCTGAACGAGAGCCAGAATGTTGTTAACATCCTTCTTCAAAGAAGCGATATCCTCTGCCAGAGCAGCGTCAGCATCCTCGAAGTACTTAACCCAAGCCTGGAAGTCTTCCTTCGTGTTACCATCCTTGTCTTTTGCAAGACCCTTGTTTACATAGTTCCAAGCACTGTCAGCAATTTCCTGAGCATTCTTGATAGCCTGATTGATCTTAGCAGTATCGGTATCGTAAGACAGAGCAATCTGCTTAGCCTTACCGGCATTTGTCAATGCAGACTTCAGGTCATCACCCCACATAAATACAAACTGATGAAGGGTGTCACCCAAAGAAGCAATAGCTTCGCTGTTCTTGTGAACCTGCCAAGCCAGTGAGGTAGGATCTGAAGGATCCAGCTCATCTTCGATTTCATCCAGACGAGCCTTGATAGTACCCTTGTTTACATCGTAGTTAGCACCAACTTCACTGTTGTACTTTGAAGTCAGAACGTAGTCGTTCATGGCTGCAACCTGCTTATTGAAAGCATCCTGAAGAGTCAGGTACTTTTCATTAAGCTCATTGTAACCATCATAGTCCTTACAAGACACAAATGAGCTCGTAGCAGCTACTAATACAACTGCGAAGAGCAAACCATTAATGATTTTCTTTTTCATTGAACTTAGAATTAAATTAATATTAAAATTATCTTTTTTTTTATTGTTTTTTGTTGTTCTCTCAATCCCATTAACATACGGATAGTAGGACACTATATCCTACAAACCGCGACAAAATTAGGTTTTTTTTTTTAATTGAGCAAGAAAAAGTTGATTTTTCTTATTAAAAATTGCAAATTTCTTGATTTGGTAATCATCTCTATTCAATTATATGTTCTATATCACGTTGCGGAAGGATGCTTAATATGTTTTTCCCGTCTGGCGTATAATTGACATTTTCGCATGCAAAAAGGTCATTGACAAGTACATCCATTTCATCGTTTGTCAACAATTGTCCATAGGGAATAGCAGCATGGCGCGCAAGAGACAGCGCCAACTGGGTGTTAGCCGACAGCACATCGCGGTTGACAGTGGCAGGAGGAGATGCCAACAGCTCCTGTAAGAGACGGGACGGGCGTAACCCCTCGAGGCCAGCAGGAATCCCATTGACTGCATAGCTGGCAGGACCGAGCGGAGTCAGTTCAAAGCCCAGGTTGGTCAACGCTGGCAACAGGTCTGTGACTAAAGCCGCCTCTGCTGGCGACAATTCCAGCACCTCGGGGAAGAGCAGCCGCTGACTTTCAGCAGGAGCCTCAGCCAACTGGTGAAGATATCTTTCGTAACGAACCCGGATGTCAGCACGATGCTGGTCTATAATCATCAAACCCGACTTTACAGCAGTCATGATATACCGGCCTTTATATTGATAGTGGGTCGGTGCCATATCAGAGATGACTGACTGACTCTGAGGAGTCAAGTGCTCTTCCATAACCGGCGGCTCGTCAAACAGCGGCACCTCCGCCGGTTTCGTCTCCTTAGGAAGCGCCTCATATAACTTCTGCCAGTCCTGAGAAGGTTTCTGACGGAACGGATTATACTGGGGATTGGCATGACTGACAGGCGCTGCCACATGAGTGGGCTCCGTCGGATTAAAAACAGGAATGTCCGGTTTACCCTCGGTGTCAAAATCTATCTGGGGAATCTCACAGAACTGTCCAATAGCATCCTTAACTGCCGCTGCCAGTATTTGCCAGATAGCCTGTTCATTCTCGAATTTGATTTCGGTCTTTGTAGGGTGGATATTAACATCGATATCAGCAGGACTGACGTCGAAGTATATAAAATAAGGTACGTGCGTACCTATTTGTATAAGTCTATCATAGGCTTGCTGTACGGCTTTATGGAAATAAGGGTGTTTCATGAATCGGCCGTTCACGAAGAAATACTCGTGAGCCCCTTTCTTTCGAGCCGACTCCGGTTTTCCTACAAATCCCGTAATCTTACAGATAGCCGTCTCCACGCTTACAGGAAGCAAATCCTGACCATAGCGCCGTCCGTAGACATCGGTGATGCGTTGGCGCAAAGAGCCAGCACGCAGGTTCATCAGTTCCTGTCCATTACTATGGAGCGTGAAGTTGATAGCAGGATAGACCAGCACGATACGCTCAAAGGCGGTCAGAATATTATTCAGTTCCGTGGCATTGCTTTTCAGGAACTTACGACGCGCTGGCACATTGAAGAAGATGTTACTGACGGTAAACCGGCTTCCCACGGCACATGAGCAAGGCTCCTGACTTTCAACGCGTGAGCCGGAAATCTGCAGACAGGTGCCCACCTCGTCAGATGCTCTGCGAGTGCGCAGTTCCACTTGCGCCACAGCAGCAATAGAGGGAAGAGCCTCACCACGAAACCCCATCGTCTGCAACGAAAAGAGATCGGCAGCCTGGCGAATCTTGGATGTGGCATGACGCTCGAAAGCTAGTCGGGCATCAGTCTCAGACATACCACAGCCGTCGTCAATGACCTGAATAGAGGTACGACCTGCATCCACCACCAAGACATTAATAGTGGTAGCACCGGCATCCACAGCATTTTCCACCAGCTCCTTGATGACAGAAGCCGGACGCTGAATGACCTCACCAGCAGCTATCTGGTTGGCCACACTGTCAGGGAGCAACTGGATTACGTCTGTCATTGCCTGTTCGTTTAGGTATTTCCCTGCGTTTCTGTTCCTTTAACTCCGTACCCGCCTTCTTGGGACGCCAGTTAAAGATATCTTCCTTGTTGAGCGGACGAACATAGTCGAACCACGCATACTGGGGAAGGAAATACTTGTCAGGGGGTATCTGCGACATCGGATAGAGCACACCTGTGGGCTTCTCCATCCAGATTTTCTTCATCTTACGATTCTCCAGAAACATCTTCATGAGTGGAGTCTCGGTATAGTTCAAGCCAATGAGGGTACTGTCGGACTCGTCCACCGGATAATAGACTATCAACACGTTATCTATGGCCTGCGTTTCCCGAATCTCTCCCTTTTGGAAGAAGGCCTTCATTTCCTTGGAGGACACCTGATTGAAATGCACAGAATCAGGCATCTGCTCGACAGAAAACGCCTGATTGATGACATGAGCATGGTCGATGGTTGAATCCTTCATGTAAACACGTATCTCCTCACCGAAGAGTTGTTGGTTCATGTTCCACACAATAGGATCCTTATACATGGTCATACAGGAGTCCTGAGAGTTATAGACCAGCGAGTCACAGACTGCCTGGATGTCTCTTCTGTACGCTCTCACCTTATTATATGCATGAATTTTCCGATAAACAGAGTCCGTCCGGATGTTGAACGTAAAAATCTTAAACGTATCGGCATGCATATACAAAGAGTCCTTCTGGGAATAATCAATGGTTACGGCTTTCTTGGTGGACATGGCATAACCCGTTGAATCATTATACTCACAATAGTCACCCATCAGCATGTTCTTATTGAGAGTGTCATTGTAGATGACATTCATAAAGGCATAGTTGGTACCATCATTGGCATTGTGATAAACACTATCGCCTATCAACGTTTTACTTCCATCACGGATGACAGAACGGCCAAAGAGTTCCGACTGCTCCGTCTTGGTATTATAATAACCATCTTCGCTATAGATATGGCTATTACCCGAGGTGATGTTCGACGGTCCTACGATATGGGCACGTGATGTCCGGGTATCATAATAGAGCGAGTCCGTTGTCAGATACATATTCTTATCCTTCAGACGCACATCGTAGTAGAATATCGCCATCTTGGTATCGGTATGATATTCTCCCCAGTCAGAGGTAAGCACCGACGAGCCGTCCACCAGTTTACCGCCCTCAAAGAAGTTGCCAAAGTTGTACATTCGGTCATAGTCAAGGGAATCGGTATAAAGCGTGGACTTGCGGTGTTTCAGGACGACATTATAGCGAGCCTGAGCCAACTGGTCGTTACCGTCATAATAAGCATATTCACTGGTGAGACGAAGGGTGTCACCCTGGACCATCTTCACATGTCCAAAGGCCTCAAAGGAGTTGGATGTCTCATAGAAATGGGCACTGTCGCAGTATAGGTCTGCCCCGTTATGGCGGAAATGTACATTACCGTCGAGCACCTGGGCATCGCCATTCTGGTATTGGTCGTAGTGAAGGTTGTCAGAATGAACCAGATACACTCTCTTATCCTCAGTCTTCTTACGAGGAGTACGTTTCTTGGCCGGCTGCATGGCAAACACCATGCCTATTACGACCAAAGACACTATGAACAATACGAGACGTCTCATCAAATATGCATTATCTCACCCAACCCTCATATTCGAAATCACAGTCGCGATAACGCTCATTGATGCGGACATAAGTTGACTTGATACGCTTGACAACCCAATCGTGCAACACCTGATTGCGACGTTTCGCCAAGACAAGGTTCTTCAAGACCTGGAAGTCCTCGGTAATTGTTGCCTTATGACCTTCTGTACGACTCTTCAGTCGGGCAATGGCACAAACCGTCTTTCCACGCTCGTTAATCATCGTGAAAGGCTTTGAAATATCGCCTACCGATAAGGTATCGACAGCCTTAGCCACTTCGGCAGGCAGATCAGCCATCTTAAAGCGCGACGTACGACCTTCCTGTGTGACATTAGCCATCAAACCGTGATTATTACGTGTATCCTTATCATCAGAGATGACCGATGCGCCCGCATCAAAGGGGAACTTACCATCAATAATATCCGTGCGGATGGAGTCTAGACGGACAAGTGCCTTATTGATAGCATCGTCGCTAACAACCGGCTTACGCAGGATATGACGGACTTTAATCTTCTCACCACGCTTATCAATCAGCTGGATGATATGGAAGCCAAACTCCGACTCTACAATCTTAGACACACGTTTCGGGTCTGTCAATCCGAAAGCCACATTGGCAAAAGCGGGGTCTAACATTCCACGACCAGTATAGTCCAGCTCACCACCACGACGGGCTGTTCCCGGGTCCTCTGAATACAGACGCGCCAACGTCTGGAAAGAAGACTCGCCTTTATTGATACGTTCTGTATAACCACGCAGTTCTTCTTTTACACGATTGATTTCCTCTTGCTCTATCTTAGGCTGCTGGGTAATAATCTGCACCTCCACCTCAGTGGGCACAAAAGGAAGACTGTCCTGAGGCATATCTTTGAAATAACGACGAACCTCGGCAGGCGACACGGTAATGTCCTTGGTCAACTTCTGTTGCATACCCTGAACCATCTGACGCTCCCGATAAGACTCACGCAAGTCTGCACGAATCTGGGATATCGTCTTCTTATGGTATTCCTCCAGTTTTTCGCGAGAACCAATCATCGAAATCATGTTCTCAAGATACTGCTCTACACCTTGGGCTATATCAGACTCGGTTACCTCAACACTATCAATGATAGCCTGATTCAAATACAACTTTTGCACAGCTATCTGTTCTGGAATAGAACAATCAGGATTACCACGCCAATGCAAGCCTTCCTGTTGTCCCTGAATACGCATAGCCTCTACATCAGACAGCAAGATGGCCTCATCACCGACCACCCAGATAACTTCGTCAACAGTTGTTCCGGTAGGAACTGATGGAGCAATGCTGTCAACCTTTTGGGCATTAACAAAAGGTACTATGGAGAGTAACGATACTAATAATACGATGAATTTTCTACTCATGATTATTGATGGTCTTTAATAATTCTGTATTGACAACCACTGGATATTGTTTGCGGAGGTCTGCAATCCAGATACGTTCCAACTCGTCCTGCAAATCAGCCACTACAAGGGCACGCACATCGGTATAGTCTTCTGGTTTCTTAAGCAACTTTCCGTAGGTAGCATCGATGGGATAACCCTTAACACTATCCACCTTAGCATCTTGGACTTTAAAGACTTCACGATCGACAAGTGGATTGTCTCCCTTCTTAAAAAGGCCTTTTTCCACTCGGATACGTAATACAGAGTCGTTGTTAAAAGTGGTACGGAGTGCTTCATTCCAGTCATCAAACTTTAGTTTCTTGACACACTTGGCCACTGCCTTGACATCACCCTGATCTTTCACATGGTAAGCCATTCCTTTGAAACGAGGCTCTTCCCATACATATTTCTTCTTGTTCTTCTTGAAATAGTGGGCCAACGCCTGTTCGTCCTTGGCAGCCTTATCCCAAATCAGGCGATTACTGATTTCATAAAGCAGCAATCCATCATGATACTCCTTAATCAGATAGCGAACACTGGCATCTGCAGCCGCCATAGAATCAGCACGCTGTTCCAGCAGTTGTTCCTTGGTAACCTTCCCATTAGACGCCTTTACCATAGCATCAAGTTTACGTTCTGTGATACTGTTGCGAACATCACGATGTTCCAGGAATTTGAGGATACTCTCCTTGTGATATTCAAATGGTTCCAACTGCTTACGATCCTTCATCAAGATAATATGCCAGCCAAAAGGCGAAAGGACAGGAGCACTCATCTCACCAGGATTCAAGGCGAAGGCAGCATTCTCAAACTCCTTTACCAGCTGGTTCTGACTGCACCACCCTACTATACCGCCATTCCGGGCTGACCCGGGATCTTGGGAGACCTTTCGGGCCAGTTCTTCGAAATCGGCACCATCCTGCAAGGCCTTATAGACTGAGTCTATCCTACGTTTGGCCTCATCTTGCTGCTGTTTGGTTGCCTTTTGAGGTATCAACATCAGGATATGAGCAGGTTGGATAAGTCCTCGGGGACCAATGTTCTCCTTTGTCTGGTCATACACCTTATGTGCCTCAGCCAACATATCGTCGTCAGTAACAAAGGTAGGACGAACTTGTTGGTCACGATACTGGGCAAACTCTTTCAAGAAAGCCTGCGTAGTATCTATATGCTCATCCAGGGCTGCCTGTACCTTCAGTTTGTAGTTAACAAAGAGGTCGACATATTCTTCTACCGTCTTCTTGTCTATCACACCGTCTGTATTGTTCTTGTTATAAGAATACTCAAATTCAGAACGAGGCACAGGAATGCCAGCCACCGTCATCACGATGGGATCATCCTGATGCTGCGACCATATTTCGGCATACGGGACAAGGGCAAGGCAAAGAACGAGAATCGTTTTCTTCATTTGATTAGTCATTAGGACGAGAATAGTTTGGAGCCTCACTGGTAATAGTAATATCATGTGGATGGCTCTCATTGACTCCAGCGTTAGTGATACGGGTGAACTTTGCATCATGCAACTTCTCGATGGTTGCAGCACCGCAATAGCCCATTCCTGAACGCAGACCACCTACCATCTGATAGATAACCTCCTGAACGGTTCCCTTGTAAGGAACACGACCAGCAATGCCCTCCGGAACCAGCTTCTTCACATCCTTGGTATCAGCCTGGAAATAACGGTCCTTAGAACCATGTTCCATAGCTTCCAAAGAACCCATGCCACGATAACTCTTAAACTTACGGCCATTGTAAATAATGGTATCACCAGGGCTTTCCTCTGTACCAGCCACCAAGGAGCCAATCATGACACAAGAGCCACCAGCAGCCAAAGCCTTGACAATATCGCCTGAATAGCGTAAACCACCATCAGCAATCAAGGGCACGCCAGTTCCTTTCAAGGCACTGAACACATCATAGACAGCGCTCAACTGAGGTACACCTACACCCGCAACTACACGCGTGGTACAGATGGAACCCGGGCCAATACCAACCTTTACGGCATCAGCACCATTTTCAACCAGCATCTTTGCAGCCTCTCCAGTAGCTATATTACCTACTACGATATCAATATTGGGGAAGGAAACTTTCGCCTCACGCAGTTTCTCTACCACGCTCTTGGAATGTCCATGAGCCGTATCAATCACAATAGCATCAACACCTGCATTAACCAAAGCCTGCATACGGTCAAGCGTGTCAAATGTCACACCCACACCAGCAGCTACGCGCAGACGACCCTTCTCATCCTTGCAGGCCATGGGCTTATCCTTTGCCTTGGTAATGTCCTTATAAGTAATCAGACCTACCAGGCGATTATCCTTATCGACAACAGGGAGCTTCTCTATCTTATTCTCCTGAAGTATCTGTGCTGCTGCCGTCAAGTCTGTCTGCTGATGGGTCGTTACCAGATGATCTTTTGACATGACATCATCTATCTTGCGATCCAGGCGACGTTCAAAACGGAGGTCACGATTGGTTACAATACCTACCAAACGATTGTCCTCGTCAACAACAGGAATACCACCGATATGATATTCTGCCATGATGTCCAGGGCATCTTTCACCGTAGAACCGCGGCGAATAGTCACAGGATCGTAAATCATACCATTCTCTGCACGTTTTACAATAGCTACCTGACGAGCCTGGTCCTCTATTGACATATTCTTGTGAATCACGCCGATACCACCTTCACGCGCAATAGCTATAGCCATCTGGCTTTCCGTAACCGTGTCCATCGCGGCAGTCACGAAAGGTACGTTCAACTCGATATTACGAGAAAAGCGGGTTCGCAACTCTACCATCTTGGGCAGTACTTCTGAATAAGCGGGAATCAACAGGACATCGTCAAAAGTCAGTCCATCCATGACAATCTTGTCTGCAATAAATGATGACATAAAAATACTCCTTTAAATTTATTGCGTGCAAAGGTACAAAAAAAAGAGATAAAAGTGAAAAGTGAAAAGTGAAAAATTTGCTGCCGCCCTCTTTTTTAACCACTCTTCACTTACAATGGCTATTGCGGTAGCAAATTTTTCACTTTATCCTTAATTGGCCATTTCCGATATAAACTTAATTCGAACCAGACGAATCTCATCCTCTGAGCATTCGGCTCCCAGCTCGTCTATCGCTGCCTCCAGAGAATCGGTCTCACTCTCAGCAAAATAATCGTAGATATCATCCACATGGTCTTCGTCCATGACCTCGTCCAAGAAATAGTCGATATTCAATTTGGTACCACTATAAACAATGGCCTCCACCTCACTGAGCAGGTCTTCGAATTCCAGTCCCTGGGCTGTTGCGATATCGTCAAGGGCAATCTGACGGTCTATCGCCTGAATAATCTTCACCTTCAGGATAGATTTCTTCGCCACCGTACGAACACGCAGGTCTGTCTGACGGACAATTTCATTCTCATCGCAATAGCGCTTGATTAAATCGACGAACTCCTTGGCGTAAGGCTGCCTAACTTTACCCTCTCCCACTCCTTGGATATTCTTAAGTTCTTCGAGGGTCACCGGATAGTCCGTAGCCATCTGTTCGATAGACACGTCCTGGAAAATCACATAAGGCGGACGCTCCAGCTGTCTGCTTACCTTCTTGCGCAAGTCTCTCAGCATGGCATTCAACGTAGGATCAAGGGCACTGGTAACACCGTCATGTTCTGTGCTGGCCTCATAATCTTCAACGAACTCATTATCTTCGACTATCATGAACGGCGTTGGATTCTTGATAAATTTCTTGCCTAAAGATGTCAGTCTCAGCAAGCCGTAGTTTTCCACGTCCTTCTTCAGATAGCCAGCGATCAAGGCCTGACGAATCACCGGATTCCAGTGTTTCTCTTCAAAGTCCTCACCAGAACCAAACAGTTCATGGTTTTGATGCTTGTGGGCTATGATCTCCTCCGTCTCACGGCCTACAACAAAATCGATGACATAATCAGAACGGAAATTCTCCTTTAATGCCTGTACTGCACTCAGCACAATACTTAACTGTTCTTGAGCCTCTATCTTTGACTTGGGATGCAGGCAGTTGTCACAATTATGACAATTATCCTCGAGATACTCCTCACCAAAGTAATGGAGCAGCATCTTACGGCGACACACGGAGGTTTCTGCGTAAGCAGCTGTCTCCGTCAGCAACTGTCGACCTATATCTTGCTCAGCCACAGGCTTACCTTCCATGAACTTGTCTAATTTCTGCAAGTCTTTCTGAGCATAGAAAGTGATACACAGGCCTTCTCCTCCATCGCGACCGGCACGACCTGTTTCCTGATAATAGCCTTCTAGCGACTTAGGGATGTCATAATGGATAACGAAACGCACGTCAGGCTTGTCAATACCCATACCGAAAGCAATGGTAGCCACGATAACCTCGATACGCTCCATCAGGAAGTCGTCTTGAGTCTGCGAGCGGAGAGCAGACTCCAATCCTGCATGATAAGCAGCTGCCCTGATATCGTTGGCCCTGAGAATCTCTGCAAGTTCCTCCACTTTCTTCCGGGAGAGGCAGTAGATAATACCACTCTTACCAGGATGCTGCTTAATGAACTTGATAATATCCTTGTCCACATCTTTGGTCTTGGGACGGACCTCATAATACAGGTTGGGACGGTTAAACGAGCTCTTGAACTCGTCAGCATCCACGATACCCAGGTTTTTCTTGATATCCGTGCGCACCTTGTCCGTAGCCGTAGCCGTCAAGGCTATCACGGGAGCATTGCCTATCTCATTAATGATGGGACGAATACGACGATACTCCGGACGGAAATCGTGTCCCCACTCTGAGATACAATGCGCCTCATCTACTGCATAGAACGAGATATTCGCCTGTTTCAGAAACTCCACATTCTCTTCTTTCGTCAATGACTCTGGAGCGACATACAGCAGTTTGGTACGTCCGTCCAGGATGTCAGCCTTCACCTGATCGATTGCTGCTTTGTTGAGTGACGAATTCAGGTAATGCGCCGTACCTTCGTCACTCATCGAACTGATAATGTCCACTTGATTCTTCATCAGGGCTATCAGAGGTGAGATGACAATAGCCGTACCTTCCATCAGTAGCGAAGGCAACTGATAGCACAACGACTTGCCACCACCAGTAGGCATCAGCACGAAAGTGTCCCTTCCACTCAAGACATTCTGTATGATGGCCTCCTGATCGCCTTTGAACTTATCAAAGCCGAAATACTTTTTTAATGCTTCTGTGAGATTCTGTTTCTTTGCTGCCATAGACTTTTTTACTGTAGGTGTGACTTGTCGAGCTGCTTTTGTGCATACTCAACCGTCACGTCAAAGGATTTAGTTCGTTTAGATGGAATTTCAAACATCGCATCCATCATGATGCTCTCAACAATGGAGCGCAGTCCGCGAGCACCCAGCTTATACTCCACGGCTTTGTCAACAATAAGCTTCAGGGCCTCTGGGGTAAAGGTCAACTTAATACCATCCATTTCAAACAGTTTCTCATACTGTTTGACAATGGAGTTCTTAGGCTCTGTCAAGATTCTTGTTAGTGCCTTGCGGTCCAGCGGATTCAGATAAGTCAGTACCGGCAGACGACCGATAATCTCAGGTATCAAGCCAAAAGACTTCAAGTCTTGGGGCAGGATATACTGCATCAGGTCGTTCTTGTCTATCTTCCGCACATTCTGTACAGAGTTATAACCTACCACATGTGTGTTTAAGCGCTGGGCAATCTTTCGCTCAATACCATCAAAGGCGCCTCCACATATAAATAATATATTATGTGTATCCACATGAATATACTCCTGGTCGGGATGCTTACGACCACCCTGTGGCGGTACATTAACCATCGTACCCTCCAACAATTTAAGCAATCCTTGCTGAACGCCCTCGCCACTAACATCACGGGTAATGCTGGGATTATCACTCTTACGTGCTATCTTGTCTATCTCGTCAATAAAGACAATACCGCGCTGAGCAGCCTCCACATTATAGTCTGCAACCTGAAGCAGGCGCGACAAAATACTTTCCACATCCTCGCCTACATAACCAGCCTCTGTAAACACAGTAGCGTCAACAATGGTGAACGGTACATCCAGCATCTTGGCAATGGTACGGGCCAACAGAGTCTTACCCGTTCCTGTAGAACCCACCATAATGATGTTCGACTTTTCTATTTCCACACCATTGTCATCAGAGGGCTGCTGCAGGCGCTTGTAGTGGTTATACACTGCTACAGAAAGGAAGCGCTTCGCCTCATCCTGTCCTATCACATATTGGTCAAGATGCTCCTTGATTTCCTTGGGTTTCGGTACACGTTTCAACTGAAAAGGAGAAGCTTTCTTCTTGGCATCGGGACCATAACCATTAGCTGTTGCCACTTGATAAGCCTGCACGGCACAATCTTCGCAGATGCATCCATTCACACCCGTTATCAAGAGCCTTACCTCCTTTTCTGAACGTCCACAGAAATTACACTGTTTCTTCATTACTTCCTAACCAACACCTGATCTATCATACCATACTCCTTAGCCTCCTCTGCCGTCATCCAGTAGTTGCGGTCAGAATCGTTCCACACCTTGTCATAAGGCGTGTGTGAGTGTTCCGAGATAATGGTATATAACTCCTTCTTGAATTTCATAATCTCCTTGGCCTCAATCTCGATATCCGAAGCCTGTCCCTGGACACCACCCAATGGCTGGTGAATCATGACACGGCTATGGGGAAGCGCTGAGCGTTTGCCCTCCTTGCCGGCCACCAGCAGCACGGCAGCCATCGAAGCAGCCATGCCTGTGCAGATAGTAGCCACATCGCTCGAGATAAACTGCATGGTATCATAAATACCAAGTCCTGCCGTCACACTACCTCCAGGTGAGTTCAGATAGATGCTGATATCCTTACCACTATCCACGGAGTCCAGATACAGCAGCTGTGCCTGTAACGTATTGGCCGTATAGTCATCAATCTGCGTACCCA